>Ga0101944_10007150_pt1 | contig 11355 bp, 9 predicted proteins | sample DewCreD2012metaG_FD_75245 | JGI IMG/M metagenome (GOLD analysis project Ga0101944, IMG submission 75245) | Hot spring sediment bacterial and archeal communities from British Columbia, Canada, to study Microbial Dark Matter (Phase II) - Dewar... ... | reverse complement strand
GGACCCGGTTCTGCGGCCGCCGGCGGAGGCGGTGTATGCGGCGGTGGAACGCGAGCTGAGCGTGGATCAGAACCTGTGGCGCAGCCGGCGGCTGCTGGCGGAACAGACGCCGCTCGAGCAGCTGCAGCACCTGGACGAAGTCCTGAAAGAGCGGGCCGACCGGAGCCTGGAGCATCTGTTCAGCCTGCTGGCGCTGGTGCTGCCGCGCGAGCCGCTGAAGGCGGCGTTCCGCTCCCTGCACTCCGACGATGCGGCGCTGCAGGCGCTGGCGCTCGAGTATCTGGACGGGGTGCTGCCCGCCGGACTCGGGGCGAAGCTGCGGGCGCTGCTGGAGCAGCCGCCGGGAGGAGAAGGGCGAAGCGTGGATCAGGTGGTGGAGGCGCTGCTGCAGTCGCATGCCAGCATTGAAATGTCGCTGATCAGGCGGCTGGAGATGGACCGGAAGCAGCCTGCGCGCGGCGGCGATACTCTTTCGCGAGATACATGACCAGCACGAGCCACAGTCCGGTCAGCACGAGATTCAGAAGGGCGAAACCGGAGATGGTGAGGGCGAAGAAGTTGGTGCCGGCGTAGACGATGCCGGCCTGGGTGACGTCGCCGGCGCGCTGGAAAAACGTGTCGATGGCCGCCTTGGCCTTGTATTTCACTTCACGCGGGGTGGGGAGAAAGAGGGCGTGGCGGGCGGTGTTCTGGATGGAATAATCGGCGCTGTTTTCGACGATTTTCAGCAGCCGGATGACGCCAAGCACGGGGGCGGCGAGCAGAAGCGCGTAGCCGGCGAAGGCGATGGCCGGGAGAATGAACAGGGTTCCGCCCACGCCGATGTAACGGAACAGGCGGGAGACGAGGAAGGCCTGGAAGAGAAAACTGAGGGTGTTGACCCAGAAGAAATACTCGCCGAAAAAGCCGCCGATGAAGCGGCGGCGGGCCTCCGCGAATTCCGGTCCGGCGCCGAGGGTGCGGGAGGCCTGTTCGGTGACGAGGCTCGACAGCAGAAACTCGCCCGAGGTATTGACGACGTTCAGCAACAGGACGAGGAAGGCGATCATGACCCGGTAGCGGTCCTGGAACAGGAGCAGGAAGCCGTCGCCCGGCCTGAGGGGCTGCTGGCGGGCGAGGAGCTGCTCCGCGCCGAGGCGTTCGGAGATGCGGCGGTCGGCCAGGAGGGTGAGGAGTGCGCAGACGAGGAGCAGGGCGGCGCCGGCCAGCAGAAGCGGAAGAGTTCCCCAATGGCGGATGGCGTCGCCGGCAAGGCGCGCGCCGGCGACCGCGCCGATGGAGGCGCCGACGCCGATGAGGGGGAAGAGCCGCTTGCCTTGCGGCTCGGTGTAAAGGTCGTTGGCGAAGGCCCAGAACTGCGAGATGGCAAAGACGTTGAAGATGCCGACCCAGAGATAGAAGGGAATGCCGATGCGGTGGCCGGCGGCGGCGAAGGCGTGGAAGGCGGCAAGGTTGGCGGCGAAGAAGACGCTGATGCCGGACAGCAGCCAGACACGGCGGATTTTCGAGGCGAGCCAGCTGTAGGCGGGAATGACGAGGAGCAGGAGAAGCGCCTGGCCGGCGGAAAGATAGGTTTTGACGACGGCGCCCTGTTCGGTGAGAATGAGCGGCTCGCGGGCGGTTTTCAGGAAATAGTAAGCCGAAAGGAGAAGGAAAATATTCGAAAAAAGCAGCAGGGCGCCGGCGCCTTCACCGCCGCGGACGTCGGCGAAGATGCTGAGGAAACGGTCGAGCCGGCTGGGGCGGCGGGGATCGAGCGCCCGGAAGACGGGGAAGGACGCAAACGACGGATGTTCAGGAACGTTCACCATGCATACTCTACGCCAACCACGCGGCGGCCGCGGAGCCAGACGCGGACGGACTGACCCGGGCGTTGCGGGCTGGCGATCTCGGCCATGATGTAGGCGGCGGGAGAATCCGGCACGCGGGCGCCGGAACCGAGCGCCGCGGCGGGAGACTGCCTGTCGTTGTCATACTCGCGCCAGGAGATCTGATAGGGGGCGGGAGAGGGAAGCCTGTGCGATGCGGCGAGGTCTTCGAAGACCAGTTCCCCGCCCCGGACTTCGAAGCGGTCGATGGGAAGGACCTTGCGGAAATAGGCGCGGCCGATCTTGTCGCGGCGCTCGATGAGGCAGCGGACAAGGTACTGCTCGGCTTCCGGGTCGGACAGTTGTCCGGTGCGGACGATGGCGCGGATTTCGTCGTCGGTGAAATGCATCACCTGTTTGGCGCCCCAGAATTCGTCATCGGGCAGGCGGTTGAGAAGCGCGGGATTGGGGTATTCGGGGAGCCATTTTTCGGGGTCGAAGATTCTTGATTCAAACAGGCCGATGGAGGGAAAGCGCGGATAGTGCGCTTTGGCCCAGTACGGTACGACGAAACCGAGACTCGCCATCTGGATGGCGGAGTCTTTCCAGGAAAAATGATACGCGCCCGAGCGGGGACTGTTGGGCTTGTCGCTGCCGCTGCCGAGAGTGGAGCCGAAATCCAGCAGGTAGTGACGAATGAAGGATTTTCCGTCCCTGCTGACAAGAGTATCCAGAGTGTTGATGGCGCGGGAATCGTCGTGGGCGAGCCAGGCGAAGAAGACGTGGCAGGCGCGCAGTTCGCGGCGGTGCTCGTGGGGCACGGTGTCGTTGGGGTCGTCGGCGCGGGTGCCGAAATAACGGAACGGACCGAGGGGCTGGCCTTCCAGAGCCAGGCTGGCGACGGCGCGGTAGCGCCCGTCCCTGAGCTGGGGCGCCTTGACCAGAAGCTCGGTCAGGTTGCGGCGGGTGAAGGGGCGCTCGATGCCGTGCTGGTTGATGAAGGTGAGCCGGTCCTGGATGACGAGGTCGCGGGGGTGGAACTCGACGATGTACTCGTCGGCGACGTGGAAGCCGAGGGCGTGGAAAAAGCGGGCGGAAATGACCTCGGCGGCGGTCATCATTTCCGGGTTTGTTTTCGGGTCGAGCTTGATGAAAAAGCGGCGTTTCGTGGCGTCGATGACCGTGAAGCCGGGCGTGATTCCTTCGCCTTTCGCGGCGACGACGGTCCAGGGAAAGACGGGAGGCGCCGTGCCACCGGGACCGCGCTGGAGTTCTTCGATGGACATGCGGCGCCAGTAGTGGCGGCGGACGTACCATGCGCCATCCATGGGATCGCCGAGCGTATTGACGTTCTTTGCGCGGATGGGGGGACCGGTGCGGGGCTGCTTTTCGCCCGGCGTGGCGAGAATGTGCCAGAAGAGATCGTAGATGTCGCTGAGCTTGCGGCGGGCGGGCTTGCCAGCATCGCGGGGAGGAGGCTCGACGAGCAGCGGGTCGTCAGGGTAGAACTTCTGCGCCTGAAGCGCGGCGGCGGCTGCGAGGATCAGCAGAAGCTTCTTCATTGCGGCTCACTGATAGGGCTGCGTCGAAGACGTGCCGAGGGGGCGCGACGGGAAGATGTCGTTGAACTTGAACCACGCCTGGAAGCCCTCGCGGCTGAAGCCGAAATCGATGCGGAGAAAGGTGCGGTTGCGGACGTTGGCGCGGAAGCCGAAGCCGCCGCTTTTTTCCAGGCGGCTGAAGTTGAGTTGACCGCGGCGGGGGAAGACTTTTCCGGCATCGGCGAACAGGGCCATATCGAGACCGGCGAAGATTTCCCAGCGGTATTCGGCGTTGAACAGGAGCGAATTGCGGTCGCGGAACCGGAACGGACGGAAGCCGCGCAGGTCGTCGCTGCCGCCGAGCCAGGGCTGAAGGTAGAAGGGGACGGTTTCGCCGGCGTGCGTGTCCGTCAGGAGAGTACGGGCGCGCAGGGCGATGACGCGGCGTTGGTTGTACAGGGGGACGTACTGGCGCAGATCGGCCTCGACCAGGTTGAAGCCGTAGGCGGAGTACCGGCGGTCGTCGTAGCGGTTGTACTGAAAGAGATAGAAGCCTCCGGCGCGCGGGGCTTCCGGGTTGTCCAGCCAATTGAGGCGGGCGAAGACTCCATAGCGGCGGAAATTCGTCTGGCGGTCGATGCCGGGGACCTGATCGGGAGGATACTGCGCGTCGGCGGAGATGAAGCGGCGGTCGCGGCCGGGGCCGGTGTTGATCCACAGCCAGCCGGCGCTGGGGCCGAGCAGAAGGCTGCGGACGGGAGAGAGGCCGAGGCTGAAATCGAGGGAATTATCTTCAAGGAGAAAATTGCTGCGGCCGGTTTTTTTCGAATCGGGGCCCGGGCCGTAGAACTGGATTTTCGGATAATAGTGATGCATCGAGAGCATTTCGGCTTCGATGCGGCCTCCGGCCAGATCGCGGGAGCGGAGGCGGACGATGCCGCGCTGGTAGGCGCGGGTGGAGATCTGGTAGGCGAGCTGCGTTTCCAGACGGCCATTGAAGAGGTCCTCGCGGAAATACTCGGGACCGATGCCAAAGCCGCCCTGGGTGATCATGCCGCCGGTCCTGGCACGGAGCCCGTTGTAGCCGTAGCTGATGCGCTGGGGGATGCGCCTGTCGTAGATGAGGCGGATGCGCTCCTCCCATCTGGAGACGCGCTCGGGGGCGAGGCGCGCCGCTTTTTCATCCCGCTCTTTTTCAATGAGGGCTGCGCGGGTGGGCTCCTGCGCAAAGGCAGGGGCGGCGCTGAGAAGCAGCACCGGAAGAAGCCCAGATGAGAAGCGCGCCGCCAAGCGATTCATGATAGCAGGGGGAGGGGCGCAGGGAGTGCGGGGCGGCAGCTTTTCAGGGGGCGGCGCCTGACCCGCCGCAGGCCGCGCGGGGACGGCGCGAGGAAATTGCGTCACCGCCGCACGTCCCGAAGAGACGGAAATGATCAGGCGGCCGTGTTTCTAGATGGCCCATTGCCAGACGTTGGCGCCGACGGCGGGCGCAGCGCGACGAAACCAGAGCATGTTTCGCGCGCTGCGCCAGCGCTGCCCCAAGAAGGCAGCGCAGGCCATCAGCGGCGCGAAAGTGTAGTGCGGCGTCCGCTATGGCCTGCCGAGAATCACGGCTTCGATACACTTTCCTGGTGCCGGGCCGGCGTGACGCGCGCGCTATGGCCTGCCGAGAATCACGGCTTCGATACACTCGAAGATCCGCGCGCGCTTGAAGCGGCGCTGCTATGGCCTGCCGAGAATCACGGCTTCGATACACTCTGCCGCAACGGGACAAACTTGTGCGTCTTGCTATGGCCTGCCGAGAATCACGGCTTCGATACACTTACAGACGCAGCTGTAGAACAACGTCCCGAGCTATGGCCTGCCGAGAATCACGGCTTCGATACACTGGCGCTCTCTTTGGAGACCGCGGCCAAGCAGCTATGGCCTGCCGAGAATCACGGCTTCGATACACTCACTATGAGGACGAGGGCGCGTCCCTCGCGCTATGGCCTGCCGAGAATCACGGCTTCGATACACTGCATGGCGAAATTGCCATAGACGCGCAAAAGCTATGGCCTGCCGAGAATCACGGCTTCGATACACTCAGGAGATGATCGGATGGTCGTTCGCCGCGGCTATGGCCTGCCGAGAATCACGGCTTCGATACACTACCCGCGCGGAGCGGCCGCTCCGATCTCGGGCTATGGCCTGCCGAGAATCACGGCTTCGATACACTTAGAAAAACGCGCCCGTAATCGCTGCGATAGCTATGGCCTGCCGAGAATCACGGCTTCGATACACTGCGACGGCTGCCAGGCCTTGGGGCGGGATGGCTATGGCCTGCCGAGAATCACGGCTTCGATACACTTCCGGCGCACACACGTCACGCCGGCCGGCCGCTATGGCCTGCCGAGAATCACGGCTTCGATACACTTCATTGATTTTAAACGATGGGTCAAAATCAGCTATGGCCTGCCGAGAATCACGGCTTCGATACACTAGGCGTCGCGTGGGGCATTCTGGCGCGCGGGCTATGGCCTGCCGAGAATCACGGCTTCGATACACTGCCAGCGAGCCTGCACCAGATCTGACCTGTGCTATGGCCTGCCGAGAATCACGGCTTCGATACACTCTGCCCCGCAGGCAGGCGCCTGGCGCGCATGCTATGGCCTGCCGAGAATCACGGCTTCGATACACTAGGCCTGCCGCTTCCACCCCTGCCTGCTGAGCTATGGCCTGCCGAGAATCACGGCTTCGATACACTAGCACGCCGCCGACCTGCGCGCCGCCTGGGCTATGGCCTGCCGAGAATCACGGCTTCGATACACTTCGGCGCATGGCAGCAGGGGCAGATCAGCGCTATGGCCTGCCGAGAATCACGGCTTCGATACACTTACAACGGCGAAGGCATGCCACTTGTTCCAGCTATGGCCTGCCGAGAATCACGGCTTCGATACACTCTGGATCTCGGACGCGCGCGCGCGAGGATGGCTATGGCCTGCCGAGAATCACGGCTTCGATACACTTTAGGCTCACGCAGCTTAGCCCGCCGCAGGCTATGGCCTGCCGAGAATCACGGCTTCGATACACTACAGGGGCCGCAAGGTGCAACAGGATTAGGCTATGGCCTGCCGAGAATCACGGCTTCGATACACTGCGCGTGCGCGCGCGGCAAGCCCGAGCTGAGCTATGGCCTGCCGAGAATCACGGCTTCGATACACTAGATCACCCGCGCATCGGAACCGAGTACGTGCTATGGCCTGCCGAGAATCACGGCTTCGATACACTGCTCGCTTTCAGGCGCGTGAGGCTGGCCCGGCTATGGCCTGCCGAGAATCACGGCTTCGATACACTAAAGGAGATCCGCGAAGCGGCGGAGTTGCTGCTATGGCCTGCCGAGAATCACGGCTTCGATACACTAGCCTTCATTGCATGGCTTGCGGCTTTGCTGCTATGGCCTGCCGAGAATCACGGCTTCGATACACTTAGAGCTCCGTAGGCGAGCTCGATTGCGCGGCTATGGCCTGCCGAGAATCACGGCTTCGATACACTTTTGGTGAAGCGAGAGATCTCATCCGAGGGCTATGGCCTGCCGAGAATCACGGCTTCGATACACTCATTCAGGACACGCTGAACAAATGGCTTCCGCTATGGCCTGCCGAGAATCACGGCTTCGATACACTCGGCCGTCAATCAGCGTGATCGTGATCGGAGCTATGGCCTGCCGAGAATCACGGCTTCGATACACTTCGCCGCCAATTTTCACGGCTTTGATTTTTGCTATGGCCTGCCGAGAATCACGGCTTCGATACACTGCTCAGTTCGACCGGGCCGTGCGCGAATGCGCTATGGCCTGCCGAGAATCACGGCTTCGATACACTAACGATGATGGAGACGGCAATGCCACTAGCGCTATGGCCTGCCGAGAATCACGGCTTCGATACACTATCGCCCATGTACTCATCACGATTTCCTTGCTATGGCCTGCCGAGAATCACGGCTTCGATACACTCGGCCGCGGCCAACCTCTTCATGGAGGGGAGGTTGGCCGCGGAACCATCGTCAAAAAAGCTCGTACTGAGCGGGAGGATCTTCGACAGGCTTGCGTTTTTTTCCGAAGTAGACCTCCATCCTGCCGTACTGGCGGTCGGTGACGGCCATCAGGCGGACATGGCCATGAGGCGGGATAGCGCCGCGGACGCGCTGCCGTACTGCGTCGACGCTCTCCTCGCTGGCGGCGAAGCGGGCGTAGACGCTGTACTGAAGCTGAACGAAGCCTTCCCTGAGGAGATGCTTGCGGAACTGGGCGTATTCGCGCCGGTGCTGTTGGGTGTCGACAGGGAGGTCGAACATGGCCAACAGCCACATGGCGCGATACTCACTCGGAATCTTCCGGGTCTCCCCTTTCCGGCGTTTCATGGCGGGAAGGCTCCAGCAAGGGAATTTCAAGCTTTTTGAGCGACCGTTCGAGGCACCGGACGAGCCTGTCTGCGGCGATCTGGGCCCAATCGAAGAGGGTCCGGCTTTCTGATCCGCCGGCGAACCGTCCGGTGAGCGCGGCGAGGGCCGACTGTTTGGCCTCCCGGGTGAGGCCGCACTGTTGGTTCCGCCACCAGTGAACGGCCCAACGGTCCACGAGAGGACGGAAGGGCTCCATCAGATCGTTGGCGAGCGGGAACGGGTCGAAGCGGTTGTGATGGTGCAGGGGGAGAGCCGGGTGGAGTCCGGCGCCGCAAAGGGCGCGGGCGCAGACTGCGCGGACGATCGCGTAGCCGTAATTCAGCAGCGCGTTCCGCGGATCGTCCTCGTCGGAGCGGCGGAAGGAGCTGTCAGCAAAAAGCCGCGGCCAGTAAAGGCGGCTTGCCTGGGATTCCACAGCTGCCGCATTGGACACCGAGACTGACCGGGCGAGGCGTTCCAAGGCTGGCTCCGGGCCATGAAGGGCGTGAATCAGAGCGCTCTGGGCGCTGATTTTCGCCGAAACAATGTTCTTCCACAGCCGTTTTCGCAGGGGCAAAGGAGCTTCTGCCTGCAATCGGAATTTCTCGGTCTGCGTGCTATGGGAGAGAAGCGGCAGGAGCATGGCCGCCGGCAAATGCTTGCGGTCGCAGGCGACAAAAATCGCCCTGGCCGCAGCCAATTCGGCCAAAACGGCCTCCGTGAGTGTGACCTGGGGATGGCTGCACACGACTGCGGCAAGTGTTGAGAAGGGGAATGTCCTGCGGGTTGCGCCGGGGATGTCGACACAGAGGAGTCCGTTTTCCGCGTGGAGGCGGGCGGGAGACTCCGAAAGGTCAAGCACCCGGTTATTCATGGCATGGGACTACATCACCTATCGGCAGAGTCGTCACCTTTTCTGCAGAGTACCTGCGGAGTCCGCCTGCCGTCGGGGCGAATTCTGTCCGAGAGGCGGCACCGCTACCTTCTTTCCGGGCATCGTGTTGGGGGACAAGAATGATCTGCTCGTTGCCCTTGATCTTTTTCACCACCCATATACCAGCTCTGTCACCGAACAGCCTGATAGTATCCTCCTTGGCCAAGCTGAATAGAAACCGCCCGTTGGCACCAGCGCTGCGGCGGACGACGGGTTCGCCCCGGGCGGCGCGGAGAATCGCCTCGCGCATGGAGACGACATCGCCTGTCCAAACGGTCCTGCCATTCTCGGAGATCTCGTAGATTTCGATGTGGTGGGTTTCCGAGGGCTCGGCCCATCGCTGCCTGAACCCTGTGCCCACAGTGACGACTGCGCGGTTCAGGTCAACACGAACAGTCCGAATCGGGACCGGCGCTCCGTTCCGGTTTGGCAGGCACGGCCAGTTGTTTTCGAGCTTCTTCAGGTCCCCGCCGATCTCCGCGAGCTTCGCCTTGGGATCATCCGCAGCCTCGATATCGGCGCGATAAGCCGCCTCGATCCCGCCCTCCAGCGGCAACGACCCCCAGCGCGCCGTCAGCCAGGCATAGCGCACCGCGAACCGCCCCGCCGGCGCATGCACCGCGCCCGCCACGCCGAAGGAAGAAGGATCCGTGATGAGCTGGGACAATTTCGGATTCGCCACCCCCAGCAGACCCGTCAGCGAGATCTTGGGAAACCGGTCGGCTTTGGCGGCGCCGATGCGGGCGGTGGCAGCCGCCAGTTGTTGTTCGGCTTGCAGGAGATCCGGTCTCCGTTGCAACAGCTCGGACGGGAGCCCGGGCGGCACCTCTGGAGGAACTACTTGCTCGCCGAGCGGTTTGCCGCGCGGAATCGCAAACGGCTTCCGCCCCAACAGCACGCTCAGTTGATTTTCAGCCTGAACCATCTGTCGTTCTAATTCGGCGGCCCGGGCGGCGGCATTGGCACGCTCGGCCTCGAATTGATCGGTATCGAGCCGCGAGGTCAGACCTTGCTTCAGGCGCGCTTGCGCGATCCGGACGGATTCTTCCCAGGATTGCAGCGTCCGCCTCGCGATGTCCAGTTGGGCGTCGAATTGCAGTAGGTTGAAGTAGGCCTCGGCCACGCCACTGACGAGCTGCAGGATCACCGCCCGGCGATTTTCTTCCTTGGCCAACAATTCGGCGCGCGCCGCCTCGTTCGACCGGCGGATCCGTCCCCAGACATCCAGCTCCCAGGAGAGGTTGCCTTGGAGATAGTAGTTGAACGGGTTTGCAAAGCCCGGAAACAGGAAGATGGTCTTGCGCCCGAACGACGGCGCATTGCCGGACACCGTCGCGAGCGGGATGAAATCCGATTTCGCGATCAAAGCCCGCGCCTGAAATTCCTCGACCGTCGCCACCGCTCGTTGCAGGTCTTTGTTCTCCTCCAGTGCGATCCGGATCAGCCCTTGCAGTTGTTCGTCCCGCAACAGCTCCCACCAGGGCAGGTTAGCCAGCGAGGGCGCATCCGCGGCCCCGGCCGCCATACGGAATCGGTCCGCCGCATCGCCCTTCGGCCGTTCATAGTCCGGTCCCAGCACGCAGGCGGCCATGAGGAACGAGACCAGAATGAGCGTGTACGTCCGCATATCAGGTTTTACCCTCCGCAATCATGGGACCGTGGTCCTGAACGGACACCGGCACAGGTCGCCGTTGCGTCACCCGACGGATCACCACATAGAACAACGGCACGAAGAAGATGGCTAAGAACGTCGCCGCCAGCATGCCGCCCAGCACCCCGGTACCGATGGATTGCCGGCTGGCCGCGCCGGCGCCCGTGGCCACCACCAGCGGGAACATGCCGAAGATGAAGGCCATGGAGGTCATGATAATGGGGCGGAACCGGAGCCGGGCGGCTTCCACGGCCGCCTCGATCAGCGGGCGCCCCGCTTCATAGCGCGTGTTGGCGAACTCCACGATCAGGATCGCGTTCTTCGCGGAGAGGCCGATCAGCGTCACGAGGCCAATCTGGAAGTAGACATCGTTCGTGAATCCCCGCACCCATACCGCGGACAGGGCGCCGAAGATGGCGAACGGCACCGCGAGGATCACGGCGAACGGCACAGCCCAACTTTCAAACTGTGCGGCCAGGACTAGAAAGACCATCAGCAATCCGACCACGAACACGACGTTGGATTGTCCTCCCACGCGCCGCTCCTGGAACGAGATGTTGCTCCAATCGATCGCGTAACCCTGGGGAACCAGCACTTCTTTCGCGACACGGTCCAGGGCCTCCAGCGCCTGGCCGGAACTGTACCCCGGTGCGGCGGCCCCGAGCACGAGCGCCGTGTTGTACCCGTTGAAGTGATTCACCGGATCGGGCCCGCTCTGGAATTCCGTCGTCACGACCGTGTCGAGGGGAATCATGTTGCTGCCCTGTGGCGTCTGCGCCCGCACATAGATTTTTGAGATGTCCGCCGGCGACGAGCGATACTCCGCATCCGCCTCCGTCTGCACGTGATAGATGCGCCCGAACTTCAGAAAATCGTTGATGTAGAACGTGCCGAAATAGGCCTGCAACGTGTCGAAGATGTCCGAGATCGGGACCCCAAGCGCTTTGGCCCGTTCGCGGTTCACATGCGCATAGAGGCGCGGAGCGGAGACCCGAAAAT
>Ga0101944_10007146_pt1 | contig 11362 bp, 19 predicted proteins | sample DewCreD2012metaG_FD_75245 | JGI IMG/M metagenome (GOLD analysis project Ga0101944, IMG submission 75245) | Hot spring sediment bacterial and archeal communities from British Columbia, Canada, to study Microbial Dark Matter (Phase II) - Dewar... ... | reverse complement strand
GACGGGCTCAGACTGGTCAGCAGCGCCGCCATTCATCCTCCTCAGCCTTTGGCCGCCTCCGCGCGGAGCCTCTCGACGTCAGCCTGCGCAGCCTGCTCGGAGTCGAAGAACCGCACGGGGGTGGTCTCCGGGCAGGCGAGCGCGGCCGTGGCCGGCTCGACCGCCACCGCTGCGAAGGGCGCCAACCGCACCGCGCCGAGCGTGAGCGAGCCGGTCGTCCGCTGGAACACGGCCCATAGTTTGGTGTTCTGCTTCTTCTCAGCCATCTGTGTCTCCTTGGGACGGGGCCGGCGGGGCACCGGCCCCCAGAGTTCACTTCACCTTGGCGTGATCGTAGATCGCGATCGCGTCGGCGTTTTCGATCTTGACGTCGGCGCGCATCGAGATCACCCAGTCGGTGCAGCGCTTGCGGGCCCACCGCTGAGGCTCGATCCGGATCTCGCGCTGGATGCCCACGATCAGATTGCGCAGGTCGGTCACCATCACGAACGTGCCGTCCGTGTAGTTCTGGCTGTTGTAGGTGAAAGCCATGTCGGTCTTCAGCAGCGGCACCCGGATGTTGCGGATCGAGCGGATCGGCACGTCCTGCATGCCGGTGATCGCCTGCCAGGCTTCGCTGTAGCCCTTGCTGGCCAGCTCGTCCATGTAATCCAGGTACAGGTCGTTGTGCAGCAGTACCGCCAGCGTGCGGTAGTCCTGGCGGTACTTGGTCGGCAGCGTCTTGAGCAGGCGCGTGGCCTTGCCGCCGTTGGTGCCCGGCCAGTAGCGGTCCGTGTCCGCCATGGCCTCGATCACATGGGCGCCGCCCGCCTTGGCCAGCTTGTAGAAGCCGTCCCAGCGGTCGAGAATGCCCGTGGGATCCGCCGCGCCCGTGTCGCCATGGATGGCGGCCTGTTCGATCTCGTTGGCGGCCGCCCGGCCGATCATGCCGAGCAGATGCTGGACGAACGCCTCGCCCTCGATGTTGTCCTCGATCAGGTCGTCGCTGACGGACACGATGCCGACGACCTCCGAAGCCACCAGTTCGATCGCTGTCGGCGCGGGAACGGCGACGGTGTCGCCGGGGTCCACACCCGGCTGGCCTTTGCGCAGCACCCGGTCGCCCAGTCCGATCTTGTCGATGCGGTGCTTGGCTGCGGTCATGCGCACGGTCCGGATCTGCTTCAGCAGGACCGACTCGTCGATGACATAGTCGAGGAAGCGGTCCGCCTCCTCCAGACTCAAACCATAGCTCCACCCGGAAGTGGTCAGCGTGGCCTTTGTCAGTTTCTGGCCCGGCGTCAGGCCGGAGACCTGCGCCAGGAACTTCGCGAACTCGGGGAATTTCTCGCCCGAGTTGGATTCGACGGAAACGAAGTGGGGCATGGATTTCACCTTCTGGGAGACCGCCGCGCGTTTCTCCACCGCCGCGATGCGGCTGTCGAGCTGGCTTACGGCGGCCACGAGCGGATCGAGCGCGGTGCCGATTTCCTTGGCCAGATCCACCGGATCCGGCTGGGGCTGAGCTTTGGCTGCCGCCGCCGGCCCGGCGGCCGCTTCCGGCGAGGTGTGCTGCACCGCGTCGCTGATGACCACGACCGTGGATCCGGCATCCTGCGCGGCCGGCTGGCCGTCGTCGGTGACCGTGTCCACGGTGCGGCTGGTCGAGTTGTAGACGGTTTCGGATGTGCGCGTGGTGGTGGCTTTGCCGATCACCAGCCGCACGGCATCCACAATCTGCGCTGCCAGCGACTTCTGCTGAGGCTCGGCCGCCGGCGTCTGAGTCTTGTTCATCTGCCTCTCCTTCTCCTGTTCCGCATCCGCGGGCATGGATTTGTACTTCAACGCGATCGCCTCGGGGTTGGCAGGCTTGACGTCGCTGCCCCGCACGATCGAAAACTCTTCAAGCACGAGGTTCTTCAGGCGTCCCATCGTCCTCTGCCCATCCTCCAATCGAGAAACCGCTGATCTCCCCGCGGCGGGCCGCCTCGCGCAGATCCTCATCGAGCAGCTTTACGCCGACGAACCACGCCACATTGGTCCCCAGCAGGTGGAACGTGGATTCCACCAGGACGGCCTGCGCAGGCTTCCCGTGGTTGACCCGGATCGTCGTCTCGCCGCGGTAGTAGTTCTCCATGAACTCGTAGACGGCCCGGATCAGCTCGTCCTGGGGGATCAGGTCGCCCTGTTCGTCGAGGATGTCGGCCACCGAGGCGTAGCCCCAGATGATGCCGAGTTCCTGGTCCTGCCGAGCCGCCTGGACCCGAAGGGAGAGCTTCCTCATCGCCTCGCCTCCCAGACAGGCCCGCTAGCCTGTCCCAATTCGTCCCAGTGCGTCCCAAACCTGGTGGGGTATACATCGGGCATCCTCCGCCCTGTCAGCCCCGTCCTGAGCCAAATCCGCCTCATTTCAGTCCCCCTCCCAGATCCGTGCAGGGTCAAGCTCGAAATCGTCCGAGACTACGGGGGTGAGCCAGCAGTGGCAGTTGACAAGCTCCTGCGCCGGCAGCCGCGGATCCAGAGGATGATCCGCCGGGTGGCCGCCGACGTCGAACTGCTCGTCGATGCCCACCTCGACGCCGTCCAGCGCCGCATGGGTGTCGCGCGTGTTGACGCCGAGGATGTTCCAGCGCTTTCGCGTTACGCCATTGCGCCGGTATACTTCCGCCTGCGCCAGCTCGCTGGCGATCCCGGTTTCGGTCAGGGCGAACCTCCGGGCCTGCCAGTCGGCCACTCCGCCGAGCTCCCTCGTCAGCCTGGCGATGAAATCCCTGTCATAAGGGTTCCGGCCGAGTTCGTAGAAGTTGTCCAGAATGGTCGACAGGATGCTGTCCAGGTTATTGCGGGCCGCATGCACGTCGGCCTGTTTCCGTTCGAGCAGGAGGTCCTTGATCCGTTCGTTCCTCAGCTGGAACTCCGGGCTGGCAATGCCAAGCTGCCGCAATGCGAATCTCGCGGCCTCGTTGAAAGTTTCGAACCTCGTGGCTTCCACGATCGCCGCGGCCCGGCGCTCGGCGTCGTCATAGAAGCGGAAGCCGGCCAGCAGCTCCGCAACAAACCGCCGCTCCTCATCGTTGAGCGCCTTGCGGAGTGCAGACACCGGCAGCCGCCGCTGCACGAACTGCTGGATCTTGTCCCACCCGCCCCGGTCCAGATATGAGACCAGGGCATCGATCCCCTCGCTCCACCATGCATTTGTCATCCGGTGCAGCTTCCGCGCGGCGCGGATGCGGTCGAACCGGCGCGGCGGCTTCAGCCGCCGGAGCGCGCGGGCAGTCGCGGAGAAGACCATGCAGGCGCAGCTCATTTCCTGATTGCCTCCCGGACGAGCCGCTGCAGGTCTCCCATCGCCTGGTCGATCCCGGCCAGATCGGACATGGAGGGCGCCCCGACAGGCTCATCCCCGCCGGGCAACGGCGCCGCGTCGGGGAACCGCTTCGCGCGGACCTCGTTCGGCACAAGGACGCGGTTCTGGAGATAGATCTGATCGATCTCGGCATTGAGCTTGCGATCCTCGATGTCGGCCGGGAGAAACTCGAACCGCAGACCCTCGTGCCCGAAGCCGCGCCGGACCAGGTCCGTCATGCGGGCAGCGATCTCTTCCTGGCTCGGCACCACGATCGACAGCTGGTATTCGCGGATCTGCTCGCTCGACAGATTCCCGCCCAGCTTCCCGGTTTCGACGATGCCGACCTTCTGGGGCGGCACGCCATGGGCATGGAGGATCTCGTCGCGGCAGTCGGTTCGCAACAGGCGAAAGCTGCCTTCGCGTGCGCTGGAATCGGTCAGCTTCTCAAAGCGGATCTTCGATCCAGAGGGAGATTCCAGCACCAGGGTCTTGTGCGCCTGGCCTTTCAGGTGGTGCCGGAAATAGGTCCGGATTACGTCGGCGGCCTGCTCCTCGACCTCGCCCTCCAGAATCACCGCATAATCCGGGATGGCGTTGTTCTGGAAGAAGGTCAGGTTGTACTCATTGACCAGCACCGACAGGCAGATTGCCGACCAGGCCGGCAGGATCGCAGGCAGCCCGTAGAATGGCGACCATGGCGAGTACCGCAGGAAATGCACGACCTGGGTGGCAGGCCTTCCCGCGGCGAGCGGGTCCTCGGCGGGGAGGCCCTCATAAGCCTCCTCGTCCAACCCCCAGACGCGGAAATGAGCCGCCTCGCCGCCGCGCTGCTGGACATACCCCAGGCCATCGAGCCGCACCCACATCTCTGTGGCGGGCAGATGTTCCAGGGCCACAGGCTCCCCGCGTGGATCCGTGACGACCTCCAGGTAGCCATTGCCCAGCCCTTCGTAGTCAGTCCACACGCAGCCCATGCCCTGAGCGAAACTGCGGCGATCGAACGCCCCCCGGAAAAACCGCTCGACGATCGTCTTTGCCGCGGCGCTGCCGTCGCCGGCGATCACCCATGGGCGGCCGGTGATGTCTTTCACTTTCGCCCGCACCGCGCGCGCATGATAGACGTTGAGCGTCATCGCGTAGGCGAACAGCGCCATGTCGAAGGGCCGGGAGGCGCAGCTCACGCCTCCCACCTGCACGCCATACTTCTGCCGCAGACGCCGGCTGCCGCGAGGCGATGGATCCGTGACGGCCTTGACCACGTCATGGTGCGCAGCCAGCTCCTGCATCGCCATGGCCAGCAGGGGCGAGTTGATCCGAGCCACTGCGCCCGAGCCTGAATCAAACACGAATGCCTGGATGCGCCTGTCCGTCATAACAGCCTCGCCCGGATCCGCCCGGAGCCCGTTCCGCGCAACAGCGCGACGGCCCGTTCGACAGCATCGGGCCCGTCGTCATGGGCCTGCGACGAGACGCCCAGCGCCTCGAATTCATCCAGACACTTCTGCACATCCGGCGACCAGTACGAGCTGGCCGCCGATGGGAACAGGAGCCGACCCTGCTCGACCAGCGGCGCGAGCCGGGAAATGCGCCGGATCTTGTCGGTGGAGATATCCTCGACCGGCACGCATGGTATCTGCAGGTTCGCCCTCCTGGCGGCATCCACCACCAGCTGCCTCAATGCATCCTGATAGGCGACGGTCTCAATGCCGAACCGCGTGATGCCGGGCCACTCGCGGCAGGTCGACAGCACGAGCTCGACCTGCTGCTGGACCTTCAGCTTCCGGATGACCACCCGCACGACGTAGTAGTTGCCGTTGTGCTCGCCGACCACAGCCAGGGCCGTGTCATCATTCTTCTGCTTGAGCCCGATCGCCACGTCGATGGCGGCCACCAGATTGAGCTTGACGCCGCGGAGGTCATCATCCGTGAAAAACTTCCAGGCGTTCGGAGAGAAAATCTGCTCTTCCTCATTGGCCGGATCGTTCAGAAACTCGGTGGCAAAATGCCGGGCGCCGATCTCGGCCCGTTTCGCCTCCAGCCGCCGCAGCGGCCAGCGGGCCGGCCAGAGCGGCCGGCCATCCTCGCCGATCGCCCGCCAGACGCGCGTGGTGAAGACATCGGTCTGCTTGAGGAACCTCACGAGGACGGAATCGTGATGCAGCACGGTGCCGATCATGAAGAATCGGCCGCCAGGGCCGATCATTCCCAATACCGCCCGCCGCAGCCAGCGCTCGAGCTTGTCGCGCTGCGTGCGCGAATCGACCAGCTCGTCGTCCTCGATGTCATCGACGATGACCAGGTCCGGCCGCCACTGCTTGAACCGCAGCCCCCGGATCGGCGATCCGCGGCCGCGGCCCAGCACCTTGACGTCGTTCGAGGTCACGAATTCCGCCTCGGTCCACTTCCGCTTTCCGATCAGGTCGCCGAAGTCTTCCAGAATGCGCTCGTTCTGTTCCAGCTCCTGCCGCAGGTCATCCACGGCTTGCTTGGCAACGTCTTCGCTCTCCCTGATCAGCACGATGAACCGGGCATGGCCGTAGCAGATCGAATGCAGGACCTTGGCGAAGCTGACCACGGTGGACTTGGCGTGCTCGCGCGGCGCCGCGCAGACCACCCTCTCGCGCGTCTCGATCAGCTCGGCCAGCTCCCGGTGGAAGGGCGCGGGTTCGGAATGGAAGTACTCGCGCAGATATTGACGACAGAACCACGCGAAATCGGTGCTGCCGCGGGCCCTGCGCTCGTCCCGAGTCATCCGGTCATCCGGCCGCGCCCCGCGCAGCAGGCGCTCGGCCCGCGCGCCGAGCTCTTCGGTCGAGATCACACGCTTGCGCCGCGCGCTCATCCGGCCGTCTCCTGCCCGAACTCTGCGGCGATCTCCTGCACGAGCTTGCCCACCTGGGCGGCATGGTCTTCGAGCGGCTTCTCCAGCCCTTTGATCGAGCGCAAACCGGCGAGAAACTTCTCGATCGCCCGCGACAGCACTTCCATCGAGATCCGTTGCGGGTCCTGTTGCGCCAGATGCTGCCGCGCCAGATCGGCGATCTGCTTGGTCACCGAGGTGAAGGCGTAGACCTTCTGCGTGTCGGCAGCGTTCTCTTTGATCTCCTGGAACAGCCGCTCCCGGATGGCATTCAATTCCAGCATCAGGGCGCGCGCGGTGTCGCGGCACAGCTCTTCGAATTCCCGCCGCTTCAGATCGGCCAGCGCCCGGCGCGTCTTCCAGTCGAACTTCCTCTCCCACTCGTCCCAGGTCGAGGCCGAGAATCCGGGATAGACCTTGCGGATCTCCGGCAGGGCCCGCTCCTTGGACCAGCCGCGGAGATAGAAGCCGAAGACGAAATCCTGCGCCTTCGTGTCGTACGCCATCAGGCACGCACCGCCCTCAACCAGCGAATCTCGGCATCCAGTTGCACCCTCAGGATCCGGCGCCGCAGCCAGGCGCACCGCGCCCACAACCAGGCGTCAGCCGCGGCGAGCAGGGCGCGGGCGATCATTCAAGCCTCCCTCGAGCAGCTGCTCGAGCACCGCCACCCGCTCCTTCAGCAGCTCTTCGATCCGCCCGTACAGCGCCTTGTTCTCGCGCCAGAGCGAGATCACCACGGCGCCCATGACGATGCACGCCATGATGAGCACGGCCATCCCCACACCGTGACCGGCCGCCAGCTGCTCGAAGGTGTTCAGGTCCGGCATGCATCAGGCCTCCCCCTCCTCCTCGTCGTCGCCCAGCATGCTGTGCGCCCGGTTGGCGCCTGTGAACGCCCGCAATACGCTTGCCACCTGCGGACCGATGATGAGTTCCGTGCGGGACTCGCGCTTCGCCTTTTCCTGCCGGACCAGCAGGTCGCTCGCCGTCGTCAGCGCCGCCAGCAGCGTCTCCTCGCGCCGCGTCCGTTCCTCCTCCGCCTTGGAGCGGATGCGGAGGTTCAAATACTCCTCGATGTGCTCCCGGAGCTCTTCAGCCGTCTTGGCCACTCACACCTCTCCGGCCCACAGCCTGGAAAATCGGGGAGGAGCGCCGCCGCTTGCGCTCCCCCCCCACGACAGTTCACCCGGAGGCCGTGAACCTGTATCGAGTGTCCTTCAGGGAAGAAAATAAAGCTGCCGAATTTCGGATGATTCGGGCGGAATTATTCCACCAGCCGCGCGCCAGACGCCCGGAGAAAATCGAGAAATGCCGCCCTCGGAATGCGCCACCGCCCCACCAGCTTGTATGCTTCGATCCGCCCCTCCTCGCACCAGCGCCTGACCGTGCCCACGCTCACCTTTGCGATTCGCGACGCCATCCACACGTCGAGCGTCTCTTCGATCTTGACGAAATGCAGCCGCAACTGCTCCTTTCGCTGATGCATTACAGCCTTCCTTCCAATCTCTCCACGCCTTCTGGCCTGTCAAACGGCCGCCGGCCGCCCCTGCGCTTTCCCAAAGAGTCCGTCCCTCCGGTTCATCGCCTTCAGCGCCCACAACACCCGGTTCAGATCTCCGAGGGTTCTCAGCGGCCGGCCGCTATTCTGCCGCCGGCAGAAAGCCTCCAGCGTCTCCTGGCTCCAGCCGCGCAAGGCGGCCGCCTCCCGCAGCAACGCCATCTCCCGGGCGTTCACCAGATGCTCCACCTGGCCGCGCGCGTCGCGCCGGCCCTCCGTTGCCGTGGCGCGGCCCCGGGCTGTGCCCTTCAGGCCGGAGACGCCGCGCCCGCCCTTCCGCTGCCGCAGTCCATCCAGCAACTCCCTGCATTCCCGCTCGGTCAGCAGCTTCAGGCTGGTCTTTCCGAACCGCTGCTCGACAATCAGATGCAGGAGATCGTTGTCGATCCCTTCCTGCCTGCAGACGCCGTAGATGGCTCTGTACCAGCGATGCTCAGGCATGGCCCGTGATCCAGCGAATCAGCGTCCAGAATACCCATCCGAGCAGCGCCCAGACAGCCACGCCGAACAGCGTGCTCAGCAGCCAGGCCGCGATAAGGACCGGGTTCAGGTCAAGGTTGATCCTGTCACGCCACATTTGCTCCCTCCGCATCTCCATCCAGCCTGCCCCAGCGGTCGCGGAACCACTGGGGCGCATCCGCGAGATGAAACCTCCCGTCCCTCTTCATCCGGCCGAGCAGGTACGTCACCTGCTCCCGGCTCAACACGACAGCGTCCCAGTCGCGATTGCCGTAGCCGAGGATCGACGTCTTGAGATGCCATTTCGTTCTGAGAAACGTCAGATCGTGGCTGCTGGAGCGGATGGCGATGGCCGGGTATGGAGCCTGGATTTCGAAGATCGCATCCAGCGGCTCCCCGATATAAACGGCCGTGGCGCGCCCGGCATGATATCCGCGCGCGAATTCGGCCGCCTGGAAGGCCACGATCACCGCCCGGTCATGGATGGCCCGGCGCACTTCCTCGTACAACCTCGCGCTCATAGGCTCTCCCCTTCCACCAGCGCCGCCGGCCCGATGAGTCTCTCAAGCAGCGCGGCGGCCGATTCCCGCATGGATTCCAGCCTGCTCGCATCGCCGCCCGATTCCGTAGCTTCCAGGATCCCTTCCAGCGCCGCCTGCAGCTGCTCGATTTCGTCTTCCAGCTCGTCCAGCCTCATCTCGAGCGCGGCCCGCACCCTCATCTCGTGCCGCGCCTGTTTCCTCCAGTACTCCGATGACGATCGGCTCATGCATCACCTCCGGCTTTCAGCGCATCGTTCCATCCAAGCAGCGCCAGATGCAGTTGGTCTGGCCGCGTGTCGTGGGGGATCAGACTACCCAGCACGCGGCCAGTCCGCAAGGCCGCCGCGACGAACTCGCTGCAGAACCACCATTGGGGGACCTGAATCCCCGGCAGCGGCGACAACCCGATCGAGATCACCCCAGGCCAGTCGTACCTGGCGCCTTCCTGCTGCCGGCAGAACGCCTCCATCCGCCCGATTTGGCTGTCCGGACGCAGCCGAACCCCGATGACGTCCCATTTCCCATCGCCAAGGTCGATCCGCTTGCCGCGCACGCAGCCCTCGCGCGGACTCGCCGACCAGCACGTCCCGTCAGGCAGCACCAGTTCGACATGTGAATATCTCGATCCGGTCCTGGCCGCGATGAGCTTGTCCCACCACTTGCCCTTGTCCGCCCTGTAAAATGCCAGCCGCAGCGAGTCCATTACCCCCTCCTCTTCCGCCAAAGCTCCTGGATCCGCTCGGCGCACAGCATGAGCAGATTGCGGCAGTAGGCGATTTGTTCCCGGTCCTCGGCGGGCATCATCAGCTCGGCCTGGTCCAGATAGTTGATCCCGTCGATGCACTCCTCGAAAGCGTCCGGCAGCGGGTCGCCCTTGAAGCACAGCCCGTGCTTCTCCCGGCCCTCGTTCCACTTGACGATGCAGGCGCGCACCAGCGGCGCATGAATCAGATCCGTCGCCGGCCTGCCGCCATCCCGGAATTCCCTGAGCGTCATTCAATCCTCCAGCCGCAGCTGCCCCAGCAGCTCCATGAGTTTGTGCGGCTGCTCCAGCACCCGCAGCCGCCGCCACATCGCCAGGATTTGGTTGCGGTAGGGCTTCACCGCCGCCTCCAGATCCTCGGCCGTCTCGATCATGAAATATCCGGCCGGGTCTTCCCGCCGGGCCCCGATCCTTATCCGGTGCGCCACCACAAGCTGCTCGACGATGCCCTTGATCTGGCGCTCGCTGAATCCGGTCAGCTGCCTCAGCCTGGCGATGGAGATCGGATTCCCGCGTCCCCGGCGCTGCCAGATTAGCGACGCCACCAGAACTTCCTCCTTCGTGGGAGGCAACTGGGAAGCGGAGAAGGGGCCCTCGCGCCGCCCCTTCTCCTCGAACAGGCCCGCCTGCTGGAGCGCAGCCGTCATGCCAGCCTCCACTGGTCTCCTTCCTTCACGACATCCCCCCTCTTCCTGAGGTAGGAGAGGTAGGAGCTGACCTTGCCCGCCTTCAGCGGCACCCCGGAGGCCTCGAGTTCCTCTTCGATCTGCTGGGCCGACGCGCGGCCGAGGCTTGCGACCGTGGTCCGGAGCAGATCACAGAACGTGGCCGAGCCGTCGCCAGATCCCGTAACGGGCTCTGCGTTGGCCGGCTTCGCCGTTTTCTGAATCCGTTTCCGCGCCGCACAGGAAGCAACGCGGCCATTGGACTTCGGCTGCGGCGCAGAGAACTGCGCCTTTTGATCGGCCTCCTCTGCGGCCAGGCGGCGCAGCTCGCTCCGGATCGCCGCCTCCGCGTCCTCCCCCGTCAGAACGGAAATGGCCTCGATCGGCGCACCGAGCAGGAACGCTTGCAGAATGGTTGCCTGATCCGCCATGCTCGTCCTCCCTGGCTCAGGCCGCCTTCACCCGTTCGGGGAAAGTCTCGAGGAAGAACTCGTCCTCCTGCTTGATCCGCAGCCCGATCTGCGCCAGCGCCTCCTCGTCGGGGTTCGCCTTCACGCCTTCCTTGTTCACGCTCTCCTTCACCGTGACCAGTGCGCTCAGCAGGTCCGGCTTGCGCGACCAGCGCTCCTTGATCGCCTCGAGCACGCGGTCCCACTTCCAGCCCTTCAGCAGCGCCAGCGCGGGCTTGCCCAGCCGCATGCCGAGCCGTCCGTAGGTCAGCTCCACGCTCCGCTTGCCTTCGGCCTCGATCTTCCTTCTCTGGCTCCGGTAGAAGGCCTCGAGCTCTTCCACCAAAACCTGGCGCGTCGCCAGCAGCGGCGCCGTCTCTTTCTGGTATTCGGTTTGCGCTGCGAGCGCCTTCTGATCCCGCACGGCCGCGGCCTCCGCCACCTGGAGATCGATCAGCGCAATCTTGCGCAGGGCATTGTCAGCTTCAGTCCAGTTGTTCACGGTTCTCCCTCCTGGGTTCGTTGACATCCACGCAGCGGGCCGTCTCGCCAAGGGCGGCCATGCACCCGCCGCAAATCCAGACGTTGGGGTCCTGCCAGGCCGTCAGCAGCACAGCCACCCGGTCGCCGTCGGCGCCGCACCAGCTGCACCGCGGCCGCTCCGGGTTCGGCCGCGCCCGGTGCCAGCGGCACCGGATGAGCTGCGGCGATAGGAACAGCGGATCCGCCTTCGCC
>Ga0101944_10007144_pt1 | contig 11368 bp, 13 predicted proteins | sample DewCreD2012metaG_FD_75245 | JGI IMG/M metagenome (GOLD analysis project Ga0101944, IMG submission 75245) | Hot spring sediment bacterial and archeal communities from British Columbia, Canada, to study Microbial Dark Matter (Phase II) - Dewar... ... | reverse complement strand
TAGTGGTCAAAGACATATTGCACCGCAGAGAGCGCAAAGCTCGCAGAGATTTATAGAATTTCTCCGCGCTCTCAGCGAACTCTGCGGTAAAAAAAGCCGTCCGGCAAGTTCAAACTCTCGTTGACCAGTACAGATTTTCGCAGATTACAAGAAAAAATCTGCGAAAATCCGCGAAAATCTGCGTCCAGTAAACTTATTCGCCTACGGGCGCGGATACAGTCCCAGCGCGGTGACGACCTGCGGGATGGCGGCGGACCAGTTCACCGTCATAATGTGCAGGCCGCGCACGCCTTCGATCTCCCGTATCTGCGCGGCTATTTCGCAACACAGGTCCAGCCCCACTTTTTCGCGCTCCTCTTTGGTCGTGGCTTTGGCAAACCGCGCGTCGATCCACTCGGGGATGTCCATCCCGGCAACCTCCGCGCGCATATATGCGATGGCCTTGGGCGAGCGCAACGGCCCCACACCCGCCAGGATCGCCACCTTCTCGTGTAGCCCCAAATCGACGATCCGCGCCATAAACTCGCGGAAGCGCGGCACATTGTAAATCAGTTGCGTTTGGATGAATTGCGCGCCCGCCGCGACCTTCTTGGCTACCCGCACAGGGCGGAACTCGTGCGGCGGCGCGAACGGATTCTCGACCGCGCCGATGAAGAAATCGGGCGCGGTTTTGGGGATAGGTTCGCCGTTCTCGAAGACAGGGCCATCGCGCATCATGCGTATCATGCGCACCAGGTTGAGCGAATCCACGTCGTAGACCGGTTTGGCGTGGGGATGATCGCCCATGGCGACGTGATCCCCGCTGATCGCCAACACGGTGTTGATGCCAAAGGCCGCCGCGCCCAGCAAATCCGATTGCAACGCCAGGCGATTGCGGTCACGGCAGGTGAACTGGGCCACCGGCTCCAACCCTGCCTGTTTGAGCATAATGCTTGCCGGTAAACTTCCCATGTGGACACGCGCGGATTGGTTGTCGGTCGTGTTGTACACATCCGCATAGCCGCGCAGCTCCGCGATTTGCCGTTGCAGGGCTGCCGGATTCGGCCCTATGGGCGGGCTGACCTCGACCGCCACCGCGAAGTGACCCTCCCGCAACACGCGCGCGAGATTGCTGGCGCCTGTATAGTTCAGTTCCATGATCGCCCCTCCAACACTTCGTCGGCGTAGCGCACCGCGGGATCGTTGCCGGTGGTGATCGCGTCGCGCTCCAGGGTGTGCGTCACCCACGACGAGAGGCCCTCGATCCGCCAATCGACCGGCGGATTGAGGCGCGTCATCTCGGCGCGGTAGGGCGTGCGGGCGCTGCGTTCCCACGCCTGCACCCACACGCACGGCTTATCGGGGTAGACCTCGCAATGGCCGTTTGCGCGGACGCCGCCGCACGGCCCGTTGCGCAACTGCTTCGGGCACGTCATCGGACAGGTCATGCCGGTGTAGTGCAGGACGCACTGCCCACATTCGCGGCAGTCGAACAGCGGCTTCTTGATGAGCATTTCCGGCGTCCGCAGCCACCACGACGCCCGTTCCAGCCCCAGCCGCGCCAGCACAGGCCGCGACCAGCGCAAGACACGCAGCGTCAATTCCCACGCCCAGACGAGCGGCTTGGGGTGATCTTGCAGAAAAGAGCGCACTGACATACAGGTTCCTCCTGAAAATGGCAAATGGCGAATGGCAAATGGCGAATGGCGAATTACGAAACCGACTGCGTGGCTGGTGATAATGTTGCGGTAGTTTCCAGTGGTTGGCTTTGCAGGTACAGTGTGTCGTAGCTCAAATCAATCTCACCGGGCCATTCCACCGAACCGGCGACCACACGCGCTGCCTGAAACAGCGCCGGGTTCCGCAAACGCGCAAAGACGCCGCGTCCCAGATATGGTTTCAGGTCGAAGACGCGCCGCTCGCCGTTCTCGAACAGTAATTCCAGGCGATGATTTGCCTGCGGCTTGACGCTTTTCACATAGGGATTCATTTCTACCTCCTAACGCAATGGCTTGATTTTGAAGACTTCTTCTCCGTTCACGGCCAATGCCCAATTTGCCAATAATTCTTCCCGATGAATTTCAATCCAGGCCTGCACCAACCGGGCTTTGCCGGCCGGAAATTCACCCGCCAACAGTTCACCGTCAGCAATACTGAATACAGCACGCGCATCAGCATACTCAGCATGGACGTGAGGCACGTGATGTTGTTGATTATCCATAAAATACATACGAATCACGATTCCGTAAAACATAGCCAAGATGGGCATACGCAGTCCTCCTCAGATTCTCTTATCTTGATGATAACACAGGCGGGGAGAGTGGCAAATGGGGGGCGACCTCGAATCAGAAACACGCATACACGAATGGCCGGCGCGCCCAATTCGTGTATGCGTTGGACATTCGTGACCGGCATACATTGCCGTGGCAAGGTAGAGGCGAGGCATCCCCCCCGCAAGGATTGCCAGAGCAGGCGCCTGGTTGGGGATGCCTCGCCCCTACTCGAACAAATCTGCGTGGGAACCGGTGCGCTCGTAGAGGATTTCGGTGGGCGTCAGCACGTAGATGAGCAGCCAATCCGGCTCGATGTGACATTCGCGCCGTCCGGCGTAGGATCCGACCAGCTTGTGATCCCGATAGCGCGGCTCCAGTTTGTCGCCTTGCGCGAGGCGTTGCATCACCATTTTTAGCTTGTCCATAGGCCAGCCGCGTTGCGCAACACGCTTGTAGTCGCGTTCGAACTGACCGGTGGTCTTAATCAGGCGCATAAGCCGCCTCGTCCAGCGCCGTGAACAACGTCTCCAGGTCGGGATACGTGTTGATGTCCCGTCCGGCGTCGGTGTTCTCGAACGTGCGCCGGGTGACGGCGTTGGGTTGCGGCAGCGTGAGCGCGAAGGGCAAGCCCTGCCGGAGCTTGATCTGGTGCAAAAAGAGGCCAATGGCGTCCGAAAGCGACAGTCCGAGCGGGGACAGGATGGCTTCGACGTCGTCTTTCAATTCAGGTTGGATACGCGCGCGTACCACTGCGGTTTTGTTCATGCTACACCTCCACGCCCATTGTAGCACAAAACGGCCACATTTGCAACAATCGGCGGGCTGAAGGGTGCATTTCAGAATGGGTCGACTTTTCTTAAATTGCACCGCAGAGCACGCAGTGTCCGCAGAGTTGCCAGAAATTTCTCTGCGTTCTCAGCGAACTCTGCGGTTAAATCAAACGCTTATCTGGCTTTTGCCCCCGAATTGAAATGCACCCCGGGCTAAAGCCCCGCGCCAAAAGGGCGAAGCCCCTCGAAGGGGGCTTTACGCCGCCGGGCGCTCTCCGCAGCCCGCTTGAGCGGGCTTTGCGCTTTTCGCCCTGGGCTTCAGCCCTGGGCATAATTGGCAAACCGGCTACTTCGCTTTAGCGCACACCTCCGCCAACCGTTGCGCGTGCGGTTTGGCTGCATCAAGTAAAGACGAGGCATCCCCACAATCACCCGTGATGGCGATGGGGTATGGGGACGCAGAAACCCGGTGTCGATCCGATACCGGTGGGGGATGCCTTGCCTCTACGGTAACGCGGCCAACCCTTGGTGCGATTTGAAAGTCGCGGCTACTTGCTGCGCAATCGCTGCCACCTCGATTTTTTCGTGGGGTCGGCGCACGCCAGCCCCAGGTTGCCCAGGGCGTTGCCCTCCCCGCGCCGGTCGCCGATCTCGCGGTCAATCACCAGCGCCTGCTCGTAGTATGCGATGGCGCGGCGCGCGTCCCCCAGGGCGGCGTAGGCCAGCCCCAGGTTGCCCAGGATGCCGCCCTCCGCTCTCCTGTCTCCTATCTCTTTCTCTATTGCCAGCGCCTGCTCGTAGAATTCGATGGCGCGGCGCGCGTCCCCCAGGTCGGCGTAGGCGTTCCCCAGGTTGCCCAGGGCGTTGCCCTCCCCGCGCCGGTCGCCGATCTCGCGGGCGATGACCAACCACTGCTCGTAGAATTCGATGGCGCGGCGCGCGTCCCCCAGGCGATAGTGGGCCGCGCCCAGGTTGCCCAGGGCGTTGCCCTCCCCGCGCCGGTCGCCGATCTCGCGGTCAATCACCAGCGCCTGCTCGTAGTATACGATGGCGCGGCGCGCGTCCCCCAGGGCGGCGTAGGCCAGCCCCAGGTTGCCCAGGTCTGCGCCCTCCCCGCGCCGGTCGCCGATCTCGCGGTCAATCACCAGCGCCTGCTCGTAGTATGCGATGGCGCGGCGCGCGTCCCCCAGGTCGGCGTAGGCCAGCCCCAGGTTGCCCAGGTGGACGCCTTCCGTATCGCGGCGGCCCAGGGCGCGGGCGGCGCGCAGGGCGGCTTCCAACCAGCGGATTTTCTCGCGGGGATGCAGGCGCAGGTCGAGGATGTAGACGCCGGCGTCGGGGTAGGCGCTGCAGAGGGCCGCTCGCCCCCCCTCAATCCCCCCCATAGGGGGGGAAGCAACCTCCCCCCCACCGGGGGGGACTGAGGGGGGGAAGCTCGCCCACGCAAACCCGGCGTGGATGTTGTGGCTCTCGCGGTCATAGAGGGTCAGGCCGGCCAGGATGCCTTCGTTGCCTTGCAGGTAGAGTTGATTGGCGATAGACAGCACGTTCTTGTAGTGTTCCGCGTGGCGGTAGGCGGATGCGTCGCGTTCGTCGTCGGTGGCTTGTTCTGCGGCCCAGAGACGGGCCAGGTCGTGGAGGGAATAGCGGCCGACCTCGGGGGCATCCCCGGCGGCGCGGGCGCGGTCGGAGACCGGCCCGAGCGATGGGGTTGGGGTAGAGACCGGCCCGAACTGGATGAGGCTGCGGCGTGTTAGGGCGTCCAGGGCGTCTTCGGCGGGTGCGCGGTCCAGGTCCCACACGGCGGCGGCAGCCTGCCAGTCGAAGTCGCCGGGGAAGACGCTGAGTTGCCGCCACAGGGCTTGCAGGTCGGGCGGGAGCAGGTCGTAGCTCAAGCGCAGGGCGGCCTCGGCGGGTTCGAGCAGGCGGCGCTCGGCTTGCAGGCGTTCCAAAAAGCGCGGGACGCTTACGGTGGTGTCGTTCAGCGCCTCGCCGGCCCAGCGCAGGGCAGCCGGTAAACAGCCGCACAATTCGGCCAGGTCGCCGGCGTGGTCGCCTACGCGCGGGGCAATCTCGCGCAGCAGGGTCTCGGCCTGCGGTTTGGGCAGGGCGTCCAGGTCCAGGGCGCGCAGGCCGGGCAGGGTAAAACGCTGCCGGGAGGTGACGAGGAGGAGGCAGGAGGCAGGGGGCAGGAGGGGGAGGAGTTGCGCTTTGTCGGCGGCGTTGTCGAGGAGAAGCAGGGCGCGCTGGCCGTCGAGGACGGAGCGGTAGAGGGGCTGCAACTGCGCTGTGTCTTCCGGCAGGCGGGCGGTGGGGTAGTAGGCGCGGAGGATGGCGGTCATTACCTCGGCGGGGGTGAGGGGGTGGGGGTCCACGCCGCGCAAGTCCAGGTAGAATTGGGCGTCGGGGTAGCGGGCGGTGAGCATTTGCGCCAGTTTGAGGGCGAGCGTGGTCTTGCCCACGCCGCCCATGCCGCGCAGACCGTGGATGGTGGCCCCGCCGCCTTCTACGGCTTTGAGCAGCGTCGCCAGTTCGGCCTCGCGGCCCACAAAGTCGGCGGGCGGGGTGGGCAGGGTGTGCAGGCGGGCGTAAGCGAGGGAGGCTCGGCTCACTGCGTCCCGGTCGGCAGCTTCACATTCGGCGGCGAGGTCGGCCAAAGTCTGGCAGAGCGCATCCCCCTCGAAGTGTTCGCTCAGCACGTGGAGCAGCAGCGCCAGGGCATTGTCGCCTGTCTCTGCGTGATGGCGTTCCCACAGCGCGGCAATCACGGCTTCGGCGCGGCCTTCGGGCGTGTCGGCATCCGGCAGATGGTTACGCCAGGGGACCAGGCGCGCGTCCACGAAAAGGCGGCGCAGGGCGGCGGCGCTGTCGCAGTAGCCGCTGGCGATCAGTGCGGCACAGAGACGTTGGTGAAGGTCGGGTGGTAATCCTGGCATTGGCATACGGGCCTCGCTGAAAACCGACTTGCTTCATAGACTCCTGAATAAGCCCCGGCACGATTTTGGACGCAGATTCGCGCAGATTTCCGCTGATTTCCTGAAATGAGCTGCGTGCATCAGCGGAAATCTGCGTTCTAATCACACCTGGTGTTATTGGGGAACCACCTTTAATGCTCAAGGCGGATCACAATCCGCCGGTTCCGCAGCGCCGGATGGTGATCCGGCGCAAGCATTTTCTAACAGGCCGGGCTGTTCTCGTACAGAAAGGTCAAGTTCTCCACCCTTAACTCCGGTTGATTCTGCCGGGCAAGCCATAAATCATATTGGACTTGCTGGTTGAGCCAGCTTTCGGCCGAGGTATCAAACGCGAGCGAAAGCCGGATCGCCATTTCTGGGCTGATGCCCGCGCGGCCATTCAAAATTGCCGACAACGTCTTGCGACTCACGCCAAGCGCCTTGGCTGCCCTGGTTACGGTCAATCCCAACGGCACTAAACAGAGTTCCTTGATGACTTCTCCTGGGTGTGGAGGATTGTACATCTGCATCATTTCAGTCACCTCAATGGTAATCTTCGTAATCGACAATGGTTACATCTGGACCGTCGAATTGGAATGTAATGCGCCAATTGCCACTCACACGCACTGCCCACGTGCTTTGCCTGTCCCCTTTCAACTCATGCAGGTACAATCCAGGCAAGTTCATATCGCGGGGGCCGGTAGAGACGTTCAATCTACCCAAAATAAGTCGCAATCTCCCCGCGTGCGCAGCTTGAATGCCTGCTTTGGAGCCGGTGAGGAAGAATTTTTCCAGACCTTTGTGCTTGAAATTCTTGATCACAGTTCTATTATAACCCGTAACGTTTCAGGTTACAAGTCGGGTGGACGAAGATCTGTTTGAGTGCCCGCGCGAATTTCCACTAACGTCTCAGAAATTTGCATCCATTGGCGAGATTCGCGGTTCGTCTCTCCCCCGTGTTTTTCCGGCGGGCATTAAGGCGTGGCCCCAGTGGGCGTGGGTTGCGGCGTGCGGATTTCGTAGCCCATGAGCGCCAGCATGGTCTCGGCATAGCGCCGGCCCAGTTCCCGGATGCCTGCCGAATCGAAGTGCGCCTCGTCTTTGGCCGTACACCCGCGCGAGGAGATCACGTGCGCCGTCGGAATCGTCTCCGGCAAGGTGGCGATGATGGGGTTCATCGCGGCGCAGCAGCCCCCCTGATCCGCCCCCACGACTTCTCCGGCCAACAGGGGCACGGCTTCGGCCTCAAGGCCCAGGTCGGTCAGCATGTCGTTGTAGATCTTTTTGACGTAGGCCGGCCATTGGCGGTCGCCGGTGTTGGTTTCGCCCTGGTGCAGCAGGATGCCCTTGATGACGCCGCGCTGTTGCGCCAGTTTCGCCAGGTTGATCAGGTGTTGGTAGGGATTTCCCCCATAAGCCGTGATTTTATTGGTAAACCAGGCATCGGTGTAGGTGTCATCGTAATCCTGATAGAGGTCCTTATCGAATAACCGGATATCGCAGCCGCCCACCGCCACGTTGATCACGCCGATTTTGATGTCGTCGGGCAGGTTTTCGACCATAGTTCTGCCGAAGTAGTCGGCCGGCGAAAGTCCCGACCAGCATTGGCTGAGCGGCGGCACGGCCGGATACCATGTGTTTTTGTTTCTTCTGAGATTGGGACAATTCAGCGATTGCAAGACCTGAAAGCGCGGCTCCACCGTGCGGTCTTGCGGCTCGATGGCGGCGGCGCCTTCCATGTTCGATTGTCCAAAACACAGGAAAATGTAGAAATTCGGGTCGAATGTCGTATCGGTGATGGCTTTTGATGCTTGCATAGTCTCTCCGGTTGGCGTTGTATTTTGAGGGGTGGCCGTTGGCGCCGGCGTCACGGTCACGGTGCTTGTCGCCGTAGCCGTCTTTTCCTCCCGTGGAGGGCCGGGTTCGGTGGTAGCCGTGGCCTCCGGGGTGGCGGTCTCAGTGGGTTGAGACGGTACGGTATCACATGAGATCAATACGATACCCAGGACAAGCAATGGTAGTAGAAACCTGGCTCTTTTCTTCATGACACCTCACAGGGGTGTTTCTCCCGCTTTTCGCTGTGGCCGGTCTCCTGACCGAGCCACTGTGGAAAAAAACCGCGAATTGCGCGAATCCACGCGGATTTGTTAAAAATCGGCGAAGATTCGCGTGATTCGCGGTTAGCATCTCTGTCAGCCGATAAACCACGAATCGACACGAATCTTCACGAATGGAATTCAACATTCGTGGGAATTCGTGAAGATTCGTGGTAGAGTCTCCCTTATCCCACCGCGTCGAACGTCGGTTTGAGCGCGGGATACAGGCCGCGGTAGAGCGGGTAGAGGTCGTTGTAGACCTTGACCTGCGCCGGCTGTGGGGCCGTGGCGCTCACCACCTTGATCGTCGCCCGGCAGGCCTCCGGCACGGTCTTCCACACGCCCGCGCCGACTGCCGCCAGCAGCGCCGCGCCGAACGCGCCGCCCTCGGTGGTGTTCACCGTCACCAGCTCGCTGCCGATGACGTCCGCCAGAATCTGCCGCCACAGCGGACTCTTCGCCCCGCCGCCGGAGACGCGGATCTGCTTGATCTCGCCCAGGCCTGCGCCCTTCACCAGCTCCATGCTGTCGCGCAGCCCAAAAGCGACGCCCTCCAGCACCGCGCGCGTCAGATGTGGGAGCGCGTGCCGCAGCGTCAGGCCGATGAAGCCCGCGCGCGCCAGCGGATCGGGGTAGGGGGTGCGCTCGCCGGTGAGGTACGGCAGGAAGAAGAGGCCCTCCGCGCCTGCCGGGATGTCCGCCGCCGGGGCGAGCAGGTCGTCGAAGCTGACGCCGGGCGCGAGCGTGTCGCGGTGCCATTGCAGGCTGCCCGCCGCCGAGAGCATCACGCCCATCAGGTGCCACGCGCCGGGAACGGCGTGGCAGAAGGCGTGCAGCAGCCCGTCCTTTTCGATGTACGGCGCATCCGTGGAGGCGAACACCACGCCCGACGTGCCGAGCACCAGTCCCACGATGCCCACTTCAACTGCGCCGACGCCCACCGCGCCCGCCGCCTGGTCGCCGCCGCCGCCCACTACGGGCGTGCCGGCCTTGAGGCCGGTGAGCGCCGCTGCTTCCGCGCTGATCACGCCGGTCACTTCCGGGCCTTCGTACGTCTTGGGCAGCCATTCGCGGGGAATTTCCAGCTTTTCCAGCACCTCCGGCGACCAATCGCGGGCTTTCACGTCGAACAGAATCGTGCCCGCGCTGTCGGCTTTATCGGCGGCGTAGTCACCAGTGAGCTTGTAGCGCACGTAGTCCTTGGGCAGCAGGATGTGCGCGCCCCGGGCATAAATCTCCGGCTCGTTTTCGCGCACCCACAGAATCTTGGGCGCGGTGAAGCCGGTGAGCGCGTCGTTGCCGGTGATCTGGATGAAGCGCGCCTTGCCCACGCGCGCGCGGATTTCATCGCACTGCGCGCCGGTGCGCTGGTCGTTCCAGAGGATGGCGGGGCGCAGCACATTGCCGTCCTTGTCGAGCAGTGTGAGGCCGTGCATCTGCCCGGTGAGGCCGATGGCGGTCACGTCGTCGCCGGTGGCGTCCGCCTGCTGGAGCGCCTGCCGGATGCTCTTGACGATGCCGTTCCACCAGTCGTGGGGGTCCTGCTCGGACCACAGCGGCTTGGGGGTGGAGAGCGGCAGGGCGGTCGTGGCAGTCGTCACGACGGCGCCGGTCGCATCCATGAGCAGCGCTTTCGCGCCTGTGGTGGAAATGTCGATGCCGAGAAACAGATTTTTGGTCATGATGCCTCCTTGTTCTGAACTATGATTCACGTTTTGTCTGGTAATCGGATTCGGATTCTATGCGGATATGCGGTCACTATCGCGCCGGAGAGCAAGGCGTCGCCATGCTGCCTTAAGATGCGCAGAAAGACCGTGGCTTGTTGCCACACGGCAATGTTGACGAGGCGTACAATGCCTGAATGGGGGATACGATAAACAATATCTTCACCTAACAGCTCCGGCGAGTACCGGTTCAACGTATTCGTGACTGACGAGACGGTGCGCATAAACCAGACAGGCCTGAATATCCTCTGGTTGCAGCCAGGCATAGCCCTCAAGAATCACGTCGGGCGTGTCACCGGCGGCCAACATCCCCAAGATGTGCTCAACCGCTAATCTGCGTCCACGGATAATGGGCTTACCGCCGAAGATTTTCGGGTTTATGGTGATACGTTTTAGCAACTGTTCTTCTTTCATAGCTTTATTTTAGCCGAAATTTGAATTTCTTGCATCGCTATTTCACCACACTAATCTAAACAAATGCCGCAGCCGGTAGTTTGAAGCGCGTGCTCAACGCTCTGATTTGGCGCAGGTTTAAGGCACGCTTGCCGCTCAGGATTTCGGAGACAACGCCTTGGCTGCCTAGCTCCGGCAAATCTTTCTGTTTCAGATTGTGTTCTTCCATTAAGAGCTTCAGCACAGCAATAGGGTCTGGTGGCGGTTCAGGGATGGTTTGGCTTTCGTAAGTCTCGATCAAAACGCCCAAAACATCCATAAGATTTGCCAGAGGGTGTGATTCATCGTCGCGCACAATATCAATCAGGTTATCCAATAACTTGATGAGTCGGTCGCACTCGGTTTCGTTTGTAGGGACGAAGAGATACTGCGCCGCTTGTTCCAGTGATTGAATTGTCTGTGCCTGTAACATCGTTATTGCCTCCACTTGCTTTTGTCATATTCCGCGTGGGTGAGGATCTCTCGAATAAACACTTTCTTGCGATTGAAATGAATGGCCGCGATCAACCTGTATTTGTTGCCGCTGATATTGAAAACGACGAGATTATTGACATAATCCGCGCTGGCGAAATGGCGTTTCAGCTCGTTGAATGAATTGTAATCCGTATGCGCCATAATCCGGTACCAACTTTCAAGAGAAGATTGGCTATCCGGGTGTTGCGCAATAAACTCTTGAATACGTTTACGGGTGATGACGTGCATGTTTCGATTATATACTAACCGCACACTAAAATTGCCATTTTCATCAGCAGATTTAGCCGATTAAGCAGATTTTTGACCGATTTACAGCGCATAATCTGCTAAATCTGTAGTGGTCAAAGACATATTGCACCGCAGAGAGCGCAAAGCTCGCAGAGATTTATAGAATTTCTCCGCGCTCTCAGCGAATTCTGCGGTAAAAAAAGCCGTCCGGCAAGTTCAAACTCTCGTTGACCAGTACAATAATCTGCTAAATCTGCTTAATCTGCTGACAGGAATAAGGAAATTTTACCGTGCGCCTAGTGTTCTTTCAAGAATTAAATGACGGGTAGAGCTGCTTGAGTTTGATGCGCGCATCCTGAGTCGTGAACTGCCAATTCACGGTAGACGCCCGCGCATTGCGCTGCTCATACCATGCCG
>Ga0101944_10007143_pt1 | contig 11370 bp, 12 predicted proteins | sample DewCreD2012metaG_FD_75245 | JGI IMG/M metagenome (GOLD analysis project Ga0101944, IMG submission 75245) | Hot spring sediment bacterial and archeal communities from British Columbia, Canada, to study Microbial Dark Matter (Phase II) - Dewar... ... | reverse complement strand
TCCGCCGCTTCCCGCCGGACAAAGACGTCTGCCCCGTACCGAACAACGCAATCGGCGTCACCTTTCCTAACCCTTTCACGCCATCGACGCACGGTCGAGTCTATTTCCCCATCCATCTCGCCCGGACAACCCATGACGCGAAGATATCCATATTCACGACCGCCGGCCAACTGATAGACACTATAGTCCTCAACACCAGCCTCATGACCGCGCCAGGACGCTATGGAACAGACGGCAACACCTTGACCCTTGAGCAGATTGGCGCATTCTGGGACGGCAAGACCGCATCGGGCAGGCCCGCAGCCGCTGGCCTGTACATCGCAGTCCTCAACACGACGTTCGGCAACCACGCCACGAGATTCGCTCTCGTGCGCTAGACTTGACCGACGCCCAACCCCGAATACTATTAAGCTGCTGCGTCTGATAGTTCCAGCGTAGCTCAACTGGTAGAGCATCCGGCTGTTAACCGGAGGGTCACAGGTTCGAGTCCTGTCGCTGGAGCCAAATTTAATCCGCTGGACTTCAGCGGTTCTTGTTCGACGCAAGACCCCGTGGGGTGATACCCTCGGGGTCATGTTTTTCAGGCGTGTCCACGTCGATTTACGCTCGCCCGCACATTTACCCTGATTCTCTGTTTCGAGGCCCGCAGTCTAGGGGCCGGATGCAACTTTGGAGGTCGCGGGCACTCACCGAAAATGAACTCTCCGAATTCCACCGTTCTCTGTTTTTCGAGCCGCCTTATTTGACAGCCCGGCTGCATCCGTGCACCTGCTTCGACGTTTCGAACGCCCCTCCGTTAAGTATCTTCCGAAAGCCGGACCAGTGGGTCCGGCGCAAGCGGATTACAGACAGCGGAAACGGCCGTGAGATCGGAGACCGTCTTGGGTGCCGACGACATCGCCCTCAGGCGGTATCGAACGGGCTACAACGGCCTTCTCGATGACCGACCTATCCAGCCCCGCGGCATCCACAGCGGTCCCGTCCGCGGCCGCGTCGAGACGGTCTTTTACGCCGGGCCGCGGTTTTCTATATCTGGACTGTTTCTTCGTAAAGAGTGGGAAATGCGTCTTGGCGAAGCCGGAATTTCGTTCCGTGATTATGGCCTGTTCGAGCATCAAAATCAACTAATACACTTCCTGATTCTATTGCCTTCAGAAATCTCCGTAGCGAGAATCTCTGAAGCATCATGATCTTTGAATACCTGAAAAACTCTCTGCCCTGTTCTCTCTTCACATCAGCAACAATGTAGAAACAATTCAATAGCTTGGTTCCCGCTTTATGAAAAAGATCATCGAAACCCCAATATGGCTGCGGCTGAAGTTCTCCAAGTCCTACCCTTTTTTTTACAGAGTCCAACCATTCTTTATGCCGAAGAGACACTTCTCTTGCATCAAAAGATACAACCACTTTCTTGGAATCCCTATCAATAATGAGTCCGAAGCCTCTATCTGTTCGAGTTCTTCCATTTATCGTCTGCCGAAAGCTCATCTCATTAGCCGAATACGTGTTGCCAGCCTCCTGGTGTACCCAACCATAGTTGGGCAGAAGAATACTGGGAACGAAACGCACTGCGCGAGGCGATGGCTCCATGTGAAAGAGAGTCGTTAAAGACGTGGTGTTTCCGCGTTGACATTTCAGCTCCCATTCAGCTGCATTTGGTATTGGCAGATTGTTTTCGGCTATGCCCAGCAAGTCCTCAAGGGTATTGCCAACTCCCCCTGCATTGCCGTGTCGGGCATTTGGAATCCACCCTTTATTACGAACTTCCCTCAATGCGTTTATCAAGTCAGCTTTGGTGATTATCTGCATGGATGGCATCTCCTGTTAGTCATCGTTTGGAGGACGCCAAAAATCAAGCAAATACTCAAAGGTGACGCCCATGGTTATATAGTTGCTCGGCCAGCCGAATATTCCTATTTGATTTACAACATTCGTTCTATCCCATATAATGATGTTTCGCAATTCGTAGCCGCGTTTGCGCAACTCCTCAACCAGTGAAATATGTATTGTAATCCGCTCGTTTTCCCACCACATATCAGGAACATTGATTACACAATGTCCTTTCGGCTTCAATAGGGGAAGCAATTTTTGGAATATAACGCCCATTGCTTCTGTATAAGAGTTTAGCTCGAGTGTGCCCAAATCACGATCATCCTGTGAATACTGTTCAACTTTTCCAAGTTGATCGTTATTTCGATTTCGGCGAGACTTGTTCTTGCGTTTTCGATTTAGAAGATTTGCATATGGAGGTGATGTCCATATCAATGAAACCGAATTGTTTTCGAAGTATTCCGATATGTAGCGAGCATCGTCTTGAATTGCGATCTGGCGCGCATAATTAAACACACTGGAATTCTGCGAGAGCCTTCTAACACAGAGCTCTAGATAATGCTTTTGAAGGTCGAAGCCAACAGCGTTTCTATTCAAATCACTGGCTGCGACAAGGGTTGTCCCACTGCCTACGAATGGGTCCAAGACCAGTTCGCCCTCATGTGTGAAAAGTTCAATCACCTTCTTACTTAAAGCAATTGGAAACGTTGCAGGGTGAAGAGTTTTGTCCCTTATGTCTCTGCCTTCATAAAAAAACTGCCATACCCCCAGTTGGCTCTTCAGCCAGTCTTTCGCAGTCATGCAGTTTATATGCGTAGGAGGGCATTGACATGTGCGTTGATTCGGGATGGGGAGTATTCTCCTGTGAAATTCATCCCCTTCCAAAATAATCGTCGGAACCCTCTGCATCTTATCCGTTGAAAGCTTTTCCGGCACCTGGATTTTCGATGTATTCATGTTCACAGCACCGCCATGACGGTGTTGCTGGGTTGGCCTTCGCCGGCTTTGTTGACGGCGATGACGCGGTATTCCATTCCTTGCCTCGCTCCTGGTTGGTGAGCGTGATTTCGCTCTCGACCGCCAGGCCGGCATCCGACCACGGGCCGTCGGGGCGCAAGCGGCGCTGAATCTTGTATGCCGCGACCGCGCCGCCGTCCACGGGTTCCTTCCAGTCGAGGAAGACCCAGCCTTCACCTTCACGCGGCGCTTCGAGAGTGCGCGCCTGGCCGGGGGCTTCGAGCGACGTCTTCGCGGCGCGGCCCGCCCAGCCGATGAGTTTCAGTTTGTCGTCGTCAAAGTTCACGGTATTCTCGGCGTAGCGGATGTCGGCCTTCATCGCATCGGTAAGGGCCTGTAAAGCTTCGTCCTTGGTTGCGGTGGCCTGCTCCGCCGCCGCTTGCGCGGCCGTGGCCGCGTTTTTGGCCGTCACATAAGCGCCCAAGGCCGCGCCAAGATCCGCCACGCTGACCGGCGGGGCCGGGTAAACCGCGGCATTCGCCGCCAGACCGGTCGCCATTGACTGGCCGAGCGCCAGAATCTCGGCCGCGCTTTTTGGGAATCTAGCCATTGTTTTATCTCCTTGTCATTGTTCGACTTACTTTGTCTTTCCGCTCGTTTCCCTAACCTTCAAGGAGGCTTTCCTCGCCTCGGATCACGCTTACCCCGCCTCGGATCACGCTTACCCTGTCACGGATCACGCTTACTTTGTCACGGAGAACGCTTGCTCCGCAACGGAGGAAACGTCCTTCACCGCAGATCATGTTTTCTCTAAGGCTTGTCAAGCCTGCTCCGAGGCTCCTCGTGTGTCCTCCATCGCTTCTAGCGTCTTCTACTTCGGCAAGGCCAGCTTTCCGGCCTTGAGCCATTCGTCCAGTTCTGCGGCGTCGAAACGCCATTCGCGCCCGGCCTTGTGCGCCGGAATGCGGCTTTCACGCACGAGCTTATAGACGGTCGATTTCCCCATCTGAAGGTATTCCGCCGCTTGTTCGACTGTCATCCACTTGGTCATTCATTTTTACCTTCGCAAGCAACGTCCATGCAACTAATGAGAGGAATATAGCAAAGTCTGCCAATAACTCAAGCACCATGCGCGCCGCACACTGGACGGGCTCTGGTCACGGACGTCTGGGAACCCGGAGATGCCCCGAGCGTTGGGCGAGTTGCTTCTTCGAGTCGTTCTCACGCCGCGTGCCCAAAACCGCAAGGACGTACCATGGACGAAGAACTCTGCCGGCGTCGTTGTATTCGTATCGGATGTGGACGATGCGCCGCACTGGATCGAGGCGGGACGGTGCTATGAGCGGTTCGCTTTGCAGGCTACCGTACTCGGACTTCGCAACGCCTTCATCAACCAACCCGTTGAGATTGCCACGCTTCGCAATCGGCTCGCAACCTGGCTGGGTGTGGGGTCTCGACGCCCCGATCTGCTCGTGCGTTTTGGCTACGGCCCCGAGATGCCGAAATCCTTCCGTCGGCCCGTGACCGCTGTACTGTCCGCTGCGGGGTAGTACACCGTCGCCTCAGCCCAAGTGCTTCTGGCCCCTGCTCCGACAAGGATGCCACCACGCATCGGGGCCGGATGATTGACGAGGAGAACTCCCGGTGGTCAAAAACAGCCAAGCGGCAATTGGTAATGCTGAATGAAATGGGTAATGAGTCGGCCTGGGGAACGGGGGTTGATCTTTGCGACAGGTTTGCGACACAATTTGCGACAGACTCGCGACTCGAGTTGCCACATCCGCATCGGATAGGGTAATCGGGAAATCGAGTCCAACGCTGCTTCCGCCTCGCCAGGAACGGCCTGATCTTTGATAACACATTGATATCGAAGGTCTCCGATTGACAGCCGGAGAACGAAAACGGTTATGAAAAGGGTTGCACACGGGGAGTCCGGCAAGAAAGGTGAGGCCGCCCCGAAGGGCGGCCTCACGGTTACTTTTCGTCTCTCAATCGAGCACTATCGCCTTGGCTGAAACTGTTCTGCCGTCAACCGACAGACGATAGAAGTAGGTTCCGCTGGCAACTTTCGACCCGCGCAGGTCGGTGCGGTCCCAGGTTGCGGTCTGGCTGCCCGCCGGCATCACGCCGTCAACCAGCGTTCTCACCAGCTGGCCTGAGGTGTTGTATACGCTCAGGTTCACCCGACCGGCCTGTGGCACGCTGAACGTCACCCTGCCGGAACCGCGCACGAACGTCGGGCCGGATGCCACTGGCTGCCAGCCGATGGTATTGCCGCCCTCATCCACGCCGGTCCGGTAGATAATGCCCTTCAACACGTTGGGCAGAATCACGGTGTTGAAACCGCCGGCAACCCATATGTAATTGCCGTCGATGTCCATGCCGTGCGACCGGTTGGTGAGGAGCAGGTTACGGTCCGCGCTCCAGGTTCTCGAGGCAACGTCATAGCGCCAGCATGCGTTCACGATAGTTCCGCGGCGATAGCCGCCGACCACGTATATCCGCTGACCAAACGTCCCGTCGTCATAGGTCACGGCTTTGCCCCAACCCAGTGCGTCGGGCAGAGATTCGGCCGCGGGCGCCACGGTCCAGGTGTTACCCAGAACCGAGTACTTCCAGACCGAGCCAGTGGTCGAGTTGTAGTCGCTTCCCGACATACCGCCGATAACGTAGATGGTATCGCCTACAGTCGCGGCCATCGGGTTACGCCTTGGCCCGGGCATGTTGGCAATTGCCGTCCAGGTATTAGTCCCCGGGTTGTACTTATAGGCGTTCGCAATCGGCGTGCCGCCGGCGGGCGCACCGCCGAAGCAGTACAACCAGCCCGAATCAGGATACACTCCCAGTTCGTAATACAGCAACTGGGCTTGCGGCATCGCCGTCGCCACGGTCCAGGTGTTCGCGCCAAGGTCGAGCTTCGTCAGGTTGTCGTAATAGGCCGACTGGTTCGAACCACCACCGACCCAGATGACGTCGTTGATTCGCTTCGCATCGTGGTTGTGGACTCCGCCGCCCGGATGCGCCAGACCCTGCGACCACGTGTTAGCGGTGGTGTCATAGACCTGGTCATACGGGTGCGAGGTGTGCGTGAAGCAGTTGCCGCCGATCACGTGAACCTTGCCCTGATGGGCAACGCACGCAGTCCGGCTGACGCGGTCGGGCTGAATTGTGTCGCTCTGATACCAGTCAACCGTGTACTGCATCACCTGCGTCGTGCTCCGCAGCGTATCGTTGGCCTGGTTCTGGTCGCCGGAGAGGTTGGTGAACATCGTCACGTTGTAGGTCCCGCCGACCGCCCGCCACTGTGTCGGCAGGTCGACGTTGGCGACCGCGCCCGGTGCCAGCGGGCCGGCATAGGTCGCATTCTGGTTATAGACCCGGGTTCCGGCTGAGTCAATCCAGGCATAAACCGGGATGTTCGACTGCGGAGCGGTCCCGAAGTTCTTTATCTGCGCCCGCGGAGTGTAGTTACCCGGGGTCACGACTGAACCCGGTATCAGTATCTGTAGGACACCGACGTCGTTGGCGTTGCCGGTCGAGAGCTGCTCGAACTGACAGATGTTCGTCGGCGTGAAACCGCCGGTCGAACCGCCATAGACAATCGCCTTGCCGTCGGCACTGCCCGCGCCAGCAGAACGGTAGACCCGTGTCGGCATCGGCTCGACTACACTCCAGGTCCGGGTGGTGTAGTCGAAGTAAGCAACCGAGTCAATCAGTCCGCCCGCGCGAACACCACCGGCAACGAAAGCGGTGTTGGCGTTAGTCACGATTCCGCCGGCACAACCCCAGACCGCGTAAGGAAGGTTCGGGAAGATGCTGGTGTTGACGGTCCAGACGTCAGCGACCGGGTCGTAGAACTCGGTCCGGGCGACCTCGGTATTGTTAACGTTGCCACCCGCGACCCAGATGGTGTCGCGGTAGGCCCAGCCGGCCATGAACACCGCGCCCTGGTTCATGTTCGCCTTCTGCGACCAGCCGCTGCCCGGTGTGTAGCACCAGGTCTGGTTCGACGGACTGGTCGCGCCCGGCTGGTTACAACCGCTGATGTAGTAAAGCTTGCCGGCACAGGCAACTATGGTCGGCTGCCAGTTGTAGGTCGTGCCGGTGAACGGCCCGGGCGCCGAAGTCCAGTTGTTGCCGGTGATGCTGTACTTCCACAGCGTGTCCACTGTGCTGCCCGAGCCGTACGAATAGCCGGAGCAGTAGTAGAGCGTGTCGCCGATGATTGCACAACCGCCGTTGGAAATTTCCTGCGGTGGCTGAGCCATCGTCTCCCAGGTCGTGCTGCCGGTTGCGTGCCGGTACAGAAACCTCGGATTGCCGGTGTTGTAGCCGGTGACGACATAAGTGTGGTTCGCGTTCGAAGCCGCGGCGTTGTCCATCATTGCCGACGGCATGGTGCTGTGTTGCGCCCAGGCGTCGGTCACCTGGTCAGGGCCGGTCGTGCCCTCGACGTAGTCGTTCGAGCCGACAAGGCCGTAGTACAGCCTGACCGGTCTTGCGCCGACGTCGCTGGTTGCTACCGGCTCCGCCGCCACGGTCATTCCGATGACCAAGGTCAGCGCCAGCAGCATTACGTTTGTCTTCATTACGGTCCTCCTCCTGTTTCGAGTCTCTTGCAACCGGAGCAGTGGGACAAAACCCGCCCCGCAGGACGGCCTGCCTGGTCGCAGATTGAAGAATACGCACACCCTGCCGGCTGTCAAGCGGAAAACCCCACCCGGCTCTGCAACCCGATTATACCTTTCCTCTCCGCATCGACAATTGTCGCCCGCTACCCGGTGATACCTGAAGCCGGCCTGCTACCAGCCTGCTTCGGGAACTCTGAGGTTGAAAGCCCCGGGCAGTCGAACAGACAGCGGCCGGCTGAGCCTTTCGGCGCCCGGCACGCAGCCGGCTCACATTTTATTCAATCCGGGTTCACCGCCACACAGCCGGGGCAGCCGGCCTGGACAATGGTCGTCCGGACTGCAGTAGCACCTTTCCGGGTCGGCCCTGGTCTGAAGCAGACCACCCCGGGAACGGCCTCCGGTCTGATACCCCATCGGCGGTCAGCGCCGTCCGGGAACAAGACGGCTTGGCCCGGCAGGATAACTATGCTGCAAGGACCAGCATCTCCGTAAGGCTCCAGCCAGCCGGCTACCCAGCCGAGCATGCGGCCATCCTGCCTGTTCTGCTGCCCCGGCGACCGTAACGCGAGGACCGTCTTGTCTGCCTTGACTCGCTGACCCGCTTTCCTATACTTGAAGCAGGTAGAAGCAGTCCGCAGGCCGCAGTTTCGCGTATCCCTCGGAGAATCCTGGATGTCGACGCAATCGCCAGTGCGCGGTCGGCCCTATACCGGCCGCCGTGTCGCGGACAGGAACTCCATCGGGAGTTAGCGAAAATCACGGCAGTGACGACTGGAAGGAGCTGACATGACTCAGGACGAACTCAGACAGAAAAAGATGAGCGAGCTGTACGAAATCGCCGCCTCGCTTCAGGTCCCCGACTACCGGGAGAAGAAAAAGCACGGGCTGATTCTCGCAATCCTCGAAGCCGACGCCAAAGCCCGCCAGGCCGAAGGCGAAGGCGTGCAGGTCAGCGGCGTGCTGGAAACACTGGAAGAAGGCTTCGGATTCCTCCGCTCCCCGGAGTACAGCTACCTGCCGTCCTCGGACGACATCTACGTCTCGCCTTCACAGGTCAAACGTCTCGGCCTGCGCACCGGCGACACCATCGTCGGTTATGCCCGCCCGCCGAAGAACAGCGAACGCTACTTCGCACTCTTGCGCATAGAGCTGGTCAACGGCACACCGCTGACCGAGGAACGCGCCCGGGTCCCGTTCGACGCGCTCACACCCCTCTTCCCGCTCGAACGGCTGCGACTCGAGGTCCCCGAACGCAACGACTTCTCGATGCGCGTCGTCGACCTGTTCACTCCCATCGGCAAGGGCCAGCGCGGTCTCATCGTCTCGCCGCCGCGCGCCGGCAAGACCGTGCTCCTCCAGAAGATAGCGAACAGCATCACCGCCAACCACCCCGAAGTCGAGCTCATCGTCCTGCTCATCGACGAACGGCCGGAAGAAGTGACCGACATGGAGCGGTCGGTCAAAGCCGAAGTCATCAGCTCCACCTTCGACGAAGTTCCCGAACGCCACGTTCAGGTCGCCGACATGGTCTTGGAGAAGGCAAAGCGCCTCGTCGAAAGCCGGCGCGATGTCGTCATCCTCCTCGATTCCATCACCCGGCTGGCCCGCGCTCACAACCTGGTCGTCCCTCACTCCGGCCGCACACTCTCCGGCGGACTCGACTCCAACGCACTCCAGAAACCCAAGAAATTCTTCGGCTCGGCTCGCAACATTGAAGAAGGCGGCAGCCTCACAATCGTCGCCACCGCTCTGATTGAAACCGGCAGCCGGATGGACGAAGTGATTTTCGAAGAGTTCAAGGGCACCGGCAACATGGAGCTCATCAACGACCGCAAGCTTGCCGACCGCCGCATTTTCCCGGCAATAGACCTGCAGCGTTCCGGCACCCGCAAGGAAGAGCTGCTGCTTAGCGAATTCGAACTCAATCGGATATGGGTAATGCGGAAGCTGCTGGCTGAACTGAATCCGGTTGAAATGATGGAATTCGTCCTTGACAAGATGCGACTGACGCGCAACAATAAAGAGTTCCTGGAATCAATGAGCGAAAGCTAGCGGAGACATCAAATGAAAGACAAGATTCACCCCGAGTATGTCGACTGCGTGATAACCTGTGCCTGCGGCAACACGGTCAAGACCCGGGCAACAAAGCCGCGCATTCACGTCGAGATCTGCTCCAGTTGTCATCCGTTTTTCACCGGCAGACAGAAACTGCTCGACACCGCCGGCCGGGTCGAGAAGTTCCGCCGCCGCTATGGCGAGACACCCGGTCCTGCCGCCAAGAAGAAGTCCGGGTAGCACCTGTCCGCCAGTGGTCAGCGAAATCGACTCCCTGAGCGAGCGCCTGCGGCGGCTCGGGGAGTTCCTTTGACCTGCCCGGACGACGTCGTGAACTCGAGCAACTGGCCGATGAAAGCGGCAAACCTGCATTCTGGAACGACTCGGCGCGCGCTCAGGACGTTATGCGTCGCATCGCGATGCTCACCGACCTGCTGACCCGCATCGAGAGGCTTGACCAAGAAATCAAGGAGACTGCCGAAATCGGTCAGCTCATCTCCGCTGACGCCGACGAATCGACGACTGCCGAGCTGGCCGGACATGTAGAGACTATCCGGCTCGAACTTGAACGACTCGAAGAGAGAGCGTTGTTCAGTTCGCCCGAGGACGCCCGGGCCGCCATCGTTTCAATACACCCGGGCGCTGGCGGCACCGAATCATGCGACTGGGCGGAAATGCTTTACCGCATGTACACCCGTTATGCTGAAATGCAGGGCCTCGGCTGGCGGGTTCTCGACCTCCAGCCGGGCGAGGAAGCCGGCCTCAAGGACGCGACCATCGAAGTCACCGGCACCTATGCCTACGGTCTGTTCAAATCGGAGATGGGCGTGCATCGGCTGGTTCGCGAGTCGCCTTTCGATTCGAGCGGGCGGCGCCACACCAGCTTCGCCGCGGTCTCGGTCCTGCCCGAAATCGACGAAGTTGAGGTCAACATCAATGCCGCCGACCTCCAGACTGATACCTTTCGCGCCGGCGGCCACGGCGGCCAGAACGTCAACAAGGTCAGTTCGGCTGTCCGACTGACCCACATCCCGACCGGAATAACCGTGGTCTGTCAAAACGAGCGTTCCCAGTTTCAAAACCGGCAGAACGCGCTCAAGGTCCTCAGGACCCGGCTCTACGACTACTATCGCCGCCAGCAGGAGGCCGAACGACAGAAACTTGAGGCGGCCAAGACCGACATCGCCTGGGGGCATCAGATACGTTCCTACGTCCTGTTCCCCTACCGGCTCGTCCGCGACCACCGGACCGGGTTCGAAACGCACGACGTCGAAGCTGTTCTCGACGGCCGGCTCGACGGTTTTGTCCATGCGTTCCTGACCCATCCGGCCGGCTCCGATGACGCAGCAATCGCCAATCCCAAGAAAGGAGACCGACAATGAAAGCATCCGTCGACCAGGAACTCTGCACCGGCTGTGAGCTGTGCGTCACATCCTGCCCGGACATCTTCCAGATGGACGGCGACACGGCCAAGGTGAAGGTCGAAGTCATCCCTGACGCCGCCGAGGAGTGTGTCCAGCAGGCAGCCGAGGACTGCCCGGCCAGCGCCATAAAGGTCGAAGAGTAGTCTCACATTCAGAATCCGGACGCCCGCCGACTGGCGGGCGTCGGCCTGTGTGCGGTCAGCGACGGGTGCTGGCGTCCGCGATCTGCTTCCGGGCTCGCTCCAGCGACTCCGGGTGACCCCGCACCTGAAGACGACGCCGGCCATTCATCTCTCTGTCCCTCACCACCTCGCCGGCAGAGTACACGATACCCAGCAGGTCGCCACGGCCGGCCGGAATTGTGAACGTTTGAACCACCATCCTGCGTCGGACGCGGCGCACCAGCTCCTGTCGCAAACCATCAAGACCCGCACCGGTCAGACCGGAGACGAACAGCGCCCCCCTGCAGCTCC
>Ga0101944_10007142_pt1 | contig 11370 bp, 11 predicted proteins | sample DewCreD2012metaG_FD_75245 | JGI IMG/M metagenome (GOLD analysis project Ga0101944, IMG submission 75245) | Hot spring sediment bacterial and archeal communities from British Columbia, Canada, to study Microbial Dark Matter (Phase II) - Dewar... ... | reverse complement strand
CTTTGCTTTGATGTTGAGCAGCACCTACGCCCTCATCTCTGTGGGCTTTACCCTCTTTTTTGGCGCGATCAACATCGTTCATTTCTCCCATGGCGATGTGGCCATGTTGGGGGCCTTCTGCGGGATCATCCTCTACGGGATCCTTGGCCTTGCCGGCCTGGGATCGATGCCCCTTTGGATGGTGGCCCTGATCATCATCGTGGTCAGCTCCTTCGCCATCGGCTTCGTGGGCACTTTTTTCGAAAGGATGGTGATCAAACCCTTCCGGCGTTCACCCCTACTCATGGTGCTGGTGGCTACGATCGCCCTGGGGATCGTCATCCGTGAAACGGTTCGGCTTTTCTACCCCCAGGGCAGCAATCCCCAGGTTTTCCCACGAATCCTTCCCCAAACGGCCTTCCGGTTTGGAGGCCTCCAGCTCCGTGTCGATCATTTGATCATCCTGCTGATCAGTGTGCTCTTGATCGTGGTGATGTTTCTTTTCATCAACCGAACACGGACGGGCCTGGCGATTCGGGCCATCTCGCAGGATATGGAAGCCGCCAACCTAATGGGCATCAACTCCGATATCATGATTGCGACCACTTTCTTGATCGGGTCCATCTTGGCTGGTTTGGCGGGGGTTCTCATCGGTTCTTATCAAACGGTCGTCCGCTTCGACATCGGCTTGATGGGAGGGATCAAGGGGTTCTCGGCGGCAGTCGTGGGAGGTCTCGGCAGCTTCTACGGCGCCATTGCCGGATCCCTTGTGCTCGGGTTCGTCGAGAGCCTGGTATCAGCTTACGTACCCGGGGGGGCGCCCTACAAGGACGTTTTCGCATTTGTGATCGTCATCTTCTTCCTGGTCTTCAAGCCTTCGGGCATCCTGGGCAAGGCAGCGCCCGTGAAGATCTGAGATGTGAAGTGAGAGTTCGTCATGAAAGTGTTGGAGGCCATCGCCTTCTTTGGAGTCGAGATTGTCTTCTTTCTTCTCGTCTTCCTCTTTCTCGTCTTCGAGAAAACCCTCTCCATTTTCGGAGCGTTGGCGGCCCTTGTGGCCTTAAGCCTGCTGGTCGGTCGATTTCCGGTCCTCCATCAGTTCTTGAAAAGGGGGTTTTCGGCCTACAAGATCCCCTCCATCCTTTTAGGCCTCCTTTTCATCCTGGTCCTTCCGATTCTCTTGAAAGAGAGACCGTACCATATCTTCATTCTTTTCAATGCGGGCCTTTTCGCCCTTCTTGCCCTTGGGCTCAACTGGCAGATCGGGAGCACGAACATCGTCAACTTTGCCACCGGTGCCTCCTTTGCGACGGGAGCCTACACAGCCGCTCTTTTGGCGGTCCATCTCGAGTGGCCGTTTTGGGTGCTTCTCCCGATCAGTGGGCTCGCGGCAGCCACCATCGGGTTCATCCTCGGTCTTCCCTGTATGAAGACGAAAACCTATTATCTTTCCCTCGTTACGATGGCCTTCACGATCATCGTCTACTTGATCCTCAATAACCTCGATTTCACCGGAGGGCCCGACGGCATCAGCGGCATTCCTTTTCCAAGCCTGGGCTTTCACTCCTTTGGCTCTCCCATCCGTCTATGGGGTTTGGAGATCCCTTTTCAAGCGAACTTCTACTATCTTGTGGTGGTTCTGGTGGCCATCACCTTTTTGGTGGATCAACGATTTCGTTACTCCCGGATAGGCCTTGCATGGAACGCCATCCGGAATGACGAGATCGCCGCCTCCTGCCAGGGAATCGACATCCTCTACTACAAGGTCCTCTCCTTTTCTGCCAACTTCTTTTTCGATGGGATTTCGGGGGCCCTTTTCGCCTTCAGCATGGGACATATCTCTCCCGAGAGCTTCAGCTTTAACGTCTCCGTCACGGTGGTCGCTATCGTGATCGTGGGAGGCTTGGACAATCCGGTGGGCGTCCTTCTCGGGTCTTTTCTGATGATCATCATTCCCGAGAAGTTCCAGGTCTTTCAAGACTACCGGATGCTCATCTTCGGTCTGATCATCTTGCTGATGTTAAGGCTTAGGCCCAAAGGGCTCTTCCCTCCATCGGTACGAACGTACGGTTGAGCCAGGAGCCCAGAGAAGGGGCCTCGTCAATGATTATGGAGCACCGATGTCACTAAACGGGCCGATTCTCAAAACAGAACGTCTGACGATCACCTTTGGGGGGCTTTGCGCGGTCGATCAGGTCGATTTCGAGGTCGGTCGGGGCGAGATGGTTGGCCTCATCGGGCCAAACGGCTCCGGGAAGTCGACCTTTTTCAACCTGATCACAGGGATTTATCGCCCCACCTCCGGGACCATTCTTTTTGAAGGTGAGAATCTGGTCGGACAAAAACCTCACGAGATCGCTCGGAAAGGGATCGCCCGGACCTTCCAGAACAACCGGCTCTTCTCCGATATCAGCGTTTTGGATAACATCATCCTCGGCATGCATGCCCATCAAACCTCGGGCCTCTTTGACACCTTTTTCCGATACCGAAACGTCAAGGCCGAGCTGAAAACAGGGGCCCAGGAGGCCATGGAACTGCTCTCTTTTTTCAGCCGAGAGCTGCAAGAGAGCTGTCTTAAACGGGTGATGGACCTCCCCCACGCGGACCGAAGGCGGGTTGAAATCTGTAGGGCCTTGGCGGCCAAACCGAAGCTTCTTCTTCTCGACGAGCCGGCAGGAGGTATGTCGCCCGAAGAGACCGAAGAGCTCATGCAGGACATTCGTAAGGTGAAGGAGACGAGAAGGGATCTCAGCCTCGTGGTGATCGAGCACGACATGGCGGTCATCGAGAAGATTGCGCAGAGGGTTTACGTTTTCAATTATGGGAAGAAGATCGCCGAAGGTCCCTTTTCGTTGATCTCGAAGGACCCGAAGGTGATCGAGGCCTATTTAGGAGAAGAAGGCGAAGATGCTGCGGCTTGAAGGCGTGAGCACTCAGTACGAAGATCAGGTGATCGTCCTTCGAGACATCTCGCTGGAGATCGAAAGAGGGAAGATCACCTGCCTGTTGGGGAGTAACGGAGCGGGTAAGACGACGCTTCTCCGAACCATTGTCAATGTCGTACGGCCCTTGAGGGGGGCCATTTTTTACGAGGACCGGAGGATCGACCCATTGAAAACCCACCAGATTGTCAAGCTCGGCATTGGTGTTGTGCCAGAAGGCCGGCGTCTCTTCCCCGAATTCAGCGTTTTCGAGAATCTGAGGATCGGGGCCTTTTACGAAAAGGACATGGAGATCATCGGCGAAAGGATGGAAAGCGTCTTCCAGATCTTTCCTATCCTCAAGGAAAGGCTCTTCCAACTCGCGGGGACCCTCAGTGGAGGAGAACAGGGTATGCTTTCCATCGGTCGGGCCTTGATGGGGAAACCTAAGGCCCTTCTCCTCGATGAGCCTTCGTTGGGTCTTGCGCCGATCGTGGTGAGGGAGGTCTTCCGGGTTATCAAAAAGATTAATGAGGGGGGCGTTACAATCTTATTGATCGAACAGAATGCGAGAAAGGCCCTCGCTGTGGCCTCGAAAGGGTACGTCCTTCAGAAAGGAACGATCGTGGCAGAAGGAACGCCGGAAGCCCTTCAAGGAAGCGATGTCCTTCGGCAAGCTTACCTGAGAGGGGGAACATGAGGGATCGGGGCGAGGGCGGAAAAGTCGACGGAAAGAGACCTGTTGCTCGAGGGGGTGGCAGGATTCTTCGATAACAATAAGACGGGAAGGAGGGAGAGAGGATGAAGAACTATTTTCGGATGATAGGGATTGGTCTCATTGTTCTAACGGGAGCGTTTTTGATTGGTTCGACCGGAGAGGCCCAGACCAAGGTGGTAAAAATCGGCTTCATCGGGCCCCTCACAGGACCCAACGCGATGCAGGGCGTGGGTGCCCGCAATGCCTTCGATTTGGCCATTCGCCAAGCGAACGCCTCGGGAAGGTTTCCGTACAAGATCGAAATGGTCGCCCTCGACGACGCTTCCGATCCGGCCACCGGTGTCGCTGCCGCATTGAAACTGGTCTCGGACCCGGCTGTCGTGGCGGCCAGTGGTCACTGGAACAGCCCGGTCGCCTTGGCTACGATCCACACCTTTCATACGTATCGGGTTCCCTTTATCGTCTGGGGAGCGATCCATCCCGATATTACAGGCTTTTATAAGTACCCGGGTGTGAATCGGGTGGCCCCAACCCTCGTTCAGGAGAACGGCCCCCTCTGCGACTGGGTGATTGGGGAGTTAGGTTACAAGAGCTTCAGCATCATCTCCGACACGAGTAGTTATGGGGAGATGAACACCAAGGCGTTCCGCCCCATGGCCGAGAGCCGGGGAGCGAAGATTCTCTCCGTCGATTCGGTCACCGTGGGAACAACCGACTTTCGTCCGATCCTGACCAAGATCAAAGGCCTTAACCCCAGCGCCATCTATTTCGGTGGGGTGGTGATGGAGGGGGCTCTCATTCGGGATCAGATGGAGAAGGTGGGGTTGAAGAAACTCTTTTGTGCCATTTCGGGGATCAAAGATGACAAGTTCCTTGAGGTGGCGGGTCCCTCGGGAGAAAGCGTTCTGACCATTAAGCCTGGAAAGCCCATCGAGAAGCTCGAGGGCGGGACCCAATTTGTGAAGGCCTACGAGGCAGCAGGCTTCCGGGAGCCCTTTGGTGCCTACGGACCGAATGCCTACGACTCGGCTGGGATCATCCTGGAGGCCATCTCCAAGGTTGGACCCGACGACAAGGGAGCGATTGCCAAATACATCCGAGGGATCAAGTACAAAGGCCTGATGGGCGAAACAAGCTTTGACGCCACGGGGCAGACCCTCAATGTGACGGTGAGTCGTTTTGTAGGACAGGATGGCAAATGGATTGAATGGGAGTCTTCCGACTATGCAAAGGGCATCCGAAAATTGCCTGCGCCCTGACGAATTCGGCTTTGCATTGGATGCCACCCCCTCGTGTGAAGCAAAGGCTGCCGAGATCTCATCTTAACGTTGCAATCCGATTCTTGCAACGATTGGGTTAAGAAGCCGAAAGGAGAGCGATCGTGTCAGAGCTGATTCAACAGGGGATCAACGCGGTGCTTCTCGGATGCACCTACACGTTGATTGCAATCGGCTTTAACCTCTTCTTCGGAGCCCTCAATGTCGTCCATTTCTCTCATGGCGATGTTTGTATCTTGGGGGCCTTTCTCATTCTCATCCTTTACGCTCTGGCCAAGGCGTTGGGGCTCCTCGTCGTGCTGCCTCCGTGGATATGGGTTCCCCTTATCATGGTCCTGGCCATGGTTTTAACGGGGCTTCTTGGAGCTTTTTTCGAGAGGGTTGTGATCAAGCCCTTTCGCTACGCCCCGCTTCTGATGGTTCTCGTGGCCACAGTGGCCCTTGGCATGATCATCCGCGAGACGGTCAGGCTTTCCTTTCCCCATGGAAGCAACCCTCAGATCTTTCCAAGGATGTTGCCCCAAAAAAGCTTCACCTGGGGGGGTGTTCTCATTCGGACCGATAACCTCATCATCTTCGGGATGACCCTCCTCTTGATCACCTTGATGTTTCTTCTCATCCAACGGACGAAGATCGGATCGGCCATCCGAGCGGTTTCCCAAGACGGTGAGGCGGCGATGATGATGGGGATTCCTATCGATCGAACCGTCGCCGCCACGTTTTTCCTGGGGTCCGCATTGGGTGCTGTGGCAGGCATTTTGATCGGGGCCTATAACAACATTATTCGGTTTGACATGGGCTTGATGGGCGGGGTGAAAGGGTTTTCCGCTGCGGTGGTGGGAGGCCTTGGGAACGTTTACGGAGCCATTATTGGAGGGTTGATTCTGGGATTTGTCGAGACCTTCGCAGCCGCTTTCATCCCGGGGGGCACCCCCTATACGGATGTCTTTGCCTTTCTCGTGGTCATCTTTTTCCTTGTTTTCAGACCTTCGGGCATCCTTGGCGAAAAGATCTACGAGAAGGTGTGAGGGGCCACAAAAGCGTCCCCATCAGGACGGGGCGCGATCGGCCGTATTTTTTCAGGGAGTCCCGTCTGTGCTGAAATCGATCTCCAAAGGACTTTTGCTCTTGGCCGTCGAGGTTCTCTTCTTTGGCCTTTTTGTCTTTTTCATGAAGGCCAACCAAACTTCGACCGTGGTCCTCTGTTTGCTTCTGTTTGTTGGGATCGGGCTTCTCTTTCGCTTCTGGAAGAAGGGAAACGAATCCTTAAGTTGCCTCTTTCGAGAGGGGAAGGGACTGGCCCGAGGGGGGTTTGTCGTCATGCTTCTTGCCCTTCCATTTGTTTTCCGTGACAGCCCCTACTTGATCCACATCTGTGTGATGGCCGGTCTTTACGCTATTCTCGCCCTCGGCCTCAATTTTCAATTGGGGAGCACCAATGTCGTCAACTTCGCCACAGCAGCCTCTTATGGCATCGGAGCCTATACCTCCGCCCTTCTTGCGGTGCACTACGGGGTTTCCTTTTGGCTCGGGCTTTTCATTTCGGGGTGCACGGCATCGCTCTTCGGCCTCATCTTGGGTTTCCCCTGCATGAAGACGAAGGATTATTATCTCTCTCTCGTCACGATTGCCTTTGGCTTGATCGTTTACGCCCTGCTGGTGAACTTCTCCTGGACAGGGGGGCCTAACGGGATTGCGAACATTCCGTCCCCGTCCTTCTTGGGTCATTCTTTTCGCGATCCGCTTCATGTCTTCGGAGTTGAGCTTCCGCCCCAGTCGAACTATTTCTATCTCGTTTTTCTCTTTACGGCGGGAGCCCTCGTGGTCGCTCATCGGCTCCATCACTCGCGAGTCGGGCTGACCTGGAACGCGATCCGAGAGGATGAGATCGCGGCCCGGTGCCAGGGGATCGATGTGACCTGGTACAAGATGCTCGCCTTCTGTATCGACGCCTTCTTTGGAGGCGTCACCGGGACGGTCTATGCCCACTACATCGGTTTCATTTCGCCGGAGAACTTTGCCTTCATTGTTTCGGTGGTGGTCGTGACGATGGTCATTTTGGGAGGGATGGACAATGTTTTTGGTGTGATCATCGGGGCCATTTTGTTGACGATCCTGCCAGAAAAACTTCGAGCGGTGGAGGATTTTCGCCTCCTCCTTTATGGCGTGATCGTGGTGGCCATGCTCATGTTCAGGCCCCAAGGCCTTTTTCCACAGCGGTTGAGAACTTACAGAAAGGGGAAACCCTAACACCTCGAAGGTTCAGCGACCGTTTGGGGCGATCGGAAAAGGATAGGGTTAAGGTTGGGGGAATCGAGGGTGTCTACGGGCCATCTGCTTGAGACAAAGGACCTGACCATTCACTTCGGCGGTCTGGCGGCGGTAAACGGCGTCGATTTTTGGATCGCTCCCGAGGAGGTTGTGGGATTGATCGGGCCCAATGGCTCCGGAAAGACCACCTTCTTCAACCTTCTGACGGGGATTTATAGGCCCTCGCGGGGGACGATCCGGTACCTGGGGAAGGATATCGTCGGCCTTTCGGCTTTTAAGATCGCAAGAAAAGGCATTGCCCGAACCTTTCAGAACAACCGACTCTTTCTCAACCTGAGCGTTCTCGATAATGTCATGATCGGGATGCACTCGAAGCAGGGTTCGACGTGGTTCGACGCGGTTTTTCGGAGAGGGCGAGTGGAAAGGGAGTTTGAAGAGGGGATGGAGAGGGCTATCGATCTTCTTGAACAGTTCAGCCCAGAGATGGCGAAGCACTGCTACCAAAGGGCCGGAGACCTTCCCCAGGCCGATCGGAGACGGGTGGAGATCTGCCGCGCCCTTGCCTCCGATCCCAAACTGCTCCTCCTCGACGAGCCTTCTGCAGGCATGTCTCCCGATGAAACGAAACGGCTCATGGGGGATATCCGAAAGGTGAGAGAAAGGATGGAAGGGATCGGGATCATCCTCATCGAACACGATATGAGGGTGATCAAAGAGATCGCTGAAAGGGTGGTGGTTCTCAACTACGGCCGAAAAATTGCCGAGGGAACGTTTGAAGAGATCTCTCAGGAAAAAGAGGTGTTGGAGGCGTACCTTGGAAGGGAAGGGGCGGATGCTTCAGCTTGAGAACGTGTCAACCCATTATGGGGGCATCCCCATGCTTCGGCGCGTGAGCATGGAGATTGGGAGGGGAGATCTCTGTTGTCTTCTTGGCGCGAACGGAGCTGGAAAGACAACGACCCTCAAGGCCGTCCTAAGATTGGTGCCACTCGTGGAGGGAAAGATTCTCCTGGAAGGGCATTCCATGCAGGGATGGAAGACCCATCGGGTCATCGAGTCGGGCGTCAGCGTTGTCCCGGAGGGTAGAAGGCTCTTCCCCAAAATGACGATCCTCGAAAACCTGAAGCTCGGCGCCTATCGGGAAGACGATCCGAAAGAGATCGAGGCGAGGCTCGAGGCGGTATTCCAACTGTTTCCTCGGCTTAAGGAAAGGCTCCATCAATTGGCCGGAACATTGAGTGGGGGGGAGCAAGGCATGGTAGCCATTGGACGAGGCATGATGGGAAGGCCTAAACTCCTCCTTCTCGACGAACCCTCTCTGGGGCTTGCTCCTGTCGTCGTCGATGAATTCATTAAAGCCATCAAGAAAATCAATGAGCAGGGTGTGACGATTTTACTCATTGAGCAGAACGCTCGAAAGGCCCTCTCCATTTCGTCCAAGGGGTATGTTTTGCAGAAAGGGGAAATCGTGGTTCGAGGAACCCGGGCTGAACTTTACGAAAGCGACCTCGTTCGAAAAGCCTATCTCGCCTCTTCCGAGTGAAGAGGGTTCCTCTTATCCCGTCCGTTGCATAACCGAGCCCCGGAGAGGACGCCTTGAAGGCCTTTTCAAGCGGGCTTTGTCGACGCGTGAGCGGCTGTCCCAGACTCCGCCAAGAGTGAAGTCCAGCAGAGGTCAGGGAACTTGGTATTCAACCTCCTTAGGGTGCCGCTACAAGCCCTCCCTGGAGCCCTCACCGGAGCCTTTGAACAGGATTTATTCCGCCATTCGGGTTTAATCCTTGAAGAATAACAAATAGACCGACATAGCGAACAGGAAAAGGGCGTAAAGCTTGCGTAAGGCGTAGGGTTTTGTCCGGAACGAGACATAGGCGCCCACGCGGGCCATGAGAAGGGAACCGATCGCAAGGGCTGCCCCCCTGGGGACATCGACAAACCCGAAACACCATGGCGGCAGATCCGTTCGGCTGATTCCATGAAGGATATATCCTGAAACCGAGAAAAGGACGGTGATCACGATGGTGGCACTCGAGGTTCCAATCGCCCGCTTGATGGGCATTTTCAAAATATAGTACATCATCGGAATGGTCACCGCTCCTCCGCCAACCCCTGCAAGGGAAGAGACAAGACCCGCCGTCACACCGATCAAGATAAGAGGAAGGATCTTCATGGGAGGTGAATCGACGGCTTTTTCTTCTTTGATTCCCTTCTCTATGAACATGCGAACTGCGACGATGAGGGCCATCAAAGCAAAGGCCATTCTCAGGGATTGACCGCTGAGATGGGTTGCAACCTTAGCCATGCCGAAAGCGACCACTGCGCTTGAAAGGCCTAAGATGAGAGAGGCGTGCCAGTCGATCGTTTTCTGTTTGTTGTGCTGATAGGCGCTACTCAAGGAGGCGAAGAAAATGACCAGAAGGCTGGTGGCTATGGCGACGTGGGTCAGGACGTTTGGCGGGACGCCCAGGTGCCCATAGGTAAAGATGAGCAAAGGCACCATGACCACGCCTCCACCGATGCCGAAAAGTCCGGCGAGAAATCCAACGGCACATCCCAGTACGACAAAAAGCAAGAAGCCCGGAAGAGTGAAAGCCATGTCCATGTCCTATTGAGTCGACCCTATGTTGCAAAAATCGCTGAACAAGGGGCTCTCCCATGCAACGGACGGGTTAATTTCTCTCGCATTCTTGAAGCCAAGTCTAAACCTCTCGGATGTCAAACCTCAGGGCCAGAAGCAAAGACCTTTTCGTGATTCCATCCGTTTCCCTGGAGCTTCATGCCCAGAAACCGTCTCGCAATCGCCCCCATTTCACGGGTTGAAAGGGGACGGCTGACCACCTCGATCCGGTTCGCTCGGATGGCCTCGAAAATCGATTCCACTGTTTTCTCTGCATAGATGAGGGAGTAGGTCATCCCCAACTGGAAGAGAAAATGGGTGTCAGAATTGCCGATCAGGGGAATCCCGTAGGATTTCGACACATCGACGGCGCGGAGATTAAAGTTGATGGCGGGGGTGTAAAAATGGCAGTACTCGATGGCGTCGAAGAGCTCTCGATGCTTTAACAGGGCACCGTTGAGGGAATACATGCCTGGGAAATAGGGATGGGGAGCGATGACCAGGGTTTCGGGACGACGAAGGGCCGAGAGAGATGTAAAGTCGAAGAGCGCTCTTCCTCGCGGAGGATTCAGGAGCAGGACGTGGCGTCTTCGGATGGTGATTTCGACACCTGGTATCAAAAGGATACCCCGATCCCTTGCGTAGGCAAAAAGGTCAGGGCTGAACGTCACAGCGTGGTGATTCGTGATGGCGAGGACATCGAATCCCTGTCCTGCAGCCCTCGAGATGAGCTCTTTGGCTGTGTGTTGGACGTGATCGAGAGGGTCCTCAGCGGTATGAAGATGAAGGTCGGCCTTAAGGGGCCGAAGGGGAACGCCAATTTTTTCCAATTCTTTAGTAGGTTTCTTTTTCACTTCGATCAACCTTGCCTTTCTTTACCGCATGCTTCCCATGGCCCATGCCCCCAGGCCATCCGGAAGCCATGAAAGTCACTGGATGCATCCTTATATGGCCTGCAATCCCCTAAGAACCTTTTTCCACTGTTCTTTGTCCTTTGCCGTTTGCTCCCAATTCTTTATCCTTTGTCCTTTATCCTTCGACTTCTTCATGAAGATCGGCTCACCCCTTCCAAATTTCCTCCGTTTCAAAGTCACGGAAGCCTTCTTGTTCCTTTTCTTCGTACATCTTGATCCAGGTTCTGATCCGTTCCTCGCCGTAGGCTTTTGTCCAACCCGCCACGATCTCGTCCACGGGGATGTCGGAGTAGATTCCGTGAAAAGATAGGTACTCCATGAATTTACGGTTCTCGAGGTTGTAGGGCTGAAAAATCGAATCCTCACGGCCATTGAAGTCAAGGGGTGGCACGCGGTGCCTTTCGCAGAGTTCTCGATTGAAGGCGGGTGTCGCTTTGACCCACTGACCATTGAGGAAAAATTCGACAAACCCATGCCAGACAAAAATCTCTGATCCAAAAAAGTCGAGGAGCTGCTTCGTGGCAAGGTGATTCCTGACCGTAGCAAACCCGACCCTCGTAGGAATTCCCCTGGCCCGCCCCAAGGCACAAAGGAGGGAGGCCTTGGGAATGCAGAAACTCCGTTTTCGCCTTAGAACCACGCTTGCGCGATAATCCTCGGCCCGATGGAAAGG
>Ga0101944_10007141_pt1 | contig 11370 bp, 6 predicted proteins | sample DewCreD2012metaG_FD_75245 | JGI IMG/M metagenome (GOLD analysis project Ga0101944, IMG submission 75245) | Hot spring sediment bacterial and archeal communities from British Columbia, Canada, to study Microbial Dark Matter (Phase II) - Dewar... ... | reverse complement strand
TTCTTTTGCCGCAGGTAGGTTTCGCCCAGTTCCTCGCGAGCGCGGATTTCGTCGAATATGAGATTCAATGCGCTGGATTCGGCGGATTGCACTGCGTGTTCCTGCATTTCCTGCGCGCGCGGCAGATCGCCAAGCCAGCGCGCGGCGATTCCAAGATCGGTCCATGACTGCGAATAGATGCCGAAATCCTGGGGCGGCGCGGTCAGGTAAGCGAAGCGTTCGAACTGTTCCCGGAGAGCGCGGGCGTCCCGGCCGTGGTCCACGGGCGTCATGAGGGTGATGAAAGGGTTGATGCGCCGGATGCGGAATGCGCGGGTTGCGCCCGTGAAATCGCGGTGGTAGCGCACGGGCAGATCAAAGTACACGAAGCGCACGGCGCCGCCCGGGTGCGCGCTCCGAAACTGCTCGATGTCGTCAACCGGAATCCAGCGGCGTTGCTCGTGGTTGCGTTCGAGATAGAAATCCAGGCAGTAGCGCCAGGGGCCGTTGCCGATGCCAGCGGCCACAAGAGTGTCGCGCGGAGAAGTGAGGTCCGCGATCCGCCGCGCGGCTTCGCGCCAGTCCGGGCGAAAGTCCGGCTCGCCGCGCTGTTCGTAATCCCGCGTGAAATGCGCTCCTGTGCTCGCGGCCAGCGAGAGTCCGATCCAGGCGCACAGCGCCACAATCCACCCGTCACGGGTCAGCCAGTTCGTGCGCGCCCAGCCAAGGCCGCGGCATTTCAGCGCGAATCTTGAAAGGAATCCGGCCGCGAGCATCAGACCCGAGGACGCAGCGAGAAAATAAAACGGCGCCATGAATATGAAGTGGCGCAACTGCACCCCGGACTTGAGCCGCATTTCCTGGAACAGAATCAGCGGCGCGGGCAGAATGAGGAACGCCGCCAGAACCGCCAGAAGCTGCGGTCTGCGCTCGGCGAGATACACCAGCCCGGCAACCGCAAGAACCAGAATGAATACATTGATCAAGACATTTGTGAATGAGGGAAACATGGCAACGGCGCGCACGGCCTGAACGGCCAGGGACAGAACCGTGCCGGACTCGCGGAACACGCCGAGGCTTTTCGGCAAAAGGATCAGTTTCCAGCACAGGGCGAAAGCCAGGGCCAGGGCCGCGCCCGAAGCGCAGAGCCACGATATGCGCGCGCGGCGAAGATCGGCCGGGCCGGAGCGCGTTCCCGCGAGCGCGAACCCGGCGATCATCAGGAATCCGAGCGGGATCAAAGCGAAAAACTGGTTCATGGCCGCAAGAAACGAGTACAGGGCGAGGCGCACGCCAGCGCCACGGGGGTTGTCGTCGTTCACGAGCCGGTCAAACGCATGCGCGGCCAGGAGCATGAACAGAATGTTAAGCGAATAGCAGCGAATGCTTTGCGAGTAGTAAATGTGAGCCGCGGACAGCGCGAGCATGCCCGAAGCGGCAAGGCCATGCGCGCGGCCGAACCAGCGCGCGCCAAGCGTGCAGGTCAGATATACCGACCACGCGCCGGCCAGCGCATACGGCAATCGCATCCAGAATTCAGACAGGGACACGCGTTGAAGCAGATTCACGAGCGCATAATCCAGGGGCGCTGTGCCCGGGGTTTCAGGCAGAAGGCGCATAGCCTGGACAAGGGCGCCGCGCGTGAAATTCATGGCGTGCAGTTCATCAATGAAAAACGCGAACCGGCCCGCGAAGGCCACGCGCAGAACCGCGGCCGCAAAGACGATACATGCGGCCAGCATGCCTTTGTTGCGTTTCAGCATGTCAGTCAGCGCTGTCATGGGACATGCGCCTTTCCCGCGATGCGTTCCAGCAGAGCGCGCGCCCCGGCATCGTCCGGATTTTCGGCAATGAGTTTTTCCAGCAGGTCACGCGCGCGATCCGGGCGCCCATTCTTGAGATGCAGCACCGCAAGATTGTACATCGCGCCGGTCGCGCCGGGGTTGAGCCTGTGCGCGGTTTCGTACAGTTTCATGGCATCCGCGTCCGCGCCGTTTTCATGCGCCTTCATGGCCATGATTTCGTAAAACGCGGCGAGCCGCGCGTAGTCCGAATCAGGCAGATCCAGAGTTTCCGGATCGAGCATATCGAGAACCAGGATGAGCCGTGAATAATCCCGCGCGTCCGAGAACAGGTCCAGGGCGCGGAGCCAATAGTTCCTGCGAGAGGCGGAGTCCGGCAACTGATTCAGAAACGCCTCGAGAGTGACATGATCCTTGCGGTCCATGATGGACTGGAACACGAGCCTGTCGAGGCTGGACGCGTGCTTTCTGTTGCTGATAAGTTCCATGCGGCGCGCGGACAGGCGGTAATCCGCGATGCGGCCCTGGCGCAGAGCGTGATATGCGAAAAGGGTCGCGGCGCGGAGATCGTCATTGCGCGCGCCGCCAAGGTTGTGGCGCAGCAGCGCAAAGGCTTTTTCGGGCCGCGCGGTGCGCATGTAATGCTCGGCGGCGTTCAACCGCATGGAGAAGTCGTTGGGACGCATTTCCATGGTGCGCGCATAAAAATGATCGGAAAGGAGCATGATCGCAGCTGCGATTGCCGGGACTTTGATACCGGCCGTGTTTTTCTCGATCTGCGCGCCCAGTTTTTCATACGCCCGGTGGGACTGCGGCAGGTTGAGCGCGATGGACGCCGCTTCGCGCCCTGCGCTGAACAACCGGCGCTTTTCGAGATACAGGCCAATGAGCTGCATGCGCAGCATGGCCGGCACTTCCTGCATGGCCGTGGACACCATTTTTTCGATCATGCTGAATTGCGCGAACCGGCGCGAATAGGTCTCGAGCTTGCGCATAGCCTGGTCCTTGTCGCCGAGCAGGATATCCTTCCAGCCCTTGATCATGGTGTCGAAAGTGGGATCCACGCCGATGAAATCAATGAAGAACTCGAACTGTTTGAGATTGTAGAATGCGATGTAATCGTCAATGGAGGCCGTGGCGGCCACGAGCTTGGGGTCTGGGGGAACTGGCGTGACGCCCTGCGCGGGCAGAACGCGCAGCGTTCCGATTTTGGTGAATTGCTGTCTGCCGTCCTTCCATCCATGGTCCGGTTCCAGGCAGAACGAAGTTTCTTCTCCGGGCGCGCAGAGTGCGATTTCTACCGGGTAATCGCCGGGCGGCGTTGTGGCGGGAATTTCAACGGCATACGATTCGTCCACCGTGTCCCCGGGCCGCCAGTGCGAAGTCTGAAATGTGCCGTGAACCGGCTCGTGATCGTTGCTCAACAGACCGGGAACGATGCGCACCAGCATGATGAAGTCGTTTTCGACAAGGTTGATGCTGCGCCACCGGTAGGTGAGAGTGATGCGATCCCCGGCCCGCGCAGCGGCAGGATTGCTTCGGTCAGCGGTCTTTATGGAAAAATCATGGAGCGCGATTTTGTTCTGGAAATTCAGCAAAGGATTTGCGGAATCGGCCGTTTGATTTACGCCCATCTTCTTTTTTGCCGTGTCGAAAATGATGTAATGGCCCTTTTTGCGGCACTCGAAGTTCCTGTAGAGGTAGGCCAGGGTTTCCTCGGTTCCCTGCAGGCGCATGGCGTCGGGCAGGGGCAGGTGGATGTAAATCAGTTTGTAACCCGGCGGGAGTTCTTTCATGGTTTTCAGAAACGAATCGTGCGAAAGCTCGTTCTGGAGCACAAACGAATCAATGAAGGTGCTGGACCAGAGAAGGGTGTGCAGGTTGAATACATCCTGCACGATAACGGTCTTGTCCCCGGCCACGGTGTCCAGGAAATCATTGAATTTGATGGCTTTCTCGATGGACAGGTACGAGGTGATGGTTTGCGTGCGCGGGAACGAACCTATGAGGAAGAGCGCGGCCGCAGCCGCGGCGAGAATGCGCGGGAGCCAGGACATGCGCAGCGCTTTTTGCATCATGGCCGCAGCGCACAGGCAGACCGCTGGGCCGAAAAGGTAGGAGTAAAACCCGTGGATGTATGCGCCCTGTTTGAACATGAGCACGGGGAACACGCCGAAACCGAGCATAACGAGAAGCGCGCCCGTGCGATGCGCGCCGGGACGCCAGTCCGCACGGCCGCGCATTCCGATAAGCCACACCGCCGCGCACAGGAACACCGGCCAGGTGTAATGGAACGGAACGCGCAGAATCATGGTCTTGAGAAACTGGAATGTGGTGATGGCGTACTGGGTGTCATTCACAATGATGACATCCCCGCGCCGGCTGGCGTACGCAGAGAGCCAGTCGTGCAGCGCCGTGGGACCGATGGCCCAGAACAGGTACGCCACGAACGAGGCCAGAACCAGCGACGCCGCGGCGGGAACGCCCAGGAAATACGCCCAGGAGAATTTTCCGCGCCTGAAAAACAAATGATGCCCCGTGAGCAGCGGAACGAGAAAATACGGAAACCACCCGTAGGAACAGCCGAACACAATGCTGAACAGCACGCCCGCCAGATGCCTTGCGCGCCGCGTTTCCTCCCAAACAAGGGTGAAGTAAAGCGCGGACAGAAACGAGAGCAGGCTGAAAATGATGGTGTCCGGCATCTGCCCGTAGGCGAGCACGATGGGACTCATGGCGAAAAGGAACACGGCGATGAGCGCGGTGAGGGGATCGAACACACGGCGCGCAGTGAGAAAGAACACCAGAAGCGTAAGCAGTGTCACGGCGATGGGCACGAGCCGCGTGGTGAAGGGCGAGTAGCCGAAGATTTTGAACGCGGCGTACAGCGTGAGGCTCAAAGTGGGCGGATAGTGCGCCATGACCACCTTGTCGCCGATGAGGTGGAAGAACTCGTTTTCCGAATACTTGATGCGGAAGATGGGTGTGAGTTCCGGGGCCGGAGATTTGTCGAAGATGGGGATGAGCCGGTTTTCCCACAGTCCGTATTTTTCATAGTTCCACGCGATGCGCGCCTGGCTCACGCCGTTGCCGTCGCGGTAGGTGGTCATGGGCCTGTTCATGCCGCGCGATTGGGCGAACGAGGACGCGGCAAGAACCGCTGCGAGCGCGAGCAGAATGAGCCGGTTGTGGCGCGCTTGGGATTCCAGGGCGATTCAGCCGCCTTTCAGGAAGTTGCGCAATAGAGAGATCCCCTGGCGCGTTTCGATGCGGAACTGATCCAGGGATCTGATGCCGCGCAGGCGGCGCGCCACGAAGGGCGCGTTCAGATAGAACTCGCGCAGCGCTTTTTTCTTGAGCCGCAGCATTTCGTCCGCGGTGAAGTCTCCGGCCTGCATGGCGATGAACGCGCCGGACTGGTCCATACGGTCAAGGCCCGCGGGCACGATGCCGCGGCGCACCGCGTCCGCTCGCATGGGCGTTCCCATGCGCGGCACCGCGATGTTCACGGAAATGAAGTCGCAGGGGATGGTTTTCGCGAACGCGATGGTGCGTTCGCAGGAGGCCACGGTGTCTCCGGGCAGGCCGAAAAGGAGGGTGCCCACGGTGCGGATGCCGCAGCGCCGCGCCGCGGCGAATGTGGCCCGTATCTGCGCCTGCGTTGTGCCTTTGCGGTATGTTTTGAGCAGGGTATCGTCGGCGCTCTCGATGCCGTAAATCACCGTATGGCAGCCAGCGCGTTTCATGTCCGGCAGCAGGCGCTCGTTCGCGCGGTCCACGCGGCTGAAGCACAGCCAGCGGAAGCGCGGCTTGAATTGCGACAGCGCATCCAGAAGTTCGCGCGTCCTGTTGGTTTCGGAGCCGAAGGTCTGGTCCATGAAGAAAATGTCGCGCACCCCGCGTTTGCGCAACGCTTCGAGTTCGGGCACGACATTGCTGACGGGTCTTGATTTGTGCCCGAGCTGGCCCATGATGCAGAACCCGCAGTTGAATGGGCACCCGTACTCGGTCAGCACGCTGGCGAAGGGTTTGCCCAGAACGAACGGATAGCGGTAGTCCAGATGCAGGAACAGCTCGTGGAGGGGAACCGGAATCTCGAATGTGTAAACCGAACTGCGCGCGGGATCCGGAGCGATGATTGCGTCGTCCCGGCGATAAGCCATGGATGGCAGCGAATCTCTGGCGCCGAGCAGGTAGCGGACCGGGTCGTCCGCCGTGAAGTCGAGGGCGACGGCATCGGCCCACGGGTTGTCCGCAAGGCGTTGTTCCGGGTTTTCCAACAGGATGTCGCCGAGCAGGATTACGGGCAGGTCCAGGGATTCAAAAAAGGTCGCGTCCCGGTCCCAGGACACAAAGCCCGTGAGACCGATGACGGCCTCCGGATTCAGTTGCTGGATGCGCGCGCGGCACGCGGCCGTGGACAAGCGTTCGGCCACGGCGTCCACCAGGCGCACCTCGAAGCGCTCCGCGAGCCTGCCGCTCAAGCACACGAAATCCACGGGCGGGTTGATATAAGAGGCCTGGGAGGTTTTGCTGCAAAAATAGTCCCGGATCACCACGCCGCGAGCCGGAGGATTGACAAGCGCCACGGTCTTCATCGCGCATCACGCAGCGGCGCGCCGGGGCGCTTGTTTCCGCAGGGGTCATGTGGTATGGAGCCGTGTCTCATAAGAGAGAAAAGGCCGGAACCGGAGCCTGCCCCGGACCGTCCGGCCCACGATTAAACTTTAACTTAACTTGTGTTACTATGTAAAGACAATGGAAACGCGCGCCACAGCCACCGAGAAACCACGGGATTCCGTCCCTGGCGCATCCGCCGTGGCCCGTGGCGTTTTCTTTTCGTTCATTTCTCCGGCGTATCACGACCAGGACAACATCGCCCGCGTTGTGCGCCGCGGCGTCAAGGCATTGCGCGCAACCGGTCATGCGTTCGAGTGGATTGTCGTGAACGACGGCAGCCCGGACCGCACAGGGGCCGAGGCGGACGCCCTGGCCGCATCGCACGAGAGCGTCACGGCGCTGCATCACCCGGTCAATCTCGGACACGGCGCGGCGCTCGATACAGGGATTAACGCGGCGCGCGGGCAATGGATCGGATTCTGCGACGGCGACGATCAGTACGATCCGCGGGACATTGCGCTGCTGCTGCGGCATTGCGATTCCGCGGATGTGATCATCGGGCGCCGCACGAATTATCCGAACGGGGCCGCGCGCGCGATGCTGTCCTGGGCGTTCAACGCGATGCTGCGGTGGTTGTTCGATGCGCCGTACCGCGACCTGGGCTGCGCATTCAAAATGTTCCGTCGGGATGCGCTCGGCGTGTGCGGAGCCGGGAGCCGCGGCATCTTCATGCAGTGCGAAATGGCGCTGCGCGCGCACCGCGCCGGGTTGCGCGTGATTGAGGTTCCCGTTCCCTCATACCCGCGCACGGCCGGGAAATCTTCGTCGCTTCGCATGAAAAATGTCATTGCGCTCGTAAAGGATGTTTTGTCATTGTTCAGAGAATTCCACCACGGGCCGTGCGCTTCATGAAGACAAATCCGCAAAACGGAATGGACGGCGCCGCGGTTGCGTTGCGGGGCGCGGCGTCGGCGGCGCGCGCGCGCCTGTTGCGAGAGGCCGGTCTGCCCGTGCGCCCGCGGTTCATCACCCTCAATGTCACGGATCGCTGCAATGCGCGCTGCGCCATGTGCGAAATCCACACGCGCTTGCGCGAACCCGGCCAAGAACTGGATTTGGGTGACATTCGCCGCGTGTTCGCGGATCCCGTGATGCGGCGGCTCGAAGCGCTGCGCATCACCGGCGGCGAACCGTTTTTGCGAAATGACATTGCGGATATTTTCCGCACGGTTCAGCGCCATACGCCTGTGGCGATTATTCATGTGACAACGAACGGGTTGCTGCCCGGCCGTGTGGAGGAATTCGCGCGCACCGTTTTGCCCTCGCGCGCCGCGCTGCATCTGCAGGTGAGCCTCGACGCCCTGGACGGACGGCACGACGGCATGCGCGGCGTGACGGGCGCACTCGACCGCGCCCGGGAAACCCTCGACCGCCTGGCCGCGCTCAAGCAAAATTTCCAGTTCCATTTTGGTATCAACCAGACCGTGCTGGCGGGCGCCATGGACCAGATCGAACCGATCAACCGGCTGGCGCGGGAACTTGGCGCGGGGCACAGCATCATCCTGGGCGCGCGTCACCACGAGGGCAAGGACATGACCCGCTCGGCCATGAACGGGCAGCCGCTGCCGTTCCTCACGCAGGAACCGATGTCCGCAGAGCAAGTCCGGGAATTCTACCGCATTGTCGAACAGGTGAAAGGCCGGGCGGCCCCATGGGACCCGAGAGCTGGGGCGTTGAGCGCGCGTCTGCGAGAGGTGTCCGAAGCATATCTGAACCAAGGCGGCAGAAACCGCCTGCTGCATGGCCGCAACCGGCCCGCGCCGCCGTGCATGGCTTTGTTCGCGCATGCGAGAATATTGGCGGACGGAGATGTGGTTTCGTGCAGCGTGATGGCGGACCAGCCGATAGGAAATGTCAAAGAGCAGAGTTTTGGCGCGATATGGCGTTCGTCCCGCGCGCGTGCCGTGCGACGGCGTACGCTGCGCTGTCCGGGCTGCTGGATCGAGTGCGACATCCAGCCGTCCATCTTCTATTCCGGCGACATCATCCCCTGGGCGGCGGGGCATTATTTACGAAATATCCCCCGCCATTTGTAATGAAAAATACATGGACACACAGAACACGGAGGCACGGAGAAACACGGAGTTCGGGTGAAATCAATCAAAAATAGGCATGGTTATGAAAATGGATAAACCACTGACATTCGGACCGGAACGGAGGCGTGGATGGTTTTGAAAGAGGGAAGGGTCACCGAAGAGATCATCGGCGCGGCCATTGAAATTCACAAAGCGCTTGGTCCGGGATTGCTGGAATCTGCGTATGAAGAATGCTTGTGCCATGAATTGCGATTGAGGAAAATACCTTTCAAACGCCAGGCGCCTGTTTCTGTTGATTACAAAGGAGTTAAACTCGAGTGCGCGTATCGCATTGACATTCTTGTTGCCGGAAAAATAATTGTTGAATTGAAAACTGTGGAAAAATTGAAGCCCGTTCATAAAGCGCAATTGCTTACATACATGAAAATCATGGAATCTCCTGTTGGTCTGTTGTTTAATTTCAATGAAAAGTATCTAAAGGACGGTTTGGTTCGCACGGTTTTATGAATGTTTTGCCAATGACATGGTTTTCTAAAACGCTTTTTGCGCATACGCCGGGGAATCCTGCTGGCCTCCGCGCCTCCGTGTTCTCCGTGATAACATTTGCCAAACGAAAGCGTTTCTTCGAAAGCTGTACGCAATGAGAAAATACTGGGCTTTGATTATCGCGTGCGCCGTGGCGTTTGCCTATCACTATGAGTACGCCCTGTGGCTGCTGCGCCTGCCGCGCGGAACCATTATCTTCAACGACTTCGCGCTGCTCACCTACCAGTGCCAGGCAGCCCGCGACTTCTTCGCCCAAAGCGGCACGCTCTGGGGCTACGACCCGCACTTCGCCGCGGGTCTTCCGCTCTCGTTCATCTGGAACAGCAATGTGTTCCTGCAAGTCCTGGCCGTGGCCATGAAATCCTACGCGGTCGAGGATGTCATCAAAATTGCGCTCTTTAGCAGCCTGATGCTGTTCCCGCTGTTTTTCTACTGGACCATGCGCAATTTCGGATTCGCCAGGGACCACAGTTGCGCGGCCGCGCTCATTGCGCTTCTGGCGTTCCGGCTGGACACGGGCATGCTGTTTCATATCACCGGAATGGTCACCGCAGGCATCATCACCTGGTACAGCCTGTTCCTCGTATCCCTGCTTTACCGGTTCATGAAAAGCCAGGACATGCGGTCAGCGGCCCTGTTGCTCGTGTTTTCGCCGCCCGCGCTGCTGATTCACAAGACCGCGGTTGTCATTTTGTTTGCGCCCGCGCTTGCGCTGCTTGCGCAGCATGCGCGGGGGTTGCGGCCGCGTTCGTGGTTCGCGCTGGCGTGCGCCGCCGCGGCCACCCTGGCGGCGAACTGGTTCTGGCTTTCGCCTCTGTTCAAACTCTTCAAATACAAGACCTTTCTGGCCGAGGCGCCGTTCTGGCAGAACCGTGACCTGCTTCGTCCGCTCAAGGATTATTTCACCCTGTCCGTGATGACCAATACCGTGGAGTGGCCGCACTGGTGGTACGGCGCGGCGCACACGCTCATGCTTTGGGTTCTGCTGGCCGGGGGCGCGGCGGGTCTGCTGTTCTGGAAAAAGCGGGGCAGGGCGGATCTGTATTTGCCAATCGGCATCGCATGCGCCTTTCTCTTCGTGTTCAGTTATTATGGAGCATTCGTGCGTGCGTTCGCGGAGCTTAACCCCACGCGCTATCTGCCGGTCATGAATCTGCTGCTTGCGATTCCCGCGTCCGCCGCGCTTCTGGCGCTGTACCGGCGCATGAACAGGCTCACGGCCAATGCGCTCTTCCTGGCCGTTTCCCTTGGCGCGTGCCTGGTGTCTTTTTATCATCTCGAACGCTTCGACCCATTGCTGAAACTGCGGCTCGGCGCACCGGAGACGCGGGAAGTCACGGACCTTGTGTCCGCGCTGCGAGATCTCCCCGGAGGCGGCAGGGTCATGCTCGAGGATTCCGGCGTCATGGATCGAGAGGGCCAGGGTCAGGTCTATGCGCTTTCCCATCTGCCAGCGCAGTTCCCGCGCCTCGTCCTCGGGCCCGATCGGGTCACCCATGGCGATCCAGCTTCGCCCTCTGCGACCGTACATCAGAAAGGCGTTTCCACGCGAGCTGAAGAGCAGCGCCTTGTCCCCGCGCAGCGCGAGATTCGCATAGGTCCAGGGCGAGCGCTCGATAATCGGCCGGGCGCGCGCGATCTCGTCGTCGCCGCGGCGGCGCGCGCGGGCTGCGTCCCGGTCTTCCACGGCGTCGACCTGCAACCGGGCAAGCCGGCGTTCGGCGCCGCGCGCGGTCGCGTGGCCATGCTCGGCCTGCCCGGCAACCCGGTGAGCGTGCTCGCCACCGCGCACCTGTTCCTGCTGCCGCTGCTCAGCCGCTGCTGGCCCGGCTTCGCGTATCCGTGGCTGGAGCTGCCGTTGACGGCACCGGCGCGCGCCGGTGCGCGCCGGCTGTTCCTGCCGGCGCGCTTCACGGCCGGCGGCGTCGCGCCGCTGCCCTGGAATGGCAGCGGCGATCTGCTCGCCGCCGCGCACGGGCACGCGCTGATCGATCTGCCGGCGCGGTCGCAGCTCGCGGCCGGAACCGCGGTGCGCGTGCTGCCCTACGTCGGCGGCATCCCCGGCGCTGGCGCGGCGTGGACGCGCGCAATGCCGTGCTGACCGCGGTGATCCTCGCCGGCGGCGCTGCGCGCCGCTTCGGCGCCGACAAGGCGCTCGCTGTCATCGACGGCACCACGTTGCTGGAGCGCACGCTCGCCGCCTGCCGTGCGGCCGGATTCGACGCCGTCGTCATCGGCCGTCAGCCGGCGCCGGGCGACGCCTGGCGCGGGCTGGCCGACGCCGTGCCGGGCAGCGGACCGCTTGCCGCGCTCGGCGACGCGCTCGC
>Ga0101944_10007139_pt1 | contig 11372 bp, 8 predicted proteins | sample DewCreD2012metaG_FD_75245 | JGI IMG/M metagenome (GOLD analysis project Ga0101944, IMG submission 75245) | Hot spring sediment bacterial and archeal communities from British Columbia, Canada, to study Microbial Dark Matter (Phase II) - Dewar... ... | reverse complement strand
CTGCCGCTGTACGTCGCCACGCTGCGCAAACTTAACGCCGTGAGCATGATTCTGGCCGAGGCCGGGCTGCCGATGTCGCTGACGTCTCCCTGGGCGCGCCAGATGCGCTCGTTTATCGCCGGGGCGCTTCTGACCGCGGGCTCCGTGGCGCTGATGGCGTTGACCTTGGTGGTCAGCTCGGCCATGCTTCCTTCGCGGGAAGTGTTGGCGGTTTTGATGTTGGGCACGGTTGCCCTGGCCATCTGGTGGCGGCCGAGGTTGATTCGGATTTACGCCCAGGCGCAGGCGGTCATCGCCAGCGCGTTTGCGGTGGAAGAGCGGGAGGATGAGGGGGCGGTCGCGTCGGCGCTGCCGCTGAACGTGGCGCGGGTGGAAGTGGCGGCCGCGGCGCCGGCGGTCGGCTCTTCCCTGCGGGCGCTGAAGGTGCGCAGCCGCACCGGGGCCACGGTGATCGGCATCGAGCGCGGCGGCGAGCGGATGGCCAACCCAGGGCCGCAGGAGACGCTGGGGGCGGGGGACGTTTTGTTGGTGCTGGGCACGCTGGCGCAGGTGGCTGCGCTGCGGGATTTGCTGGCGGGCCGCGGGCCGGAGGCGCCGGCGGCGCGGGCGGGGGAGACCGGGGAAGGGAGGGGCCGATGAGCGCAAGGAGGGGCTGCGGAGGGGCAGGGGCGTGGGTGGCGGCGTGGGTGTTGCTGGCGGCCGCGGGGGCCGCGGCGGCGCCCAAGGAGGCGCTTCCCGAGCCGGAGCCGCGGGCTTTGGAGGATTTGCTCGGCGGGCCGGGGTTCTGGGAAACCGCGCCCGCGGCCTTTGCCGAAACCGGCGCGCCGTACGGGTTTCGCTGGACATCCTCCGCGCAGGATTCGGCCCGCTCGGCGTATCCGAAGTTGACTTACCTGGAACTTCCGGTGGTGGAGGCCGTGTTGTGGTTCGCCACCAACGGCGTGCGGGAGGCGGCGCTGTCGCTGTACAACCGCGGCGATGTGGGGGTCCTGACGCGGACGGAATTCGAAGAGCGGCTGAACCGCGCGGTGGCGCAGATCAATCGGGCGGCGAACGTGCGCCCGATCGCGCGGGAGATTCGCGGGGCGAACCGCGTGCCGAAGAAGCTGATGGTCTGGAACGCGCCGGCGTTGACGTACACGCTGGAGTGGAGCGCCACCAGCCGCGAGGGACAGTTCCAGGGAGAATATGTGCGGCTGACCCTGGCGCCGCCGCAGAAACAGGCGGCGCTCAGCACGGGCACGGCGGCGGTCAGCGCTTTTGCGATGTCCGGCAAGGCGCTGGAGAAGACGCCCGAGGGCGACGTGTACATCAAGGGCGTGCCCATGGTGGATCAGGGTCCGAAAGGATACTGCGCGGTGGCGGCCACCGAGCGCGTGCTGCGCTACTTCGGCACCGCGGTCGATCAGCACCAGTTGGCGCAGTTGGCGAATACGCAGCAGGGAACATCGCCCGAGGCGCTGAAGGCCGCTTTGCAGCGCATTTCGCTGGCGCTGCGGATCAAGTTTACGGAACTGGAGGACTTCAGCGTCAAGGATTTCCTGAAAATCGTCGACGATTACAACCTGGTGGCGCGGCGCCGGGACGTGGAACCGATCCGCTTGCCGCAGTGGGGGGTGATTGAGATCGGCAGTGTGTTCTCCCGGATGAACCCCGAGGTCTTTAAGGAATCGCGGCTGCGGAACGCCGCCCATGTCAAGCGCTTTACCGAACGCGTGCGCCAACAGGTGGACAAGCGGATTCCGCTGGTCTGGAGCGTGATGCTGGGCCTCGTGCCCGAGCCGGGCCTGCCGCAAGTCAGCGGGGGGCATATCCGGCTGATCATCGGCTACAACGTCAAGACGCGGGAAGTGCTCTACACGGATAGCTGGGGCGCCGGTCACGAGTTGAAGCGCATGCCCTTGGACGATGCCTACACGATCACGGTGGGCCTGTTCAGCATCGAACCGCGGTAATGCGGCGGACGCCTTCGCGTCCCCGAGGCGGCAGGAGCAGGCGAATCAGCTCAGAGGAATCGCGGCACTGACGGTTTGCTCCGCGGCCTGCGGCGCGAGCGCGCCGGGGCACTCGAAATCGAACACCAGGGGCAGGTGATCCGAGAAGGTCACCTGAGGCATCCAGAAGCGCTGGGGCCGGATTTCCGGGCTGTGGAGCACGAAGTCCAGTTGGCGGCGCGGTTGCCAACTGGGGAAGGACGGCAGGCCGCGGGTGTTGGCGTTCACCAGTTTGGTGGCGGCCAGGAAAAGCTGGATTTCCTTGTCGCCCCACCAGGCGTTGAAGTCGCCGGCGACGATCAGCGGCTTGTCGGTGCCGTGGACCAGGGAGTAGAGGTCGCTGAGCTGGTGGTGGCGCGTGCGGAAGGTGACGGCGAGGTGGACGAGGTAGATGACGAGCCCTTCCATTTCCAGTTCGATGACCAGGCGTTTGAAGCCCTTGTCGAGGTAATGGAAGCGGTTGGTGGCGAGCGAATCGCGCGTGAGGAAGGCGTTGCTCTGCTTGTTCAGGACCGGGATGAGGTGGGCGACGCTGCTGGCGCCGTACTTGCAGCGGCAGGCGTGGTAGTGGCCGAGGGCTTCGGCCAAGGCTTCGGCCTGATTCTGACGGCCGGAGCGGAAGGAACCTTCGTCCACTTCCAGCAGTCCGACGACATCGGGATCGAGGCCGTCGATGAAGCGGGTGAGGGTTTCGAGCGTGGCCGAGGTGTGGCGCAGGTATCCGCTCCAGGGGAACCAGAGCGGGCGGCCGCCCGTGCCGTAGCGGATGTTGTAAACCAGAAGGCGCATATTCGAGCGCGGCGCGAATCCGCGTGCCGCGGCTGCGGTTTGGGCGGAGTATAGGAGGCGGCGGCCGGCGGCGACAATGTTTTTTCGGCCGCCTTACATCCACAAGCCGCCATCGACGTGCAGCACCTCGCCGGTGATGAAGCCGGCGGCGTCGGAGAGCAGAAACGCGGCGGCGGCGGCGACTTCGGCGGGGGCGCCCAGGCGGCCGAGGGGGATGCCGAGCCGCTCGCGGTTGGCGGGGGGGATGGCGGCGGTGAGGTCGGTTTCGATCAGGCCCGGCGAAATGGCGTTGACGCGCACGTTGAAGCGGGCGGCTTCCAGAGCCAGGCTGCGGGTGAGGCTGACCAGGCCGGCCTTGCTGGCGGCGTAGTCGGCGCCCATCCAGCGGCCCGGTCCATGGGCGGCGAGCGAGGCGATGTTGAGGATGGCGCCCGAGCGCTGCGCGCGCAGCGTCAGATAGGCCTCGCGGGAGGCGAGCAGGGCGGATTCCAGATTGAGGGCGAAGGTGCGGCGCCAGCCTTCCAGCGTCAGCGCCCGGAAGGGGCGGGGCTGGCCGCCGCCGGCGTTGTTGACCAGCGCGTCGAGGCCGCCCGCCTGTTCCAGGAAGCGGCGCACCAGGGCCGGGGCGGCGGCGGGGTCCGCCAGATCGGCCGCCAGGGGGATTGCGCGCGGGCCGATCTCGGCCGCCGCCGCGCGGACGGCCTGCAAGTCGCGGCCGTGCACGCCCACGGTGGCGCCGCTGCGGTGCAGGAGCGCGGCGATGGCGCGGCCGATGCCGCGGGTGGAGCCGGTGACCAGAATCCGGCGGCCGGCAAAGGAGCAGGAGGCGCTCATGCGCTTCAAACCGAAAGAATCCGGCGGCTTTCGTCCAGAAAGATGCCCTGCAGGTTCATGCGCAGCGCTTCGGGGTTCGTGGCCGCCTGCAGGCCTTCCTCTTCGGTGATGACGCCGCTCTTGATGAGTTGGTAAACCGACTGGTTGAAGTTCTGCATCCCATCGTCGCCGCCGGTGGAGATGGCGACGCCGAGCAACTCAAGCTGGTTCTTTTCGATGATCTTGCGGACCGTGGGGGTGTTGAACATGATTTCGACGGCGGGGCACAAGCGGCCTTCGAGGTCGTGGAGCAGGCGCTGGCAGACGACGGCGTAGAGGTTGGCGGCGAAGGCCATGCGGATTTGCTGCTGCTCGTCGGTGGGGAAGACGTCGAGGATGCGGGGCACCGTCAGGTCCGCGGTGCCGGCGTGGAGGGTGGTGAGGACCAGGTGGCCGGTTTCCGCGGCGAGCAGGGCGGTGCGGATGCTGTTGCGGTCGCGCATTTCGCCGATGAGGATGACGTCGGGGTCCTGGCGCATGAGGTGTTTGAGCGCGTTGGCGAAGCTGAGGGTATCGAGGCCGATTTCGCGCTGGGTGATCACGGACTGGTCGTCCTCGAAAACGAACTCGACGGGGTCCTCGACGGTGATGATGCGGCGGCGCTGGGTGCGGTTGATCTGGCCGATGATGGCGGCCAGGGTGGTGGATTTGCCGCTGCCGGTCGTGCCGGAGAGGATGACGATGCCGCGTTCGGCCTCGGCCAGGCGGTTCAACTGGGGGGGTAGGCGCAGGTCTTCGAGGGTGGGGATGTCTTTTTTCACGTGGCGCAGGGCCATGGTGGGGACTCCCTGGGCGAGATAGACGTTGACGCGGAAGCGGCCCACGCCGTCCTCATAGTGCGAGAAGTCCGCTTCGTGTTCGGTTTGGAAGCGGGCGGCCTGGTGGGGCGGCAGCAGGTCCGCGACGATGCGTTCCATGGCGGCGGGCGTGAGCTTTTCGAAGCCGCTTTCCACGAGCCGGCTCTGGATGCGATAGAAGGGTTCCTGCATGGGTTTCAAGTGCACGTCGGATGCGCCCAGGCGCACCGCTTTCTCGAGCAATTCTTTGAGCACGGACATGATTCACCTCGTTTTCAGCAACATTCGCAACCCCGCCGCCAGAAAGATGATATTGGAAAGCCAGGCGCCAAGCCAAGGCGAGATCATCTGGCGGCGCGCCAGAAAGAGTCCCACCTGGCTGAAGGCATAGTAGGCGAAGAAGCAGCCGACGGCCAGAAAGATGCCGGCGAGGGGGTTGTGGCGGCGGCCGCCGGCGCCCACGGGCACGGCGAAGAGCGTAACCACCAGACAGGCCCAGGGGATGGCCAGACGGGCGTGGATGTCGTAGATTTTTTGCAGCCTCAGGTCCGGCGTCAGGGCGGTATGCCGCTGCAGATAGCGCCGCATCTGCCGCGCGTTCAGCAATTCCCAGGGGGTGATCTCCTCCAGAAAATCCCGGGGCCGCTCGTCGAGTTCTTCCACCTCGCATAGCGCCCGTTGCGGCGCGGCGAGGGGCTGGCCGACGACCGGATTATCCTCAGGGTCATAGAAGTTGACCCGCAGGTTGCGGAACCACCAGCGTCCGTCGAGCCACTCGGCCCGGTCGGCCACGAGTTCCTTGACGCGCGAGCCGTTGGGCCGTTCCTGGGTGATCTTGACGTCGTAAAACACGCGCGGCCGGTTCCAATCGAACACGCCGATCGACCAGACGCGGCGCGCGGCGTCGTTGTAGTACAGCGTGTTGACCTGCATCTGGCGCCGCAGGTTGCGAAAGCCGTTTTTGGCGTAGGTTTTGGCCCAGCGATAGGCCGGCGGGGCCACGACTTCCTTGACGGCGGCCGTCGCGAAGCTGAAGGCCAGGCCCACGCCGACGAACGGCAGCAGGATGCGCAGGAAGCTCTGGCCGCCGGCGCGCAGGGCGGTGATTTCGTTGTGGCGGGTCAGGTTCCAGAGGGCGTAGAGCGTGCCGAGCAGCAGGGAGGCGGGGGCGATGACCTCGAAGCTTGGAGACAGGATGGCCAGATAGTAGAGCGCGATCATGTGCCAGGGCGCCTGGGCGTCCAGGATTTTGGCCAGCCGGTCGAACAGGTCGAAGAGCACGAACAGCAGGGAAAACGCGCACAGGCAGTACGCGACGGGGACCAGATGGTGGCGCAGCAGATAGCGGTCGATCAATCTCATCGCGCGTTGCCGAGGCCGGCGTTCATCCCTCCAACGGCGTACACTGTAGTGAGCTTCCCCGGCTGCCACAAGCGCGGAAGGCGGACCAAGGTCATAGCAGTTCGGCCGCCACGGCGTCGGCCAGGTCGCGTCCGCGGGCCGTGAGTTGCCAGCGGGCGCCGCGTTGGACGGCGATTCCGTGGCGTTGCCAGCGTTCGAGCGAGGCCAGCCAGCGTTGGCGTTGGCAGCTCGGCACGGCGAAGCGGCGGCAGAAGCGTTCCAGAGGGACTCCCTCGGCGAGGCGAAAGGCGAACGCCAGCCGTTCGGCGGCGTCCTGGGCTGGGGTCAGGGTTTCGCGGGCGGCGGGCGGTTCACGGCCGGCGCGCAGGGCCGCAATGTAGCGCGCCAGGCTGGGCCGGTTGAGGCGGCGGCACCGGCCCTCGCGCGAGGCGGCGGCCGGCCCGAAGCCGAGGTAGTCGCCGCCGCGCCAGAAAGCCAGGTTGTGGCGGCACTCGGCGCCCGGGCGGGCGTAGTTGGAAATCTCGTAGCGCCGCCAGCCGGCCCGGCTCAGGACCGCTTCCGCGCGCTCCAGAGCCGCGGTCTGTTCGTCCGCCGTGGGCAGCCGCACCCGTTTCCGGCGCACCCACTCGCGCAGGGGGGTGCGGGGCTCAAGGGTCAGGGCGTAAACCGAGACGTGGTCCGGGGCCAGGGCCAGGCACTGTTCGAGCGTGCGTTCCCAGGCCGGCGCGGAGAGACCGGGCAGACCGGCGATCAAGTCGATGCCGAGGCGCGGGATGCCGGCGGCGCGCAGCAGGCGAACGGAGCGGGCGATATCGCGGACCGTGTGCCGCCGGCCCAGGGCGCGCAGGACGGCGTCGTCGAAGCACTGAGCGCCGAGACTCACGCGGGTCACGCCGGCGGCCGCGGCGCGTTCCGCGCGCGGCGGGGTAAAGCTGCCGGGGTTGGCCTCGAGGGTCCATTCGCGCAGGCGGCGCAGATCGCAGCGCGCGGCGAGCAGGGCGCAGAGGCGGGCGAGCTGATCCGCCGGCAGCACGGCGGGCGTGCCGCCGCCGCAATAGATGGTTTCCGGCCGCGGCCTGGCGCCGCGGGCCAGGCGCAAGTCCAGCTCGCGCGCCAGGGCGTCGAGAAAGGCCTCGGCGGCGGGGCGGCGCCAGCGTTCGGAGTAAAAGGCGCAGTAGGCGCACTTGCCGTCGCAGAACGGCACATGCACGTAGAGATGCCGCTGGGCGTCGTTCACGGTGCGCAGCCGCAGGCGATGACCGCGGCCAGACTCGCCGCGCTGACGAGGGTGCTGACCACGACGCTGGCGGCGGAAAGTTCGCTGTCGCCGCCGAGCTGTTGGACCAGGACGTAGGAGGCGGCCGCCGTGGGGGCGGCCAGCAGGATCAGGCCGATGGCCGTGGGTTGGGGCGCAAGGCCGAACCACTTGGCGCAGAGCCAGCCCAACGCAGGGGCCGCGGCGGTTTTCAGCAGCGCGCTGACGATGGCGGGTTTCAAACGCGGCCGGACGCTTTGGGCCGCCAGCGTGCCGCCGATGCACAGGAGGGCCAGCGGCAGCGCGAGATTGCCGAGCAAGCCCAGGGTGCGCGCGGCAAAGGGAGGCACGACGAGCGGGAGGTGGCGCGCGGCCGCGTTCCAGGCGAGTCCGGCCAGGCACGCCAACAGCAGGGGGTTGCCGGCCAGTTGGCGCGCCACCAGGCGCAGCGCGGCGGGGCCGAGGCGGTGTTGCGACAGCAGCAGGAGCGGAATGCAGAGCAGATTGTACACCGCAATGATCGGGCCCAGCGCCAGGGCGGTAGCCGCTTTGGCCGCCTCGGCGGCACGGGGATCCGCGGCAAAAGCGAAGACGATGACGGGCAGAGCGACGAAGGCCAGATTCCCGCGGATCGCCGCTTGGGCGAGGGTGCCGAGCGCTCCGCCGCGCAGTCCGATCAGGCGCCCGGCCAGCAGGGAAAGAGGCACGAGCGCCACGGTGACCGTGAGCACCAGGCGGACGACATCCCAGGCCGCGCGGTCGAGGGCGGGGGCCTGAGCGATTTCCATGAACAACAGGACGGGCAGGGCGATCCAGTAACACAGGTCGGACATGGATTTCTGCGCCGCGGCGGAGACCAGACCCTGCCGGCGCAGAAGGAAGCCGAGGAGCACGATCAGAAAAACGGGCGCGAGCGTGTTCCAAATGTGCACGGCGGCAGCATAGTGCAAGGCGCGCGGCCGCGTCCAGCGTCTGACGCCGGAGACGAGGGGACCGTGACGCGGCCCGTCAGAAGTGCCGGACACAGGAGACGAAGAACTGATGTTTCCGAACATCCGTGGACAGACCGGCCTGTCCGGGCACCAGGCTGCCCATGACATCGTTGCCCCAGGTGTAGAGGTAGGCCGCGTCGAAGATGATTCGGCCGGGATCCTTGCCTAGGGAGATGCCGGAACCGAGACTGGCGCCCCAGTACTCGTCCGGATCGCCCAGGGCGGGCCGTTGTTCCCAGGACAGACCCGCGCGCAGCGGGATTTCGGTCCAGGACAGGACCCAGAGCCACTCCAGGCCCGTGCGCACGGACCAACAGTCCCGGATGCGGCCGGCGTCGTAGGCCGAGCCGTCGAGGGGGTTGATTTTGCCGCGGCCGGCGACGCGGTACCAGAAGTCGGACCACTGGGTTTGGCTGATGTCGAAGGTGGTGTAGAAGCGGTTATGCCAGCGCCACAGACTGCCGAGCGCCCAGTAGAGGGGGAAGTGGAACTCGATGTCGGCGGTTTCCTCGGCGGCGGTGCGCGCCACGTTCAGGACGCGCGAGCCGGAGCGGTCGTAGGTCGTGAGGGTGTTGGCGACGCGCCGGGTTTGCCGGCCTTGCGCGGTCCAGGGCAGATCGACGGTGGCGCCGAGCACGAGCAGTTTCGAGACGGTGTGCAGCGCGCCGAGAGTGGCGTTGATGCCGTTCAGGCCGTCGTATTCGTTCTCCTCTTCGTACAAACCCTCAGCGCACAAGGCGGTCGAGCGCTGCGTTTGGGAGACGGAGGTGAGGGCGGGATAGACGCCGGTCGTCGGCTTGACGGGGATGTCGAACCCCGGCAGACCCCCTGCCGGCGGAATATGCACCACGCCTTCGTAGCGGTAGGTGCCGGTGGTGATGCGTTCCGTTTGCAGGCTGGCGGAACTGGACGAATCCCCGCGGTAGCGGGCCGCGGTCCGCGACCGGATGCGCCCCTGGCCGAGCGTATCGTCCTGGTAGAAGTTCAGCGCCGCGCCCAGGGAGAGTTTTGGGGATATCTGGGCCGCCAGGGCCGGGCTGAGCGCGTCGATCAAGCCTTCCTGCTCGAACTCCAGGCTGGTGAGGACCTGCGACGACAACCATTGGCGCAGGTGGGTGGTGGCGCGCGTGGTGAGGTAGCTGGTGATTTCCAGATCGGTGACCCCGTCGTTGTAGGGCTGGACGGTCGTGGCTTGAAAGGTCTCCGAGGCCGACTCGCTCAACGCGCGGCGGGAGGCGGAAGTCAAATCCGCGGTGAACTTCTGGGTGAAGTCGTAGGCTTCCTGGTAGTTCAGAGACGCCACCCAGTTGCGGCGGGCGGCGCGGAACGGCCAAACCAGGCTGACGTAGTTCAAGCCGAAGCTGTCGAAGTCGTCTTCCCCGACGCGGAAGTTGGCGTCCGCAGAGCGGTGCGGATTGCGTTCCACGCCGTAGCGCAGGACCGCCGAGGCCTCGGGGCGTTCCAGGTGGAGCAGGCCGGCGGGGTTCCAGGAGGCCGCGGTGGCGTCGTCGGCGACGGCGGTAAAGGCGCCGGCAAAGCCAAGCGCGCGGGCGCCGGAGCCGCTGGGCAGCGGGGCCGAGAAAATGGTCGGCGGCCCCAGGGCGGGGGCTTGCGGAGCGGCTGGAGCGACGAGGTCGCCGGCCGGTCCGACGTGGCTGAGGTCCACTTCGATCGGCCCCAGCGGGCCGCGGATGGTGACCTTTTCCGCCGCGGCGGAAGCCGCCAGCAGACCGGCCGCGGCCAGCGGACGAACCAAGCTGCGCCGGCGCCGGTCCGTTGTGCTGCGCGTCAGCATAGCCCTCCCTGGCGTTCAGTCGCCGCCGTGCCGCCGTTTCTTCCTTGCCAGCCCGCCGCTTCAAAAAGGCCGTTGGGGCGCGGGGGGCAGGGAGACGGTGACCCGCCGGCCGTTGTTCAAGGGGTCGGCATCGCTCTGCCCTTCGATCTGCGCGCGGTAGTTGATGGACACCGCCCCGAGCTGTTCGAGCCGGGCGCGGCTGATCCGCACCTGGTGGGCCACCGTCTGGCCGGGCTGAACGTTGAAAAAGCTGAGGCGGTTCTGAATGCCCTCGCACTCCACCGTCATGGAAACCTGGTAGATCGGCTCCGTGCCGCGGTTCTGGGCGGAGAGGAAGGCGGTCAGGTCGTCGCTTTCCCGGGCCGGGTAATGCACGACCAGGTCGCCCGCGGCGATATCGTAGCGGCCGGGGGTGTTGCGTTCGGCCACGCGCTTCAAGTTGGGAATGCCGTGGCCGTAGCGTTCGTCGCGGCCCGGATCGCCGGCATCGTCCGCGTAGCGCGTCAGCAACGCCAGCGCCGCGTCGGGGGTCAGGCCCGGTTCCCGGGACAGCAACACGGCCAGGGCGCCGCTGACCATGGGGGCGGCGGCCGAGGTGCCGCCGAAGAAGCCGATCGCGCCGTTGGTGGCGGCGGTGGACAGGGCGATGCCGGGCGCGGCCAAGTCCACTTCGGGGCCGCGGTTGGAGAAGTAGGCGTGGCGGCGCGCGGCGTCCACGGCCGCCACGGCGACGACGTCTTCGTAGCGGGCGGGGTAGAGGACGCCTTCCACCGCGTCGTTGCCCGTGGAGGCGACGATGACGGCGCCGGCTTGCCGCGCGTAGGCGATGGCCTCGCGCACGAGAAAACTGTCGCCCTGGGTGCCGAGGGAGATGTTGATGATCTGCGCTCCGCCGCGGACCGCCGCGACGATGCCGGCCGCCAGGGAAAACGCGTCGCCGCCGCCCTCATCGTCCACGACGCGAACGCTGAGGAGGCGGCTGGCGGGAGCCGCGCCGGCCACGCCCGCGCCCTGGCCGACGAGCAGGCCGGCGACGGCGGAGCCGTGGACGCCGCCGCCGGCGCCGGACACGGCCACGCCGGGGGCGGCGAGGGTTTCGATCTCGGCGTTTTGCAGCACGGGGTGGCGGTCATCGACGCCGCTGTCGAGCACGGCCAGGGTCACGCCGCGGCCGCGGCCGGGGCTGGCGGGGTCGATTCCCAGCCAGACCAGAGACTGGTCGCCGAAGGGGCGGTAGCCGCTCTCCGGCGCCAGGGGGTTGCGGCCCCAGGGCTGAGGCTCGCGAACGGCGTAATTCTCGGCGTGGCGCGTGGGCGTGGGTCCGTCGCGCAGCAAGGCCTCGAAAGCGGCGCGGTCGCGGACGCGAATCCGGATGGCGTGCAGGAAGTCCATTTCGGCCAGCACTTCGCCGCCGCGCGCGCGGAGCAGGCGGACGAATTCCGCCTGATCGCGCGCGTCGAAGAAGGTCAGGACGAACTCTCCGGGAATGACATCGGGATTTTCGACGGGGGGAGG
>Ga0101944_10007138_pt1 | contig 11377 bp, 7 predicted proteins | sample DewCreD2012metaG_FD_75245 | JGI IMG/M metagenome (GOLD analysis project Ga0101944, IMG submission 75245) | Hot spring sediment bacterial and archeal communities from British Columbia, Canada, to study Microbial Dark Matter (Phase II) - Dewar... ... | reverse complement strand
AGAGGTTTATCTTCCGCAAGCAGTTTTTTGACTTCATCAACCAGACCTGCGTCAGCCATCTTTTTCACACGGATGTTTATGCGTTTACTTTCCTGCTCTTTTTCTCTTCGCAGACCGATGATTTTCCAACCGCTGCCCAATTGTTCCCTCCATTGGGTCTGAAAACTTGAAATCGGCTTACCCGTCAGTTCGTAAACTTCAAGTGCGCGAATAACTCTCTTTTTATCGTTTTGATGAATCAATCTGCACGCCTCAGGGTCGATTGCTTTTAATTCTTCGTAAAGTTTTTCCAAACCTTCCACCTGTAATCGCTGCTGAAGCTTTTCACGGATTCGCTCGTCCGCCCCCGGCCCTTCGAATAAGCCGTACAATAACGCCTTTATATACAAAGCGGTTCCGCCAACCGCGATTATATTTTTACCATTTGCCTTTATTTGCTCTATCGCCTCATTTGCCAATTCGATAAACCTTGCCACACTGAACTGCTCGCTCGGTTCGACCACGTCAATAAGATGATATGGAATCTGCTTACGGACTTCCTTCGGCGGCTTGGCGGTGCCGATATCCATCCGTCGATAGACCTTCATCGAATCGACGCTTTCGCCGGAATCGCGGCGTCTGGTAAGCCACACCGCCCGCAATCCGGCCGGCGTGGACACGCCGAAGGTGAACAACCCGGGCATCAACGGCGGGGCGGCCTTCAACTTCGACGTGGACAAGCCCAGCGCCGAGCGGCTGCGCTTCTACGACCTGCCGCAGGTCTGGCTCTCGACCGACTACTGGTGCAAGCAGAAGAGCGCCGCCGGAGGCGCCGCGGACAAGGACATGTGCGCGGACCTCGCCGATGTCGTGGTGATCGAGCATTGGGGCACGGGCCTGGAGCACTTCGACGCCATGCGCGGAGATATCGCGCAATGGGGCCGCCGCGCCGGAGACAAGCCCCTCATTGTCATGTTCGCGGGCGTGCCCGCCCTGCGCGGCGCAACCATGCGCTGGGGCGGCCACTGGAGCGAAGACCGCCAGGCCCTGATCATGCAGCAGTACATCAAACAGATCGGCGCGCACGAGCGCGTCTCGGGCTTCGTGGCCGGCGCTCTGTGTGACTACCGCGACCCCAGCAATGTGGCCGGCCCCGTGCCTTTCATGCGCCTGTCCGGGTTTCTGAACCACTGGCGTGAGCCGAAGACATCTTACGATGTGATCAAGCGGCTGCTCGTGGACAACGAGGAAGTCAAGCTGTCCCCGGCCCAGCGCCGCGTGCCCATAACCTCGTTCTCCAAAGCCGTGGGCGTGATCGCCGCGCTCGCGGGCCTGGCGTTATGGTTCAAGCTCGGCGCAGCGGGTTCGGCGCTGTTCTACAACCCCGACCTGTTCCTCCAGCGCCATCCCGGCGCTGCGGCGTTCGGCGTGGCCGCCCTGGCCTTCTGTTTCACAGCCGTGGCCTGGGCCGTAAGCATCAACCGGTTCATCAAGTCCGCGCCACGCAAAATCATGGGCGCCATACACATGCCCTACTACCTGCTCCTGTCACACCTGCTGCGTTCCGAGGCCATGATGTTCGCCTGGTCGTATGCAACCGTGGCCGTGATCTTCACATTCTCCACCACGGCCCTGCATCTGGCCACGGATCCCGCGCAGCCGTTTCTGGCCGTGGCCGCGCTCACCGCGGCGTGCACCATGCCCGACGCTATCTTCGCCCTCACCGCGTTTTTCCGCCTGCCCCTGTGGTTCTCGATCACGGTCTTCCATGTATGGAAAGCCGCGATATGCTTCAAGGTGCTCGGCCCTCTGGGCATGCTCATCTATGTGTTCGCCGCGCCCTATCTGCTCGTGGGCGGGTTCTTCGCATTCGTGCAGTGGAAATTTCATCTGCTGAAATACGCGAGGAAAATGCTTAAGCGGTAAGTTCGCGCAGCGCGCCACAGAGCAGCCCCCGCAACGCCGCTGCGTCTTCTATTCTTCTTCGATAAGGCTGATTGTGTAGTTGCCGCCAGGAACGCTGCTGTTGAATATGATCCGTTCCTTGTATTTCTGGGCCACCAGATCGCAGGCTTCCTTGTAATTCATGGTGCAGAAAAACTCTCTCACAATGATCTTGCACTCCGGGTGCTGTTCGACAAACTGTTCGTCAAGCAGGCGCTGAATCTTGTAGGCCCTGTTGCTGGAATACAAATGGAACACCTCGACGCTGGGAGAAAAGAAAGAGCACTCGGGCGGCGCCGTGGGCAGGAAGTCGCGCATCATGCGGTCATAGGTCTTCGAGACCGCGTGGAAAGCGGGCGGGCTTGTGTTCAATCCCGCGGCCAGCAGGGCCGCAATGGACAGAATGGCTGCGACCCGGGCACGGCCCTTGAGGGTTTTCACGAGCGCAACAACGGTCACGCCGAACCAGTAAAACAGGGTAACTGTCATGGCGATGAGCAGCCGCGGAAAGTCCCCTATCCACAGTCCCACATTCACAAGGCTCATGACCGCAAAGGAGAGGAGAAAATATGCGGTGAGGATCCTGGCGGTTATGCCCGCGCTTTTCCAAAGCCACACAGCGCCCCCGAGGGCCGCGGCCGCAACCGCCGGAGGCAAATAATCGTTGCGGAAAAGATATGCCGCATTGCGCGCGAGCGTTTCGTACGGCGTGAGGGTATAGAGAAGATCCATGTGCCCCATATGGATGTTATGGATGTTCACGAACACGCTCGTCAGCGGAATAAAGGTGATGACAAGCAACAGCCAGGCAATGCAGAACATGTCGTATATGCGGCGGCGGTCTTCCTTGAAACCCAGAATGCAGAGGGGCAGCAGAAAAAAGAACAGCACATTTTCAGATCTGTTGAGAAAGGCCAGGTGCAGCGCCGCGGCCATCCCCGCGAAATCAAGGCGCCGCCCGGCATTCACGAACTGCTTGAGAAAAAACAGAATCGCGCAGATTAGAAAAAAGTTGAAGATTTCCGTGGACGCGTTGGTGGACATCTTCACATGCAGCGGAAGTATGGCCGCGAGGACAGCGCTCAAGAGCGCGGCCTCCGCATCGCGCGACGCTGCGGCCACGAGCAGAAACAGCATGGGAACGCACAGCACGCCCAGGGCGTTGTTCACGGCAAAAACCACTTCGGGGCCGGTTCTGCCCGTAAGCTTCATGGCCATGCCGCCCAGGAACGCGAACGCGGGCGGCCGCTTGGTCATCACTTCGATCTCGCAGTTGTCCAGCGTTCCGGCCGAGCAGTGCGTGAATCGCCCATGTTTCGCTATTGTCTCCGCGAGATTGCAGATCTCGTAGCCGTCATAAAATATTCGGAATTCGCTCGGTGTATGGAAAAACCGCAAATATGCGGCGCAGCACATGATAAGCGCGAGCATCATCCAGTGCCATTTCCGGGCAATCCCGTTCGCGCGGCTGAAACGCCAGACCGAGCCGGCCAGCAATACCGCGAATGTCAGGAACGACGCGGAAAGCAACAGATACATGTATGTGGATACATAGCTTTTCATACACTGTCCATGGCTTGTGATGCTGAACGGCAGCGCCCATTCAGCATCCAATCTGCATATTGCCTCGCCAAAACCGAGGCTGCGCGCCTTTGTTTAATCACTGTATTTGAAAGGAATTCTATGCTGTTGCGGGACTATAGTCAAATCTCGCGGCGTGGCTTTCATCCGCGGAATCAATTCGAGGGCGTTTCCGGTTCCAGGGGGCGCTTGTCCATGGGAACATAGACGCAGCCTTCCTCGCCGCAGTAGTTGCCGATGTATTCGGCGCGCGGGCGGTAAAGCTGGGGCTTGGGTTGCGCTTCGGCAAATTTCTCCTCGATGATGTGCGCGCACCAGCCGGCCACCCGGCTCATCGCAAATATGGGCGTGAACAGGTGCGGCGGAATGCCCATGTAAAAATAGGCCGACGCGCTGAAGAAATCCACATTCGGGTAGATGTCCGCGCTCTTGAGCCGCTTGAAATGTTTGACGGTAGACTCCATCACGGCCACGGACATGTCGTACCACGATGTGTCGCCGGTGATTTTCCCCAGCCGTTCGCTCATGGGCTGGAGCACGAACATGCGCGGGTCATAAGTCTTGTACACGGCGTGCCCCATGCCGAACACCTTGTTGCCGCTCTCGAGGGTGGTTTTTACATATTCGTCAACATTTTCGATGCTGCCTATCTGGCGCAGCATTTCCATGACGCGGGTGTTGGCGCCTCCGTGCAGCTCGCCGCTCAAGGCGCCGCAGGCCGCGGACACCGCCGCGTACATATGCGCGCGTGTGCTCGCCACCTCGCGCGCCGCGAAGGTCGAGGCGTTGAAAGAGTGATCCGCATGCAGCACCAGGGCGACATCCAGCTCGCGCGCCACGCCCGGATCCGGCGCATGCCCGTGCAGCATGTACAGGAAATTCGCCGCATGGGACAAGTCCGTGCGCGGCCGCACGATGGGCTGCTGGCTGCGGATGCGCTCCCAGTACGCCACCATGGTGGGCAGCTTGGCGATGAGGTTGATGGCCCGGTCGTAGTTGGCTTCCTTGGATTCGTCGCGCGGATCCGCGTCGTAATCCGCCAGGAGCGAAGACGCGGACTGCACCACATCCATTGTGCTGGCCGTGGCCGGCCGCTCCTGCAGGTTGTGCACCATCATGTCCGGCAGATCGCGGTTCAGAATCATCTGCGAGGTGAAGTGGCGCAGCTCCTCCGCGCCCGGCAGCCGGCCGTAAATCAGCAGAAACGCCGTTTCCTCGAATGTCGAATTCCTGGCGAGATCGAGTATGTGATAACCCCGGTAATACAGGTTGCCCTTGTCTCCCTCGACCTTGCTGATTTTCGTGTCCGCCACGGTGATGCCGCGAAGGCCAATGTTTTTCGTGCTGTTGGGATCCGCCATGTCATTCACCTTTTCGCAAAATTTCGTTAATCCGGGAACCGTTCCTTTGGAACATCTGTAAATATTTTAACATGAAATGCGGGGCTTGAGGTTCCCGGAGCGTTGATGAATGATTTTCGGAATTTACAATGAGGCCATGCGCGAACGCCGCCCCGCCATCCTTGACTTTGAACCCGAGCGTGGCGTAACATTTCTGCGTGGCGTTATTTTCAATGAACAATCGCACGGCGCAACCATAATCACAGCGGCACGAGGTGTTTCTTTTGAAAGAAAAGCGGCTCTACCTGCGAAATGAAGAAGAGAAATTCGAGGGCACGGCCTATGCGCGCCAGGTGGTGCGGGACATCCGGTTTTCCACGGACGCGCGCGACTTCGGTTACATCGCCGAGAACATCCCCTGCCAGGACGCATGCCCGGTGCACACCAACATCCCCGGCTACATCCGCTGCATATTCGAAAACCGCAACGGGCGCTCCTACGAGCTGAACCGCATGGTGAACATCCTGCCCGGCGTGCTGGGCCGCATCTGCAGCCGCCCCTGCGAGGCGCGCTGCCGCCACGGCGAAAGCGACCTGGGCGAACCCGTGAAAATCTGCCACCTCAAGCGCGCGGCCGCGGACCACAAGCACGCCGGACACCGCATCTCCGAAAACCTGTTCGCCCCCTCCGGCAAAACCGTGGCCGTGGTCGGCAGCGGCCCCTCGGGCTTGGGCGCGGCCCACGACCTCGCCGCGCTCGGGCACAAGGTCGCCCTCTACGAATCCATGCCCCGCCCCGGCGGCATGCTCATGTACGGCATCCCCGAGTTCCGCCTGCCGCGCGATCTGCTCATGCTCGAAATCAGCAACATCCTGCGCCTGGGCGTGGTCCTTCACACGGGCGTGGCCGCAGGCCGCGACATTTCTCTCAAGGATCTTTTGAAAAAATACGACGCCGTGGTTCTGGCCACGGGCACGCTTTCGCCCAACGAACTCGGCATCCCCGGCGAGTCCCTTCCCGGCGTGCTCTCGGGCCTGGATTTCATGATGCGCGTGAACCAGGGCGAAACCCCGGCCGTGGGCGAGCGCGTGGCCGTCATCGGCGACGGGTTCACGGCCATGGACTGCGCCCGCACCTGCATGCGCTTCGGCGCAAACGAGGTCACGGTCAACATCCGCAAAACCGAGGAATTTATGCCCGTGGACGAGCATGAAATCTTCGAGGCCAAGTTCGAGAAAGTCAAAATCATCGGCCTGGTGAACTCCGTGCGCATCCTCGGCAAAGACCGGGTCGAGGGCATCGTGTTCGAGCGCAACCGGCTCGAATTCTCGCGCACGGGCGCGGGCCGCGACGCCGTGCCGATCAGCAATTCCGAATTCGAGGTTCCCTGCGACACGGTCATCGCCGCCATCGGCCAGAACCCGGCCACGGATTTCAACGATGTGAAATTCAAGCTCGACGGCCACCGCATTTTCACGAAAAAAGGAACCCACGCCACGAGCGTAAAAAACCTGTTCGCGGCCGGAGACTGCAACACCGGCGCGAGCACGGTGATCGCGTCCATCGCCCAGGGCCGCCGCTGCGCGCACGAGGTGGACGCCCTGTTCGCGGGCCGCAGACGCAAGACCATGCTCGTGCGCTTCGAGCCTGCGGAGCAGACCGGCCGCCAGCGCGCCTGGGACTTCATCCCCCCGGTGCCCATGCCCGCCGCGGACCGCTCCGCGCGCCTCGCCGATTACCGCAACGAGGTCGAGCAGGGTTTCACTCCGGAGCAGGCTTTCGAAGAATCCAAACGCTGTTACCTCTGCTATCTCAAATATGAAATCAATGTGGACCGCTGCATCTACTGCTTCGCGTGCATTGACGTGGCCCCGCGCGACTGCATCAAGATGATCCACGATGTGGCCATCAAGCCCTCCGGCGCGTACGGCGACTTCGTGCAGACCCGCGACTGGACCGATGTGCGCGCCATCGCCATTGACAACAAGCGCTGCATCCGCTGCGGCAAGTGCTACGAAGTCTGCCCCACGCAGTGCATCCACATCATCAAAACCGAACTCATCGAGCAGGATCTGGAGGCGTAATGCCCAAAAACGACCATTATGTGATCATCGGCAACGGCCCGGCAGGCAACGCTGCCGCCGACACCCTGCGCGCCAGCGACAAGCTCGCGCGCATCTCCATCATCTCGGACGAAATGTTCACCTTCTACTACCGCCACAGGCTGCCGGAATTCCTCACCGGCGCGATGGACGCGGACGCCCTCACCGTGCGCCCCTACACGGTGTACAAGGACAACAATGTCCGCATGCGCCTGGGCCAGTGCGTGGAGCGCATTGACCCCGCGGACAAAACCCTGTACCTCAAGCACATGGAAAAGGTGCATTACACAAAGCTGCTCATCGCCACCGGCGGCCGCGCCTTCACCCCCCCGCACCTGGCGCCGTTCCGCGACAGCCTGTGCTTCATGACCCGCTACACCGACGCGCTCCAGCTCAAGCCGCGCATCCACGACGCGCAGTCCATCCTCATCCTCGGCGGCGACCTCATCAGCCTCAATGTCCAGCAGCAGCTTCTCAAGGCCAAAAAGACCGTGTACTTCGCGCTCAACCCGGACAGCTTCTGGCCCCTCAAGCTCACCCCCGGGATGGCCGCACGCATCCAGAAAAGCCTGGAGAAAAAGGGCGTGGCCTCGTGCGTGGCCGGCGACATTCAGGACATCGCCCGCAGGAAAAACGGCAAGCTCGAAGTCACCCTCGACAGCAAGTGCGCGTTCACCGTGGACCTCGTGGGCTGCTTCATGGGCCTCACGCCCAACATCGAGTTCATCCTCGGCTCGGGCATAGACACCGAGCGCGGCGTGCTCGTGGACGACCGCCTGCGCACCAACTTCCCCGATGTCTACGCCTGCGGCGACTGCGCGCAAATCTACAATCCCGCCCTCAAGGACTACTGGGTCTCCGTGGGCTGGCACAACGCCGAACTCCAGGGCCGCACCGCAGCCCTCAACATCCTCGGCGACAACAAGGTCATCAAACCCCTCAAGCAGGGCGTGCTCGAGGTCGAGGGCCTCAAGGTCAACACTTCGTGGTGGAAAAAATTCTAACAGGTTTTCAGCGCTTCGCTCCGGGAGATTAAACACACAACCATGGCAAATGTAGACATCGTAATCGAAATATGCGGCATGGCCGGCGAGGGCGTGATCTCGGGCGGCGAAATCCTGGCCCGGTGCATGAGCGACCAGGGCTTCGACATCATGTCCTTCGACAGCTACCCCGCCGAAATCCGCGGCTTCGGCAAGTGCGTGGCCCACACGCGCATCGGCAGCAAGCCCATCCTCTCTCCGGGCAAATACTCGGACATCCTCATCTCGCTCAACGACAAGCACGCCATCGAGCAACTGCCCGCGCTGCGCGAAACCGGCGTGGTGATCTACGACAGCATGCCGCGCGCTTACCTCGAAGAGGACGAAAGCATCGCAGGCTGGATCGAGCCGGGCATGACCTCCTACGGCGTGCCCCTGCTCCAGCTCTCGCACAAGGCCGCGGGCGACGCGCGCGGACGCAACATGGTGGCCCTCGGCGCCCTCGCTGCCCTGTTCCACATCAACCCGGACGCCATGACCGCCACTCTCAAAAAACGCTATGCCAAAAAGAATCAAATCGTCATTGACAACAATGTGAACTCGTTCCTCGAAGGCTTCAACTGGACCCGTGAGAACATCGTCAAAACCGACCGGCTCTCGTTCGGCGGCGTGCGCGCCAAGGCCGCGGACAAGGCCATCATGAGCGGCAACCAGGCCGTGGTGCGCGCCGCCCTGGACAGCAACATCCACCTCTACGCCGGATATCCCATCACCCCGGCCACCAGCATCATGGAATACCTCGCGCGCCAGCTCCCGCTCTCCGGCGGCGTGATCGTGCAGACCGAGGACGAAATCTCGGCCATCGGCCATGTGATCGGCGCGGGCTTCGCGGGCAAGCGCGCCATGACCGCCACCAGCGGTCCCGGCCTGTGCCTCATGAGCGAGTTCATCAACTACGCCGCCATGGCCGAGTGCCCCGCCGTGATCGTGAACTCGCAGCGCGGCGGCCCCAGCACCGGACTGCCCACTAAAACCGAGCAGTCGGATCTGAACATCGCCCTGTTCGGCGCGTCAGGCGATTCCCCGCGCATCGTGCTCGCCCCGCGCTCCGTGGCCGAGTGCCACTCCTTCACCTGCATGGCCTTCCACCTCGCAGAAAAATACCAGACACCGGTCATTCTGCTGCTCGACTTCTTCCTGTCCCGCAGCCTCAAGAACATTGACCACCCCAAACTGCCGGACAAGAAATGGCTGGCGTCCAACCTCGCGCCGTCCGCCGCGGACCTCAAGGACTACAAACGGTACAAGATCACGAACAGCGGGGTGTCCCCGCGCGCCCTGCCCGGCACGCCCGGCGGCATGCATGTGGCCACGGGCCTCGAACACAATGAAAAGGGCAAGCCCGTGTACGACGCGCGCACACACACGGCCATGACCGCCAAGCGCTACCGCAAGCTCGACCACGCCGCGCGCGAAATCCCGCGCCCCCTGTGGACCGGGGACAAAAAGGACATCGCCGTGGGCGTGCTCACCTGGGGCTCGACAGCGGGCGCGGCCATGGAAGCCGTGGACCGCGCGCGCGCCGCGGGCGTGCGCGCCGCGGCCATGAGTCCCGCGTGCCTGGCCCCGCTCCACACCGCGGACATCGAGGCGTTCACCGCCGCATGCCGCAGCGTCCTGGTTCCCGAAGGCAACTTCACCGGCCAGTTCGCCAATCTCATTGACGGCGCCGTCACCCGCCAGTTCCACCGCTTGAGCGAAATCCCTTGCGCGCCCATCCCCGCGGAGGACATCTTCGACAAGATCATGGACATCGCAAAGATCGCAAAGGGCAGGAAGGTGAAAGCATGATCCGATCCTTCGCGCCTTTCTTCATGCGCTTCTTGGACACTCGTTCCTTTATCTTTCCACATCACCATTCACAGGCAGGCAACCATGGCTGAACCCAAACCTTTTTATCTTGACGAAAAACTCAAGGAAGTGGCCGCGCGCGGCTACCTGGACTACCGCTCGCACGAACTGCCCACCTGGTGTCCGGGCTGCGGATACTTCGGCATGACCCAGGCGCTCATCGAAGTGGCGCACGAACTCGGCATCCCGCACCACGACATGGGCATCGTCAGCGGCATCGGCTGCGCGGGCCGCGCCCCCATCTTCTACGACGCCTACGGGTTCCACACCATCCACGGCCGCGCCCTGCCCGTGGCCTCGGGCCTCAAGCTCGGCAACCGCGCCCTGTCCGTGTTCGTCATCACCGGCGACGGCGACTGCCTCGGCATCGGCGGCGGACACCTCGCCCATGTGGCCCGCAAGAATGTGGACATCACCTGCTTCCTGTACGACAACAACATCTACGGCCTCACCAAGGGCCAGTCCTCGCCCACCACGCCCCTGGGCCAGCCCACCAGCAGCCACCCCTACGGCAACCCCGACGCGCCCCTGAACCCCATGGCCCTGGCCCTCACCTACGGCGCCACCTTCGCCGCCCGCTGCTTCGCCGGCGATGTCGCCCACATGAAAGGCGTCTTCAAAGCCGCCATCGAGCACAAGGGCTTCAGCTTCGTGCACTGCCTGTCCCCGTGCGTGACCTTCGACAAAGAGAACATCACCTGGAAGCGCATGCGCGGCCTCCTGGCCGACCCGCCGCCCAACCACGACACCGCCAGCCTCTCCGAAGCCATGCGCCTGGCACAGGACCCGCGCTACATCACCGGCCTGTTCTTCCAAGACAAATCCCGCCTCGACTACCAGTCCTATCTGGATCAGGCGCTCAAGGATTTCAAGGGTTAATAGTGAGCAAGCGTCAATCTAACCGCATTTTGATATTGTCCGCAGTATATCGTATCAGCCTGTAAAGTCCCGTTACGCAACAATTGCCTGCTGTAGAAGCAGCAAAAACAGGGGCTTGGAACGCGGCGCTTTTCCGCGTGCCTGTCCCTGCTTTTGCGGCCGCCAGCTAATTTGGTTGACAACAAGCTAAACTCTTGTTTCCCTGCTGCGCCCACTGGACTTATTCACCCCGCCGTATCTGCTCTTGCGGCTGCCTGTTTATTGGGTGTCAAAGGTTATTTCATGGCATGTCCGTAGTTTTCTTCACGCAGTTTGTGGCGTCCCGGAGGGCGGGCACATCCCCCTTGATCCCCCTTTGCTAAGGGGGACCTGAAATGCAAAACCATTTCTTGCGGGCGACATGCGATAAACACGGCTTGGGGTTACAGAGGAGAGCGAAAGTAAAGCGACATGGTATTTTGGCCGATTTCCCTGTGAAAGCTTTCCAAACAGGCTGTCGTCATTCTTTGTTTCGACTTTGTGGATTAAACAGGGATTAAACAGGGACGCTGGGGCTGTTGAAAAAGTCTTTTTGAATAATAGTTGACAAATAGCAAAGATAAATTATAATATTATTATCCTGACCCCCGAGGGCTCTCCCCATGATTGGAAAGAACAC
>Ga0101944_10007137_pt1 | contig 11377 bp, 13 predicted proteins | sample DewCreD2012metaG_FD_75245 | JGI IMG/M metagenome (GOLD analysis project Ga0101944, IMG submission 75245) | Hot spring sediment bacterial and archeal communities from British Columbia, Canada, to study Microbial Dark Matter (Phase II) - Dewar... ... | reverse complement strand
CAGCTGCATGGCGTCGTAATAGCGGCCCTGCTCCTTGTACATCTCGGCCCGCACGAAGGCGATGTCGGTGATCAGCCCGCGGAACGCCCCCAGCACCTGCACGGCGAACGCGTACTCGGGCGGCGCGGCCTCCAGCGCCGACTCGGCTCCGCGCACGTTCAGCACGACGCGCTGCGCGTTGATCGTCGGCATCCGCGTGGCCGCCAGGCCCAGCAGGCCGGCGGCGGCCGCGAGCGCCACGAGTTGAACCAGCCGCGGATGCATGCGTCCGTCCGATTCCCGGGGCTAGACCGTGATCTCCGCCACCTCGCGCCGCCGGAACACGAGCCAGCCGACGAGCACGAGCACCAGTCCGTAGCCCAGCGTGCGCACCACCGTCCAGAGCAGCAGCGGCGCGCCGATGTGCTCGCCGTCGATCAGCGGTCCGACCCCGTCGTACTTCGAGAAGTTCGGGAACGCCGCCAGCAGCAGCCGCACCAGAACGGCCCGCACGGCCGGCCCGAGGCGGCCGTAGGGATCGTCCTTGGCCGAGAGGAACTGCTGCCCTTCGCCGATGGCCTCGAGCCAGAACGGCAGCCCCAGGCAGATCAGGTAGAACGCGCTGACGCACAGGCAGGCGACGGGGAAGGACACGAACACGCTGAAGCACACGCCCACGGCCGACAGCAGCGCGAGCCGCAGCCCGATGATCAGCAGGGCCCGCACGTAGTTGCCCTCGAAGCTGCCGACTTTGTAGAGCAACTGGAGGCTGTCGGGCCCCTCGAACAGCAGCGTGATGGGCATGTCCGGCGGGTACGCGTTGATGACGCCCAGCAGGGCCCGCCCCTCGGCGAGGACCGGCGCCGCCGTCACGAGGAACTCGTGCGTCTGCCCGGCGCGTTCCTCGGCGAACACCGGCTCGTGGAGCCACTGCTTGGTGTCCGGGTCGCAGAACACCCAGCCGACGCGCACGATCTCGTTCGCCGTGGACGGCGTGGCCCGCAGCTTGTACCGCACCTGGATCTTCGTGTCGGCCTGCTCGGGCGGCGCGAGGTTCGTGAACTCGTACACCGCCAGCACGCCGGGCGGCACGCTGCGCCAACGGTTGAGGATCTGCTCGAACTGCTCGTGCTCGGCGGCGGCCTGCTGCGCCGCGTTCAGCGCGCCGGAGCGGATCTTCTCGGCGACTTCGCGGCGGGCCAGCTCGCCGATGTCCGCCGGCACGACCGGAGTCGCGGCGTAGCGGGCCGTCCAGACCACGTCGCGCACCTTGAACCGGTCGCGCTCGAACTCGACCGGCAGCGAGCGGATGAACGCCGCGAAGCCGAAGATCACCGCCCCGCCCACCGCGATGATCACGACGTTGAGCGCGTTCACGCCCAGCCACTTGCCCAGCAGGATCTCGAAGCGCGTGACCGGCTTGGTCACGAGCAGGTGCAGCGAGCGCTCGCGGAACTCGGTCGTGAGCGTCGCGCACGAGAAGAAGATCGTCGTTAGACTCAGGAGGAAACTGAGCGCGCCCAACGAGTACGCCAGGAAATTCTGAAGCCGCCCCGCGAGCGTCTCGTCCCCCCGCAGCGTGAACGGCAGGTACAGCAGCAGCAGCACCAGCACGATCAGGAACGCCAGCACGATCCGCAGGCGGATCCCCTCGTGAAACGTGAGCTTCGCGATGGCGAGCGTGCGTCTCATGCCCCGTCCCGCCGCGGAGGCTCGCCGGTCAGCTCGTCCAGCACGCCGCGGTCCACTTCGCCCCCCGCCGTCCGCGGCGGGGCGGCGGGCGCCCCCGCGTCGGCCGCCGCTTGCGCCTGCACCAGGTCCACCAGCGCCGCCCGGTCCACGGCCGGCGCGGCGGGCGGCGAGCCTGGGGAGGCCGGCATCACGGCCGCGAGTGGCGCAGGGGCCGTCGATGGCGCGATCGCGGAGGCGGAAATGACCGGGGCGTGCCCTCGCTTCAGCAGCAGATGCGTGTCGCCCTCGCGAATCTCAATGCGCGTGAGGTCGCTCTCGACCATCAGCTCGACCAACTTCTTGATGTATTCCTGATCCATGTCGGTTCCGAAGATGGAGTGATAATACGCGAGCGACGGTCTGTTCGCGCCAAGCTACAGCTCATCGACGGGAAGGGACGACAGCACCTCGCAACCGCTGTCCGTGATGAGAACGTCGCTTTCGATCCGAACGCCGCCAATGCCGGGCAGGTAGACGCCGGGTTCGATCGTCACCACCATGCCCGGCACAAGCACGTCCTCTGACCCCCTACCCAACCGAGGGGCCTCGTGGACGTCAAGCCCGATCCCGTGACCGAGGGCGTGCGTGAAGCGGTCACCCAAGCCAGCCTTGGTAATGACCTTACGCGCGACGCGATCAATGTCCGCGGCCTTCGCCCGCGGCCGCAGCGCGCTTATCGCCGCGTCGTGGGCCTCGCGGACCACCTCGACCGCGTCGCGGGTGCCCAGCGACACCAGTCCCACTCCCACCAGCGAGACGGCCAGCACAACCAGCACCACGACGCCCAGGATGGCCCCCGCCTGCCGCCGCCGGCATCGCGAATTCGACTTCGCATTGTTCATGTTCGCCTCCCGCTTCAGTTCCGCAGATGAATGAAGGCGCGTTTGGCCACCGTTCGTTCCCGGCCTCGCAAGGTCAGCGACACCTCCACGCCGTCGTCCGTTGGCGTGGCCGCAAAGTCGGCGACCGGCAGATCGCTGACGCGGACGACCTGCGCGGGGTCGGCCACATTCGGCATATGGTACAGGCGTTCCGTGTTGGCATCCACGTAGAACCGCGCCGCGATCCCCGCGGCGTTGGTCGTTTGCAGCACCGTCGGCAGCAGCTCCGCTGCCACGGCCTTGGCGCCGCGGACGTTGCGGACGAGGGTGTAGATGGTCACCGCCGCATCCTCTTGCTCGCGCAGTTCGGCCAGATTTCGCCGCCAGGCCGTAAACACATAATACAACATCAGGCCGGCCGTGATGGCCAGGATGGCCGCCGCCGACATGGCGGCCAGCAATTCGATCAGCGTCAGGCCGCGCCGTTTTCCGCGGGCGCGGGGACGGACCCGGACCGGTCGACAAGGCTGACGAGAAGCGCTCACGGGTAATAGTAGGTTTCGGGCAGAACCAACGTCTCGAGGGCGACCGACTCCGCGCTGGCGAGCGCCGGTGAAATCGCGTAGAACACCGTGGCCGTCGCCGCCAGGTAAAGCGCCCGGTAGTCCACGGCCGTTTCGAGGCGGTAGCGCCAGCCGTTCCAATCCAGCTCGTCGTAGAACCGCGAGGCGGAGACGCGCCAAACGCCGCCCGTTTTGCCCACCCAGCCCACGAACCCCCGCGGAATCGCGTTGGTGAGCGCGTGGACCGGCGTGGCGCGCAATTCCTCCAGGCGGTCGTTCGCCAGGTGGAGGGCTTGGCGCTTGCGCGCCTGTCTGGCGAGCGTGTTGCTGGTTTGGAAGATGAACGCGCCGCCGCCGATCACCACGATCGCGAGCAACAGCATGGCCCCCATGACTTCGACGAGCGTCATGCCCTGGCGGGCGGGCCGCCGCGCCGTTGTGCCTTCAATGCTCATAAAGGTTCAAGACCGTCTGCTCGCCGCGCTCGTTGCGCAGGGTCACCGCCGTAGCGGCAATCTCCACCACGGTCCAGCCGGCGATCGTCTCGTCGCGTCCGACCAACTGGTCGTTGAGCATGGCCAGCGGCTGCGACGGTTGCCAGACGATGCCCTTCAGGACGGGGCGCGCGGCCGCGGCGGGCGCGGAGCGCGCCGGCAACAGCGCTTCCACGCTGCTGGGCCGGTTGGAAAAGGTTTCCGCCACCGGCAACGGCGCGGCGCCCGTCGAAAGCCGTTTCAGGGTTCGCAACCCCTCCTCCGCGCGTTGCAGCAGCGCCGCGTCTTGCGGCGCGGACTCCCGGCCGCCGTTGGCCGGCGGACGGCAACCGCCGATCGCCGCCGCGGCCGCGGCCGCGGCCAGAACCAGCGTAGCGGCCGCGCCGGGCGTCGGCCACCGTCCTCGTCGCTTACCGATCCGCGCTCCATGGCCCATGGTCTGCCTCGCTTTCATGTTTGTCGCCGCTCGCGAGCCCGCCGTCACGGCGCGGCGATACAGTACGACAAGGCGATCTCGCTGCTGTACAACGGCGTGCTCGTCAAACCCATCATGCGCAGCGCGAGGGCATCCACCGACACGAATCCTTCCAAGCGCTGCAAGGCGTCCAGCAACCGGATTTGGGTTTCCAGAGGCGCTTCGCCGCTGAGGCGCACCTTCAGTTGCGGCAGACTGCCCGCTCCGGCGGCGGCCGGACTGTGCTCCACGGCCAGCGAGTTGACGGCAAAGCTCAGCTCCTGGGCGGTGCGGAGCAGACGGCCTTTGATCGCCTCCGCCGCATCCACGTTGTGCTCCGTGGGCGCCACGCAGTCGCGCAGCGCCGCGCGCACGGCCTGCAAATCCTGCTCCAACCGCGGCAGCAGTTCGGCCATCTCGCGGCGCCGTTGGAGGCGTTGCTCGGCCCGGCCCTTGTAGAGGCGGGCGCCGATCAACAGCGCCGCCGTCAGCAACGGCGGCAGTCCCAGCCATAACCCCAAGCGCCTGCGACTGCGGATAAAGACGGCCGCGTCCATCATTTGCCATCCTCCGTTGCCGCGCCCGCAAAGCGCCAGACTTCCAGGGTCTTGCCGTCCACTTTCTGCCGCTGGCTTTGCACCGAACGAATCTTGCGGACCTGGGCAACGATGGCGGGATCTTCGTTCCAGGCGGCGGTCAGACGGCCGATGTCCAGCGTCTGGGCGGAGGCGCCCAGGGCAAAGGCCAGGTCGAAGTTGAGGGCGCGCTTTTCGCGGTCCAGGTCCAGGGCGGTGAGGTTGGCCTCGCGGGGCAGCGGCGCCGTCAACGCCAACAGCAGGCGCGGGACATCGAGGCGCCGGGCGCGCAGCGCGTTGACGGCTTCCAGCGTGGCCACGGCGGCCGCCAACTGATCCCGGCTCTCCCGGCCGTAGGCCAGGATATCGTTGCGGCCGGGATGGGTTTCACGAAACCGCCGTTCGCTTTCGAGCACCTGCCGTTCCTGCTGGCGCAGCTCCAGAAGGTTGCGCGTGGTCATGTGCGCCTGCCACGCCAGCAGCAGTCCCCACAGGCAGACATAGACGCACAGGCCGCAACAGACGGAACGCCGCGCTTCGGGCGGCAGGACCGACTGGCGGATCAGGTTGATGTTGAAGACCGCCATCTCAAACGCTCCTCAGGGCCAGTCCCAGACAGGTGGCCAACGCGGGCCCCCGCGTGTCCCGCTCGCCCGCCAGGGCCCGGCCGGCTCGGAAACTGAGTTTCATGCGTTGCAACGGATTCCAGATTTCGCAGGCCAGCCCCGTGCTCTGGGCGATGGCTTCCGACAGCCCGGAGGTCTTCAGCGCCGCCCCGCTCAGCAACAAGCGTTTGACGGGGTCGTGCCGCAGTTTGAACTGCGAGTACTTGAGCATGTCCTGAATATGTCCCGCGATTTGCGCCGGGTCCCGCTCCCAATCGGCCGAGCGAGAGGAGACGAGGCGCGGATAGATGAAGCCGCCTTCGTACAGAATGGCGAGGTCGGCCATCCGGCGGCCGAGATGCGCGACGCAAAGCGCTTCGCCGCGTTGGGGCAGGCCGTGCAGCGCCGCCAGAATGTTGCCGAGCGCGAAGGTGCCCACGTCCAGCACCGCCGGATAAAGCCCCGCCAGGCGCAGCAGTTCCACGTGCCGGTCCACTTCGCTGCGCGGCGCGGCCACCAGAATCCCCTCGGTGCCCTCAGCACGTTCCGCCGACGGGTCTTGCGACGCCGCGGAGGTTTCCACGCTATGCCAGTCCAGCGCGATCTTGTCCTGGGGAATCTGCAGCGCTTCTTCCGCTTCCAACCGCAGCGCCGCGGCCAGTTCGGCCGACGGCAGCCGTGGGTAACGGAAATGTTTGAGGTTCAGAGAGGGCGTGCGCAGGCAGGAACTGACGGTGTAATTGGAGAACGCGTGACGCCGCCAGAGCCGGCGGATGGCCTTGGCCATCTGCCGATCCGACGCGCCCGGGTCGTACTCCTCCCAGCCCGCCTGCGTCAGGCACAGTCCGCCGTCCTTCTGCAAGCTCACCCGGGCGGCCGTCATCAGGCCGTCGCCGATGTCCAAGCCCACCGTGTCGAGGTTGGCCGAGCTTGTCGTCGCTGCTCTCATGCGCGCTTCGTTTTCCCGACGGTCTTCAGAGCGAATTCAACAGCGTGCCGCCCCAGCCCGAGCCGCCGGTCGAGTTGGTGACGGTCAGCCACACCGTGCCGCCGACCGCGGGACCTTTGTCCGAGGTGGCGGTAATGGTGTACACGTCGCCGGCGAGCGCGTAGGCGTAGCTGCTGTCGCTGAAATACGACCCGTTCAAATCGTTGGTGCTCAGCCCCGGCAGACTGGCGGGCGCCGTGCCGGACGGCGGCAGAGCGCCGTTCTGGGCTTGGTACACCCGCACCGCCGTGCGCACCGCCGAGCATCCCGCCTGACCTTCCGTGGCCACGGCGCGGTTGCGATTGCCGCGCATCAAGGGCATGGCGACCGCGGCCAGAATCGCCACGATAATCGCCACGACCATCAATTCCACCAGTGTGAAACCCTGTTTGGCGGACATAGCGCTTCGCCTCGTTATTCAGTCTCTCCCCTGCGTTCCTTGCGTCTCCGTCCGCGCCGGGCGGCCCCCATCGCCGGGACCGCCCGACGCTGTCCGTTTCCGCCGCTATTGCAGCAGCGTGCCGCCCCAGCCCGAAGCGCCGGTCGAGTTGGTAACGGTCAGAATCACCGTGCCGCCGACCGCGGGACCTTTGTCCGAGGTGGCGGTAATGGTGTACACGTCGCCGGCGAGCGCATAGGCGTAGCTGCCGTCGCTGAAATACGACCCGTTCAGGTCGTTCGTGGTGATGCCCGGCAGAGCGGTCACCGCCGTGCCCGACGCCGGCAAGGCTCCGTTTTCGGCCTGATACACGCGCACCGCCGTGCGGACCGTCGAGCAGCCCGCCTGCCCCTCGGTGGCCACCGCGCGCTTCTTGTTGCCGCTCATCAACGGAATCGCCACCGCCGCGAGAATCGCCACGATAATCGCGACCACCATCAGTTCAACCAACGTGAAACCGCCCTTCCTGTTCGTTTGCATCTTGCCGCTCCTTTCGTTGCTGCCTCTGTTGTTTCGCTTCCTGAGTTGTCCCGACTGCTGGGTTCTGGTCCTCGTGGTCCACTCCTCCTTTCTGCTCGGTTCTCCTCTAGCCCGTCTCGACCTCCTTTCGCTGGGCGTCAGCGAATGCGCGACGCCACGCTGAAAATCGGCACGTAAATCGCAAGCACCAAAACCAGGATCACCGCCCCGAACAACACGATCGCCACCGGCTCGAACAGGGTCGTGGCGGTCATGATGGCGCCTTCCACCTGCTCTTCATAGACCTCGGAAACTTTGTCCAACACCTCGGGCAGGCGGCCCGAGGATTCGCCCACGCTGACCATGCGCACGATCAGCCGCGGAAACTCCGGGTCCTGGGCCAGACTCCCGGACACGTTCATGCCGCTGACGATCCGTTCGCAGGCGGCGCGCAAGGCGCGTTCGATCGCCAGATTGCCGCAGGTCGCCGAGGCAATCTCGATGGCCGTCGTCACGGACACGCCGCCGAAGAGCATCATGCTCAAGTTGCGGCAAAACCGGGCCAGCGCCAGCTTGCGGACGCAGCCGCCGATCAACGGAACCTTGAGCGTCCATTCGTCCAGGCGCACGCGGCCGAACGGCGTGCGGGCATAGACGATCAATCCGCCGCTCGCCGCAAACAGCGCCAGGACGATCCAAAGCAGGTAATCCAGCAGAAACCGGTTCAACCGGAAAATCGCGCGGGTCAACCAGGGCAGTTCGGCGCCGAAACCGGCGAACGCTTGCTGAAATTGGGGCACGACAAAGACGGTCATGATCAAACACACCAGCACGAAGAACACGAAAACGAACAGCGGGTACGCCGTAATGCTGCGGATTTTGCGCACCAGCCGGTCCGTGCGCTCCAGGGTGCGGGCCAGGTCCTCCAGGGTGCGCGGCATGGTGCCGGACTCTTCCGCCGTGCGGATCAGCGCCACAAACAGAGGGGTAAACACGCGGACATGGCGGCTCAGCGCTTCGGAAAAGGTCTTGCCTTGGTGCAGGTTGGCCACCACCTCGTTCAACACGGCGCGAAAGGCCGGATGATCCATGTCTTCCGCCAGCGACTCCAGCGCTTCGCGCAGCGGGACGCCGGCCCCGACGGAGACGGCAAGCTGCCGGCAGAATATGGCGCGGTCGCTGAGCGAGACGCGGCCGGCCAGCTTGATTCTCCCCCGGCGCGGCGCCGGCGCGGCGGAGGTCTTCGCCGCGCCGCGCTCCGCCGCGCCGGCCTCCGCCAGGCTGACGACCGTGACGCCGCGTTCCCGCAGCGCCGCCGTCGCCTCGTAACGCGAAGCGGCCTCGATCGTCGCCTGGATCTTGACGCCGTCGCTCGTCCGTCCGCTATAAACAAAGACCGGCATCCGCGGCTGCTCCTCTCCGCTTAGGCTTCGCCGTCGCCGACCAACGGACAAACGCTGAGCACTTCGTCCGGCGTGGAAATGCCGTCGCGCACTTTTTTCAGTCCGTTGGCCAGCAGGGTTTCCATGCCCAGTTCGATGGCCCGGCGCCGCAAGACGGTCTCGCGCGCCCCTTCTTGAATCATCTCGCGGATCGGGTCCGACACCTCCAGGTACTCGACGATGGCCGTCCGTCCGCGATAGCGGCTGTGACCGCAGGCGGGACAGCCGACGCCGGCCTGAAACTTCCAACGGTCGGCGTCGGGATACAGCCGCTGGATCACCCGCAACACATCCGCCGCGGGCTGCGCGTCGGTCTTGCAGCGCGCGCAGTTCGTCCGCACCAGCCGCTGCGACAAGACCAGGAGCATGGTCGCCGAAATCAGGTAGGGCTCGATGCCGATGTCCTTGAGCCGGGAGAAGGCGGAAGGGGCGTCGTTGGTGTGCAGGGTCGAGAGCACCAGGTGCCCGGTCAAGGAAGCGCGCATCGCGATCCGGGCGGTCTCCAGATCGCGGATTTCTCCGATCATGATGATGTCCGGATCCTGCCGCAGGATGGCCCGCAAGGCCTGGGCGAAATCCAGGCCGATCTTGGGGCGGATTTGCATCTGGTTGACGCCCTCGATCAGGTACTCCACGGGGTCTTCCACGGTCTGAATGTTCAACTCGGGGTTGCGCAGATAGCTCAACGCCGCATACAGCGTGGTGGTCTTGCCGCTGCCGGTCGGCCCGGTCAGCAGCACGATGCCGTGCGGAGCCTTGAGCACGTGCTGGAACCGCCCGATCATGTCCTCCTCGAAGCCGATACTGCGCAGATCCACAACCAGCGATTCGCGGTCCAGAATCCGCAACACCATTTTTTCGCCGTGTACCTCGGGCAGGGAGGACACGCGCACGTCGATCACCCGGCCGTGGGCGGTGAACTTGAAGCGTCCGTCCAGCGGCAGCCGTTTTTCGGCAATGTCCATGTTGGCCAGGATTTTGATGCGCGTGACGATGGCGTTGTACAGCGCCTTCGGCGGCGGGGTGGTCTCGCGCAGCGCTCCGTCAATCCGCAGCCGGACGATGACGTTCTTTTCTCCCGGCTCGAAGTGGATGTCGCTGGCGCGGTCGCGCACGGACTGCAACAGCAGCAAGTTCACGAAGCGCACGACCGGCGCTTCGTTGGCCTGAACCCGCAGCGCGTCGGCGTCCACCGGGGTGTCGCGCAGAGTGGCCAGGGCGTCCTGGGGCGAGGCTGCGGCGTCTTCTTCGCGCTCGAGGTCCAGAATGTCCTTGATGTTGCGCTCGATGTGCGCATCGGCGCGGTAAAAGCGATCGATCGCCGCCAGAATCTTCTCCCGGGTGCTGACCGCCTTGCGCACTTCCAGATTGGTCAACGAACGCACGGTGTCCACCGCGTCCAAGTCGAGCGGATCGGCCATGATCAGCGTCAGGGTCGGATCGCTGTTCTTCTTCATCGGCAGCAGGCAGTACTTGCGGGCCACGGATTCGGGCAGCAGCCGGATCTCCTCCGTTTCCAGGCGGAATTTTTCGCCCAGATCCAGAAAGGGAATCTGCAGTTGGCGCGCCAGGGCTTTGGCGACGTCTTCGGCGGTCACAAAACCGAGATCGACCAACACCTCCCCGAGAAAGCGCCGGGTGCCGGCTTGCCTGCGCATCGCCGAAGTCAGTTGTTCGGCGGTGAGCTTGCCTTCTTCGATCAGGATGGTTCCCAGCTTTGCCGAACTCATGAGTTCCGCCGTCTCTCTTCGCGCCGCAACGTCTGCGTTCCGCCCTCGCGCGCCGGGGCTTGCGTTGCTCCCCGGCGGGTTCCCCGCTCGCTGGCGAGTTGCCTCGCCTACTGCGCCGCCGCGCCGGTGGCGGCCGGCGCTGACGAAAAACCGAACAGCCAGGCCCAAAAGCCGCCGCGCGCCTTACGTTCCGCTGCCAGCCGCGCTTTTTCCGCCTTGCGGGCTTCCTCGGCCTTTCTTGCCGCCTCGCGTTGGGCCTGTTTTTCGGCCGCGAGCCGCGCTTTTTCGGCCTGCTGCAACGCCGCGATCTGCGCGCGGCGCTCCGCTTCCGCCTTGGCGGCGGCCTCCGCCCGAGCTCGCTTTTCCGCCGCCAGCCGCGCCTTCTCTTCGGCGGCGGCTTTTTCTTCCGCTTCTTCCCGAGCCTTCTCCTCTGCTGCCAGCCGCGCTTTTTCGGCTTCCCGCGCGGCTTTCAGACGTGCTTTTTCTTCGGCCGCGGCCTTGGCCGCGGCTTCCTCGCGCGCCCGTTCTTCCGCCGCCGCCTTCAACGCCGCTTCTTCCTGCGCCTGGCGTTCCGCGGCCAGCCGGGCTTTCTCCGCTTCGCGCGCGGCCTTGGCTTCCGCCGCGGCTTTGGCTTCCGCCTCTGCCTGCGCCTTCTTGAGCGCCGCCTGGCGGGCGCGTTCGGCCTCGCGGGCGGCCCGGGCCTGGGCTTCGCGCTCGGCGGCGGCTTTTTCTTCCGCTTCTTCCCGAGCCTTCTCCTCTGCTGCCAGCCGCGCTTTTTCGGCTTCCCGCGCGGCTTTCAGGCGCGCCTTTTCTTCGGCCGCGGCCTTGGCCGCGGCTTCCTCGCGCGCCCGCTCTTCCGCCGCTGCCTTCAACGCCGCTTCTTCGCGCGCCTGGCGTTCCGCGGCCAGCCGCGCTCTTTCGGCCTGGCGAAATTCTTCCTCGCGCCGCGCCGCTTCGGCTTTGGCCTTCTGCTCGGCAGCCTCGCGCGCTGCGCTATCGTCTTCGATCCGTTGCCTCTCCGTCTCCTGGGCCGCGTCCCCCGCTTCCTCGGCCCTGCGCACGCGGTCAGCCGTGATTTCCTGCCCGCCGCGGCGGTT
>Ga0101944_10007136_pt1 | contig 11378 bp, 10 predicted proteins | sample DewCreD2012metaG_FD_75245 | JGI IMG/M metagenome (GOLD analysis project Ga0101944, IMG submission 75245) | Hot spring sediment bacterial and archeal communities from British Columbia, Canada, to study Microbial Dark Matter (Phase II) - Dewar... ... | reverse complement strand
CACGATGACCTTCGAGACCGGCGACAAGTACGGCCTGAACACATGGACCGTTCCAATCACCCCGAATTGCAGTGAACTCTCCGAGCTCAAGCCCTACCTGCACGGCAAGTACAACTACGACGCCCAGCGCCGGCGCGACCGGTTCCAGGGGCCGGTGACGTTTAGACTCGACGCCCCACCCGGATCGCAGATCGAATGGCTGCACATCTCGGCAGGCCTGTGGACGAACTACGAGCGAGGCAAGCCGGTAGTCTCGGGCGATACGTTCGAGGTCGCGCTGGATGAGCCCAAGGACTTTCAGGCGGTGTGGCAGGCGGCTGTCCCCGCTTGGGTCGATCACTGGTACTTCCGCGGCCAGAAGGAAGTAAAACTGCCGCGTCCGACCCGAACCGTGTACGTGCGGATCATCCCCAAGAACGGCCTGCTGAACTGCGCGTTCTACCTTCACGTGAGCAAGCCGAACCAGCCAGCCGAGCCGCAGTCGCTGACCGTGACCCACAAATTCCGCCTGTGCCAGCAGGTTGAGACTGTCGCGAAGGAAGTGACCAAGGGCGCTACGTACACCATCACCTGTGACGGCGAGCCGGAGAACATCTCGGTTGCCTACGCCGTCGAGAGCGCCAGGGCAAACGAGCCGACGGCGGCGAGGTGACGGTCAGGCCTTCTTCACGGTCGCCCGGAACTGCTCCAGCCAGCGCAACCATATCTCGAATCCTTCGCCGGTCCTGCTGGAGACCTCGATGACCTGTACGTCGCTGTTGACCTGCCGCAGTTCCTTGTAGAACCTCTCGCGGTCGAAGCCGGACAGCGGGGCCAGGTCGATCTTCGTGAGCACCACGGCCGCGGCCTTCTGAAACAGCGTGGGGTACTTGACCGGCTTGTCTTCGCCTTCCACGGTGCTGATCAGCGCAACCTTGCCGTGCTCGCCCAGGTCGAACTCCACGGGACAGACCATGTTGCCGACGTTCTCGATGAAGAGCCAGTCGAGCTGTTCGACCGGAATGCCCTTCAGCCCCGCTTCGATCTGGGCCGCGTCCAGGTGACAGCCCTTGCCCGTGTTGATCTGAACGACATTCTCGCAGTGCCGCCCCAGCCGCTCGGCGTCGCGCGTGGTGGCCAGGTCTCCGACCAGCACCGCGCAGCGTCTTGTCTTCAGGTGCTCCAGCGTCCGCTCCAGCAGCGCCGTCTTGCCCGAGCCGGGCGCGCTGATGAAGTTCAGCACCGGCAGGCCGAGCCTGTTGAACTGCTCGCGGTTCTGTTCCGCGATTGCGTCGTTGGCACGCAGTACGTTCTGAACGACCTGGATCTTCACCGAAATGCTCCGTCTGACGAATCCTGCCGACCGTTCGCAGTTCCGGCTTCAGCCGGGTCTTTGTTCCAGCCCTGACTGCGACGTCGGGTTGGCAGTTCCCAATTCCTGCTGGTCCCCGCTGATCTCCTCGAGAATCAATTCCTCGCCCGACACGATCTCGACGCTGGCCTGGCCGCACTGCGGGCAAAGGAACACTGGCCACTCCGGCTCGTACTCGCGGCGGCACGCCTTGCAGCGGGCGACCGCCGGCACTTCGATTATCTCCAGCCTCGCGTCAGCTGCGGGCGAACCTCCCCGCACGGCATCCCAAGCCACGAGGAGTGCCTCGGGCACGATCAGGCGAAGCTGCCCGATCAACAGGCGGACCTGCGTGACCTTCAGCAGGTGATTCTGCCTGGCCACCGCCAGGACCTGCTCGGCAATCGCCGAAGCAATGGACATCTCGTGCATGTCGTCACCGCCCGTACGCGCGCGCCCGCCCATCGGACGCGAACCGGCATTGTAGTGCGTGGGTGACAGAGAATCGACGGGTCAGCTCGACGACGAGCTCAACGGCCGGGTCGGCAACATGCCCCGCACTACGCTGAGCGCCTGGGCCGCCAACTCTTTGCCCCTGGCGGACATGCCGGCGCCGAATGTGGTGTCGAACGCCCGAATGGCCACGAGATGGGCCTTTGGCCGGCGGTGATAGAGCACCTTTGCCAGCGCCAGCAGTTCCTCGGGGCTGCTGGAGTGCGAGTCGGGGGTGTAGTCGCCCGCCGGATCCACCTCCCGGACCACCAAGTCCGGCCACTGCGGGTGCATGTGGGCGTCGAGGAAGATCACGTGCTCGCTGTGGGCGACGTCTTCGGCCAGTTCGGGTCCCAACTGATGGAAAACACGGATCGTCACATCGTCGGAGACGTACCGCTCGAGCGATTCGGCAATGACAAGGCCGGCCGCATCGTCACCGCGACCGGGGTTGCCCCACGCCAGGACCAGGTATTTTGTATACTGCTGCTGCATATCGTCCATCCTGACATCCGATGGATCACTCTTGCCAGCTGAATCGCGACCGCGGCAAGCACCCTGCCGATTCGCCCGGTTCCGCCGCCGGCAGCATACTGAGCACGACCCGGCGGGTCGCGTCCAGCAGTTTCAGGCTCCGTCGGGACAGGGTCGAGCCGCGCCCCGCTTCACAGGCACGCGAAGCGACCAGCCAGGCCGCCGGCCTGCGATGGTAAAGCAACTGCGACATCGTCAGCAGTTCGCCCGGTTCGCTGTACCACGGCCCCGTGCTGCAACGCTCGGTCGGCTCGACCTCCTCGACCACCAGGTCCGGCCAGCTCGGATGCGCGTGTACGTCGATGAACAGGACGTGGTCGGCCCCGGCTACATCGTCCACCAGTTCCGGTCCGAGTTGCGGCACGCAGAGGATCTCCACGTCTTGCGCAACCTGGCCTGCCAGCGAATCAGCCATCGCCAGCAGCACCGCCGTATCATCGCTCCTGTTTCGGCCGCCCCAGGCCACAACCAGGTACTTCCCATGCATCTGCATGGCACTGTTTCCTAACCACCCCCGAAGGCCCCTGTTCAGGCTTTGTCGGAGCGGATCACCTGATCGATGACCCTGCCTTCGCTGCTTACCAGGCTGATCACCATCGGCATCCGGCCGACCGCGTGGGTCGAGCAGGATAGGCACGGGTCGTAGCAGCGGATCGCCGCCTCGACCCGGTTGAGCATACCTTCCTGGATCTTCTCGCCCTTGACGTATTGCTTGGCCACTTCCCGCACGCCGCGGTTCATCGCGTTGTTGTTCTGCCCCGTGGCGATAATCAGGTTGACCTTTTCGATCCGGCCCACCTCGTCCACCCAGTAGTGGTGGAACAGCGTGCCGCGCGGCGCCTCGGCCACACCGACGCCTTGCGGGCGGATCACGCTGCTCGGCTCGTAGATGTCCTCGCTGAGGACCTCCGGGTCGTTGAGGATCTGCTCCATGCGCTCCAGGCCGAAGAGGATTTCGATTAGCCGGGCGTAGTGATAGTACATCGAGCCCGTCACGGGCTTGCCGTTGTTGATGCCCTTGAAGTTCCTCCACTCGGCGCGGGCCCTCGGCGTGTCGATGTCGTCGATGATGTTCAGCCGGGCCAACGGGCCGACGCGGTAAGACCCTTCGGGGTAGCCCTGCGGCCGGTAGAACGGGAACTTCAGGTACGACCAGTCTTCGGTCGCCTCGCCGATGATCGACAGGTAGTCGTGGCTGTCGACCATGTCCTCGAGCTTCTCGCCGTTCGGGCCGACCATCCGGATGAAGCCGTCGTAGTGCTCCAGACCGCCCTTGGCGGTGACCAGGCCGCTGTAATTGCTGTCGAACGCCGCGAATGTCTTGAGCAGTTCCGGGTTCTTGTCCATCCAGCCCTTGAGGACCGCAATGCCCGTCTCGGCCGCCTCATACGCCGCTTTGAGATTCGCCAGCAGCCACTCCCGGTGTTTCGGCTCGAGCGTGCGGCTCTGGCCGCCGGCCACGCAGCAGTCCGGGTGGACCTTCCGGCCACCGACCGCGGCAATGGCTTCCTGCCCGTACTTGCGCAAGAAAATGCCCTTCTTGGCGGCCTCCGGGGCGGCGGCGATCACGCCGAAAACGTTCCGCGTCATCGGGTCGCTGTCGAAACCCAGCAGCAGGTCCGGGCTGGACAGGTGGAAGAAGCTCAGGGCGTGCGACTGGACCAGCTGGCCCATGTGCATCAGCTCGCGAAGCAGCCGGGCCGGGCGCGGAGGCCTCACGCCCACGATATCGTCGATGGCCTTGGCGCTGGCCAGGTGGTGGCTGACCGGACAGATCCCGCAGATGCGCTCGGTGAGCGTCGGCATCTCGCTGAAATGCCGCCCCTCGGAGAACTTCTCGAAGCCGCGGAACTCCACCACGTGCATCCTGGCGTCGGCGACCCGGCCGGCATCGTCCAGATGGATCGTGACCTTCGCGTGGCCTTCAATTCGCGTTACGGGCTCTATCGTGATCTTCTGTGCCATATCTGCGTTACCTTGCGTTCTAGTCATAGTGGCTCACGTTCGGGACAAACTCCGCCGGCTTGCCGCTCAGCAAGGCGGTCAGGGCCGCCCAGATGGCCTCGGCGCTCGGCGGGCATCCCGGCACGTGGGCGTCCACCTTTACGAACTCGTGGATCGGACGCATCTTGTCGGTCAGTTTCGGCAGTTCGGGATCCTCGGGGACCTGCCCCAAGGCCGTGCTTTCGCCGGCCACGTACGCCCGGTCAAGGCACTCCTGCGGCTCGAACTGGTTGCGCAGCATGGGAACCGAGCTGAAACCCGCGCAGTCGCCCATCGCGACCAGCACCTTCGCCTTGGCCCGCAGGTCCTTCAGCACGTGCAGATCGTGCTCGTTGCAGATGCCGCCTTCGACGATGCCGACATCGACCGGCGGAATCTCCTTGCTATCGGTGATGGGGCTGTGCACGATGTCCACCATCTTCGCCAGTTCCAGGATACGTTCGTCGATGTCCAGGAACGACATGTGGCAGCCGGAGCACCCCGCCAGCCAGACCGTCGCGACCTTGATCTTCCCGTTGCTGTTCGTATTAGACACGGCTCTTGGCCCCTTGTGCTTTGCTCTTGCAGGTAACAATTGTCCTGGCAGGTTCCGCCGTCGGCACGAACTGGCCCTGGGCCACCTTCACCCCCGCGGGCATGTAGGCGGCGATGTTCGGGGCGAACGACTTGCCCATCGCCTGGGCAATCGCCTTCAGGATGTCGGCGTCGCTCATCACGCTGGCCGGAGCGTCCACCAGCTTCGCTGCCTTTTGCACCCGCCCTTCCAGGTTCACGAACGTCCCTTCGCGCTGCGCCCACGTGCAGACCGGGGCCACGCTGTGGGCCGCTTCGCAGACCGGCTGATTGTGCGCGGTCAAGACCGATACGTGCACCAGCGGGCGAAGCTTCTCGACCCAGTCCGCAGGCCAGAGCGGCTCGTCGTCGCCCAGGAACATCAGCAGCACGTCGGTGTTCTGGACGTTGAAGTCGGCCGTCGTGAAGGTCGGCTTGCCGAATATACGCGCGCCCACACTGTTGGCCTTGCGCGGGACCACCATGATCATGTACCGGCCGTCGGCCGTGAAGAAGTTCGCGCCTACGGCCAGGTTGATGACGCTTTCGATCGCCTCGGCGCCTTGAGCAGCCAGGCCCGTGCCGATCACCAGGATCGGCCGGCGTGCACCGGCCAGCAGTGCCGCCAGCCGCTGGACCTCGACGACCGTCACGCCGCACATCTGTTCGAACATCGCTTCCCGGGTGTCGGGCAGGCCCTCGACCGCGTCAGCCGGAAGCGGTTCTTTCAGCAGGCCGCGCTCGGCCATCGTCCGCAGCGTCGCGCCGATGACCACCGGGTCGCGGCCCGGCTTGGGCGTTACGCGGAAGCTCGCCAGGCCCGAAAGGCCCGTGACCCGCGGGTTGATCTCGATGTACTGCGCCTTGCGAGCGTTGATGCTCCGGCGGACCACACTGGCCGCCACCGGAGCCGCCAACTGAAGGTCCACGCCGATGCCCACGACCAGGTCGGCGTTCTGCAGGTCGCTCATGCGAGCCACCGGGGCGGCCTTGCCGTCCATGCCGAACGCCTCGGCCACAGCCGTCATCTCCGGGCCGATCGCCATGCCGACGCGGTCGGAGTGGACGATTTCCTTGAAGAACTGCTTGACCAGGGCGATCGTCTCCAGCGGCAGCGTCGGGCTGATCATCGCGGCGACGCGGCTGGGCTCGCTGCCGGCCCGGCCCGACGTGATCCGCCTGGCCAATTCCTCGGCGAACGTCTTCCAATCGACGTCCACCCACTCCGCCGCCTTCTTCAATCGCGGCATCTGAAGGGCCGGCTGGTTGGCGCGCTTGAGCGCCTCGTAGCGCCCGGTACCGCAGATGATGCAGTTGTCGTCCGGGCCCTTGCCCGAGTCGATCTGCAGGACGGTGTGTCCGCGGGTCTTGGCCCTGGTCCAGCAGCCAACCGCGCAGGCGGTGCAGATCGTCCGGATCATGGGCAGTTCCTGCCGGCCGGTTGTCCGGTTGGTGAGCTTGTCGAACAGCGCGCCGGTCGGACAGACCTCCACGCACATACCGCAGGAAACGCAGGAACTCCTGCCCAGCGGGACGCCGTTGTCGGCCGCGATCTGAGTCGTGCTGCCGCGGCTCGACAGGTCCAGCGTGTGCGCGCCGACCCACTCGTCGCAGACCCGGACGCACCGGCTGCATAGGATGCACCGGTTGTGGTCCAGGGCCATGTACGGGTGGCTGTTGTCGATGCCCAGACGAGGCAGCAGGTAATCATACCGAACGTGCGTCATGCCGTGCTCGTAGCCGGCCTTCTGCAGTTCGCAGTCGCCGCTGGCCGGGCAGAACGGGCAGATGTGGTTCCGCTCGGAAAAGAGCAGTTCCAGCGTCCGCCTGCGCAAGTCCCGCAACCGTGGGGTCTCGGTCTGCACGACCATGCCGTCGGTGGCAGGGGTGGTGCAGGCGGTGTTGAGCCTGCGCTGGCCCTCGATCTCGACGACGCACAGCCGGCAGCCGCCGACCGGCTTGAGGCCCTCGCAGTGGCACAGCGTCGGCACGTGAATGCCGGCCGCCTTGCACACATCGAGAACCGTCTGGCCCTTGTAACCGTTGCAGTCCTTGCCGTTGATCTTGAGCCGTATGGCAATCGCGTCTTGTGCTTTCGTATCAGCCATTGTTTTCCGCCGCCTACTGGTTCGAAGTCCAGGCTTGGAGCCTGCGCCGTGTCTTGGTTGTCGCCGTGGTTGTCGTTATCAGCCGCCAGTCACCAGTCACGGGCCACTGTCGTTCTAGTCCCTCGCCACCGCCGCAAAGTGGCACACCTCGAAGCACTTGCCGCAGTGGATACACTTCGCCTGGTCGATGATGTATTTCTTCTGGCCTTCCACCCGGGAGATCGCGCTGGTCGGACAGTTGCGGGCGCACAGGCTGCAGCCGGTGCACTTGGCCGTGGTGATCACGTACCGGATCAGGCTCTTGCACACCTTGGCCGGGCACTTGTGGTTCTTGATGTGCGCCTCGTACTCATCGCGGAAGTGCCGCAGCGTGCTCATCGTCGGGTTGGGCGCCGTCTGGCCCAGGCCGCACAGGCTGCTCGAGCGGAGCACGTCGCACAGGTCGTCGAGGATCTTGAGATCCTCTTCGGTTCCCTTGCCTTCGCAGATCTTGTGCAGCGTCCTGTAGATCTGCTTGGTGCCTACGCGGCATGGCGGGCACTTGCCGCACGACTCATCGACGCAGAAGTCCATGAAGAACTTGGCCACGTCGACCATGCAACTGTCCTCGTCCATGACCACCAGGCCGCCCGAGCCCACGATCGAGCCGATCTGCTGGAGGCTGTCGAAATCGAGCGGCAGGTCCAGATGTGCCGCCGGGATACACCCGCCCGACGGGCCGCCCGTCTGGGCCGCCTTGAATGCCTTGCCGTTGGGAATGCCGCCGCCGATCTCGAAGACCAGCTCCCGCAGCGTCGTGCCCATCGGCACTTCCACCAGGCCCGTGTTGTTCACCTTGCCCGCTAGCGCGAACACCTTCGTCCCAGTGCTCTTGGGCGTGCCGATCGACGCGTACCACGCGCCGCCCCGGCGGATGATCGCCGGTATGCTTGCGAACGTCTCGACATTGTTGATCGAGGTCGGCTTGTCGTTGATGCCGGCATCGGTCGGGAACGGCGGGCGAGGCCGCGGCATGCCGCGCTTGCCCTGGACCGAGGCCATCAGGGCCGTCTCCTCGCCGCACACGAACGCGCCGGCGCCCACGCGGATCTCGATGCCGAACGAGAAGTCGGTACCGAGAATCCTCCGGCCGAGCAAGCCGTACCGCCGGGCCTGCTCCAGGGCGATCTGCAGGCGGCGGATCGCCAGCGGATATTCCGCACGGACATATACGAAGCCTTTGCTGGCGCCTGCGGCGTACCCCGCCAGGGCCATCGCTTCAAGTACGCGGTGCGGGTCGCCTTCGAGCACCGAGCGGTCCATGAACGCGCCCGGGTCGCCTTCGTCGGCGTTGCAGATGATGTACTTCTCGTCGCCCTTGGCGTTGCGCAGCATCTGCCACTTCGTCCCCGTCGGGAAGCCCGCGCCGCCGCGTCCGCGGATGCCCGAGGTCTTCACCTCGTCGATCACCTGCTGCGGCGTCATCGACGTCAACGCCTTGGCCAGGGCCTGGTAGCCCTCCATGGCGATGTACTCCTCGATGTTCTCCGGGTCGATGATGCCGCAGGTCTCCAGCACGATCTTGACCTGCTTGCTGAAGAAGGGGATCTCGTCCGGGCTGGCAACCGGTTCGGCCTTCGGCCCGGGTCGCCACATCAGATCCCTGACCGGCTCGTCGCGCAGCATGTGCTGCTGGACGATCCTGCCCGCGTCCTCTGGCTTGACGTGCTGGTAGAGTACGTTGTCCGGCCGGACGATCACGATCGGCCCCATGTCGCAGGCGCTCATGCAACCGGTCTGGACCATCTGCACGGTGTCCTGGAGGTTGTTGCGCACGAGCTCCTTTTCCAGGGCGGCCCAGACGGGCGCTTCGCCGCAACTGATGCACGCGCCGCCTGCACAAATCAGCAGCACACGCCTGGCCGGCTTGCCGTTGCCCTTGACAGCGTGCTTCTGTAATCGCAGAGCGAGGGCCTCGGCTGCACGCTTCTGCAACTGTTCGAGTTCGCTTGGAGTCATGTGTATTGCCTGATAACCTTCTTGACCGTGTTGGGCTGGAGTTTGCTGTGGACGTCCTCTCCGATCATCACGACCGGTGCCATGCCGCACGCCCCAAGGCAGCGGACGCACTTGAGGCTGAACAACCCATCCGGCGTGGTCTGCCCGCGATGGATGCCCAGTTCCTTCTCGAACGCCTGGACGACCTGCTCTGCGCCCCGGACGTAGCAGGCCGTGCCCATGCACGCCATGATCGTGTACTTGCCCCGCGGGACCGTGCTGAAGAACGAGTAGAACGAGATCACCCCGTAGACGTGGCTGACCGGCAGCGTCAGCTTCTGGGCGACGAAGTCCACCACGTCCGGCCGGAGATACCCGAACAGCTCCTGCGCCCGGTGCAGGATCTGGATCAGGGCCTCCGGCGAACGGTTGTAGTACCCGATCGCGATCTCGAGCTGGTCGAACATAACCTTTTCGCCCGGACCGACCTGGTGGCCCAGCCGCGAAATGGTGCTCTCCAGTGCCTGTATGGATGACATAGTCTACTCCAAAGCCGCTCAGTTATCGGCCGCAACAAGGGCCGGTCCATTACCTGTAGCAAGCATCGTGCCAGATGTAACGATCTAGCCTTACTTGCATAAGTACCTTGCGAAGAACGTCTTATGGCTTACTTCGGCAGGGCTTCGGCTGAGTGACACCACTTCGTGCGAACTTTCACACAAAACCATCCAAACTTTCCGCAAGTACATCCCATGCCAGGGCTTGTCTGCTGCGGCCCCCGTGCAAGGATCCGCACCGCACAGCCATCGCTAGCGGGGCGGGGGCATGTCCGGAAGCGGGATCATCGGCCAATACCTCGACAGCAACAATATCCTGCACGGCTTCCTTTTCGATGGCAGCACCTCGATGACACTGGACTACCCCGGCGGCCATCTGACTACTCCCTACGGCATCTCCAGCAACCAGATTGTCGGCACCTACTACGACAGCAACTGGATCCAGCGAGGCTTCCTCCTGACGATCCCGGAGCCCGCGACGCTGGCGCTGGCAAGCCAGCTCGTCGGGTGTCCTCGCCGGCGCACCTGACGGCAAAACCGGGTAACTGTCACCCACCCGGTTCGCATTATCCGACGGATCATATCGATTGGCGGGCCGCCTGCTTGAACTTGCAGAGTCGCTTTCATATAACGCTGCGCCATGAACAACACAAACACTACCATTGATCAACTCTCAAAGCATGTGGGCCAACAGGTAGTGCTCACCGGCTGGCTCTACAACAGCCGCTCCAGCGGCAAGATCGCCTTTCTCATCGTCCGCGACGGCACGGGTCTGTGTCAGTGCATCGTGGAAAAGTCCTCGGTACCCGAGGACGTCTTCGAGCAGGCCAAGGGCCTGACCCAGGAGGCCTCCGTCCGCATCGAGGGACTTGTCAGGGAAGAACCTCGCGCCCCGGGCGGCTACGAACTGCATGTCACTAACGTCCAGCCGATCGCCCCCAGTGTCCACTACCCCATCACGCCCAAGCCGCACGGCATCGACTTCCTCATGCGCAACCGCCACCTGCACCTGCGCTCCAAGAGGCCCTGGGCGCTGATGCGCATCCGTTACACGATCATCGACGCCGTCCGCCGCTTCTTCGACAGCCGCGGCTTCATCCTGATCGACACGCCGATCCTCACCCCCTCAGCCGGTGAGGGTGCCCAGACGCTCTTCGAAGTCGATTACTTCGGCGAGCCGGTCTACCTGGCACAGACGGGCCAGCTCTACCTCGAGTCAGCCGCGATGGCGCACCGGAAGGTCTACTGCTTCGGCCCCACGTTCCGTGCGGAAAAGAGCAAGACCCGCCGGCACCTCACCGAGTTCTGGATGGTTGAGCCCGAGGTTGCATTCATCACCCTCGACGAACTGATGGGCCTGGCCGAGGACTTCGTCTGCTCGATCGTCGAGGCCGTCCTGGCGGACCGCAAGGAAGAGCTCAAGACGCTCGAACGCGACACCTCGCCGCTCGAGGCGCTCAAGCGTCCCTTCGCCCGCCTCTCCTACAGCCAGGCCGTAGATCTGCTTCGCGGCCCGGCCGCCCAGGACTTTCTGGCAGGCGAGATGGAGCGGCTGCAATCGCGGATCAATGACATGCAGGCGAACATCGCGAAGCTGCAAGCCGAGCTCGCCAATGCCCGCAAGCCCGCCCAGCAGGACCTGCTCACCCGCCAGATCCAGGAAGCCCGCGACGAGATGGCCGACCTCCAGGAACAGCTCCAGCACATCCCCGAGCACATGAAAATCGTCCAGGACTTCCGCTGGGGCGACGACCTCGGCGGCGCCGACGAAACCGTCATCAGCCGCACGCACGATCGGCCGGTCTTCGTGCACCATTACCCGCG
>Ga0101944_10007135_pt1 | contig 11378 bp, 8 predicted proteins | sample DewCreD2012metaG_FD_75245 | JGI IMG/M metagenome (GOLD analysis project Ga0101944, IMG submission 75245) | Hot spring sediment bacterial and archeal communities from British Columbia, Canada, to study Microbial Dark Matter (Phase II) - Dewar... ... | reverse complement strand
AACCCCAACTTTTGAATACATCCTTGCCCGGGACCTTTTCAGGCGGCCCTGTGGGAATAAAACCATACAAGAACGGCTCGAGGCCTTTGCACAACGAGCCCGTGCCCTCCTGGTACAGGGCGGCCAGCTTGCACTGATCGCCAGTCCTCCCCGCCGAGGGCAACGGATTGGAAGTCTGATATCAGGGGAGCGACAGCGCATCGAGGGTTTCGATGAAGGGTCATTACAGGAACTCCTGGAAGCCCTTACAGAGGCAGAACAGCACTTCTGGGATCAATACAACCAGGCATGGGAAGGGGACCAGCTGGAATTAGCCTTAAGTAATGCGAGATTTGAACTAAAAAGCCAGATACTCAAGCGCAGCGAAGAACGGCTCATCAGCGAAACAGACCTGCGCACCTGGTTTGATCCAGAAAAGTCATCCTGGGGTAAATACATGGGCACAGAGCTTGGATCAGAACGGGTAAGCATGCTCAGGGACTTGATGCAGAGCCTGGCCAAACAAGGACCCCTAAGCTGGAAGTGGGAGGCCATACTGATACATGCGACTGCGGTATAAGTTTATAGCCCTCTATAGCACTATTTTTCTCATTGTTCTTGCCCTCGTGGGCCTTTCTATTTTTACCCAATACCGTCTCCAGAAACTCTCCGAAGCGGCCCTTCGCGGTCAGGAACTTCTTGAACAGTCCCGGCGGGTTCGTCAGATTACCAAGGATGTCATGATTGGAGCCTTTGCGCCTAAAACCTATGGAAATTTAAAAGATGTACTTTATTTTGATGTATACTCCACCGCATTACGAACCTGGAAGGATGCATCAAATCAATTTCAAAACCAATTCCGTGCATTCATGGACGATCCCACCCTGCTTCAATTGGTACGGCAGGGAATTCTGAAAGAAGAATATGCAACCGCAGAATTGATGAGCCAAAAGGCCTTTGGAAAGCTTTTGGGACTGCAAGCCCGGCTCCAAAAAATACAGGAGGCGGGACTATTAGGAGAGGATCTCTATTTTCGCATCCAAAGTTCCAGTGACAGCGATCTTATTGCTCTTTTTGATGAAGCGCGCCAGACATCCTATTATTTGGCGAACAGTTTTGAAAGCTTTCTTAATTATTTTATACAGACCCTGAATGAAGAAGCCCAAAAGATCCGCCACAATCTAACCCAGTCCTTTTTAATGCTCGGGTTTCTCGGTGCTTTGCTGGCAGCCCTGATTCCTCTTGTCTTTTCTGCACGGATTGTGAGAAGATTAAAAACCCTGGGAAATGCATTATACACCGTAGCAGAGGGAGATTTTTCCACTCCCTTAGCCTTTAATACGGGCGACGAATTTCAGGAACTGGCATTCCATTTTAATCGATATACAGACCTCCTTAAGGAACATTTAGGTACTTTGGTGTCCATAGCCCGGCATATATCTGAAAAAACTTTGGAAAACAGTCAGAATAACGCCGCAGAACAGGTCATAGAAACGGTTCTTACCGCAGCCCTTGAATTACTCGAGGTCGAGGGCTCGGCCTTTCTTGTTAAGGAAGCAGCGGGCTACCGCATTGCCTACCAGGTCTTTAAAGATGAAAAAAAAGGAGACTGTTTTTCCGATTCATCAATCATCAACCTGATTGAATCTTCCCCTTCAGAACCGAACCGAATTTTTCAGGGGAGGGGCCTCGGTTCCCGGTTCACCGCAGGCCGGCTCTTACAGGGCTTGCTGATTGTTTACCGAGAAAAGGACAATTATAATGACCTGGACCGGATTCGGTTTGAAAACTTTTTGGAATTTGCGGCCCTGCTCATTACCAATGCAAAAACCTATGCGGAACTAGTGGAGGAACGAAGTGCGGAATATCAAGCCCTGCAAGCTCAGGTCCAGCCCCATTTTCTGTACAACGTCCTGGGAGGTTTTGCAGCCCTAAACCGGATGGGCGATCGGGAAAGTCTGGAACGGTCAATCCTGGCACTAAAAGATATGCTTCGGTACACCGTAAACCATAGATCAATTGCTACCATTAGCGAGGAAATTACCTTTATTCAAAAATACCTGGAATTGCAAAAAATGCGGTTTCAAGACCGGCTTTCCTGGCATATTTCGGTCGATCCAGAACTGTCGGCCATTAAAATACCGAAACTTATTATTCAACCATTGGTGGAAAATGCGATTATCCACGGAATTGAGCCGAGCGGCGAGAATGGAACCGTTTTCATAGAAATAAAAAAAGCAGAACAGGATCTTGGGTCATGGGTGGTAATTACCATAGAGGATACGGGTATTGGTTTTAATCCTCTGACAACTGAAAAAGGTGTAGGACTTTCAAATGTGGAACGGCGGCTCCAATTGTGTTATTCTAATCAAGCAGGAGCCGGTACGGCAGATTATAGAATCAAATCCAGACCAGGAGAAGGATGCCGGGTTGAACTGCAGGTTCCATGGGAACCTAATTCTATATAAGATAATATTATGATTCGCATTGCAGTGGCCGATGATGAACAGCTTGCCCGATACAATCTCAGTTCCATGCTTCGGGAAACCTTTGCGGATATCGAAATAATCGAAGCAGAAAATGGGCAGGAACTTGTACATCTCGTTCAAGAAAAACAGGTTGATATAGCCCTGGTAGATATCCGTATGCCCCGGATGGATGGTTTGGAAGCCATGGAGCGCTGTAAGAACCGGGAAACAATTCCCTGGGCAATTGTAAGTTCCTATGCGGAATTTCCCTATGCCAAACGGGCCATAGCCCTGGGAGCTCAGGGATATATATTAAAACCGCCCGATCCTGCAGAAGTGCGGGAAATAACCTTGGGACTGATTAAAAAATTTGATGAAATACAAAAGGAAAAAATAGAGCAATTAAACATCCGTTGGAATCAGCTTTTGCAAAACATGGATGCATCAATTATTTCCGATACCGATGATGGGGAAAAAATTACCGAGAAGGACTATCTCAAGGAATCTGAGGGGGTGCTTCCCGCCATTATCTCCGTACAGGGGCTTGCATTTCCGCAGGGATCAATCGGGCAACTTATTAGGAATAACTGCGGAAACAGTTTAGAAAAGAGACTTGTGCTTATTCATTCAAATCCAGAACAAGGGTTCTATGAAATTGTATGCTCTGTTGCAAGGACCGTAGACTCATCAACCTGGAAAGGAAACATAGGAAACCATCTCCTTGCCCGGCTTCAGCATGATTTTTCATTGTATCAAATTAAAATTATTTTTGGAACACCCTGCCCTTCGCTAGAAACTGCCAAAACCCAGATTTTTAAAATGCGGGAACTATTACATTTTGAACCGCTGCTGCCGAATACATGTCTCGCTTTGGAAGAAGCATCCCAGTTACTCCTGCCATGTACTTCTGTAGAATTAGAAGCGGCCCGCAGTATGGTCGCCCTGATTCGCAGCTGGCACCGAAAAGATTGGGTTGCCTGTAAAAATCTGATCTTGGATGTACATATGATCCTCGGAAAAGTAGAAAAGAGACCGCAACACCACATGATTCTGAATCTCGAAAAAGCCCTTTATATTAGTCCCAGGCTTTCCCAGCATTTCCTAAGGGATGACTTTTTAGAAGAGACGAAACAGGAACTCCTGTGTGCTGTTCAGCAGAAACAGACCGCAGTTCAAGAGGACCCCTTAACAGAAATTCTCCGGTTTATCGACAGACATTTTACCGAGAATATAAGCCTATCCCAGATTGCGGATCTTTTTGGGTTTAGTCCTAATTACCTATCAACCCTATTTCATCAGAAAACTGGTAAAACCTATACGAGCTATATAACAACGCTCCGCATGAAGGAAGCCCGGAATTTGCTCCGCTCAGGGATTTCTGTTAAGGAGACAGCCTGGGCTGTAGGGTATGCGGATGAACAGCATTTTGCCGGGCTCTATAAAAAAATCATGGGTATGGCTCCTGGTTTAGAAAAAAAATCTAGTTTTTAATTCCGTTCATCGTAGAAACACCCCCCCAGATGCATAGAATTCGCCGGTTTCTGTAACTTCTAAAGGCATTCATACTAATATTGAAATCAGCTTGTATGAGTTGATAGATCAAGAAAGGGGGATTTTGTATGAAACGAAGAATGTTTGTAGTTGTCGCATTGCTCCTTACTGCGGCTACGGTTTTTGCTTCTGGAGGGCAGGATACAAAGGCCGCTCCTGCGGGGAAAAAAGTACGCATTGCGATTCTGGTAAAGAGCCTCGGCAACGGCTTCTTTGAGGCAGTCCGTGACGGCGCCCAGGAAGCAGCAAAGGAATTGGGGGATGTGGAGATTATTTACCAGGGACCAAGTTCAGCCACCGCTGAAGGCCAGATTGAAATTATCAATAACCTTATCGCAACTAAGGTAGATGCAATCGCCATTTCTGCCAATGATCAGGATGCCCTGGTTCCCGCTGCAAAAAAGGCTATGGAAGCGGGAATAAAGGTTATTTCCTTTGATTCTGGTATTGCCGAAGCGGGACGGATTCTGCACCTAGCACCTTCTGATACAGAATTGATCGGCCGCAGTCAGATGAGACTGATGGGTGAATTGGTTAACTGGGAAGGAGAAGTAGCAATTCTTTCCGCCACCGCTCAAGCTACCAACCAGAATGCCTGGATTGAATATATGAAGAAGGAAATCCAGGAGAATCCGAAGTGCAAAAACATGAAACTGGTTGCGGTGGTGTATGGGGACGATTCATCTGATAAATCTTACCGTGAAGCCCTGGGACTCTTTAAGTCCTATCCCAATCTTAAGGGCATTATTGCCCCGACTACGGTTGGCGTGGCTGCAACGGCTAAGGCGATTCAGGATCAAGGCCTGACCGGAAAGATTCAACTCACCGGTCTTGGGCTTCCTTCTGAGATGAAAGCCTATGTAGAAAACGGAGTTTCTAAGGCAATTGCCCTCTGGAACCCCATTGATCTGGGCTATTCCTCCACCTATATCTGCTACAACCTGGTAAAAGGTAAAAATACCGGTAAGGAAGGGGATGCATTTACTGCAGGCCGCATGGGAACTATTAAGGTTGGGCCCAAGGGTCTGGCAATCATGGGCGAACCCTTTACCTTTACAAAGGATAATATTGCTAAATACGCGGCGATGTTCTAGTCCGTAGGTTCCTCCTACCCGCCCGCGATCCGGAGTTTCCGGAGAACGGGCGGTTTAAGTATAGGAGAAGCGCTAAAACATAAGGGGTGTTGCTTCATGGATGAGGTACTTTTACAACTTTCCCATATCAGCATGTATTTCCCGGGCATAAAAGCCCTTGACGATGTTCATATTGCGATCAGACCGGGAGAAGTCCATGCATTAATCGGTGAAAATGGGGCAGGTAAGTCTACTTTGGTAAAGATTATGACCGGAGTATACAAACCAAGCTCGGGTACCATGAAATATCAGGGAAAAGAGATCCAGTTTAAATCCCCGCAGGAAGCACAAAAGGCGGGAATTGCGGTTATTCACCAGGAAACGTCCATGTTTGCGGACCTGACAGTGGCGGAAAATATTTTTATGGGCCATGAACCTCGGCTCAAAGGGCTCCCTTTGGTTCCAATACAGCCTATTTCCTGGAAAAACATGTTTCAGCGTTCCGATGAACTTTTAAAAAGTCTTGGCATGTCTATAGATTCACACACCCTGGTAAAGGATCTTTCCACCGCAGAACGGCATCTTGTAGAAATTGCAAAGGCCCTTTCTCAGGAAGCAAAAATACTTATTATGGATGAACCTACCAGTGCCATTACAATTCGTGAGACGGAAGAACTTTTTGAACTGGTAAAAAAATTAAAAGCCCAGGGTACAGCGGTAGTTTTTATTTCCCATAAATTCGAAGAGCTTTTTGAAATTGCAGACTATTATACCGTCCTCCGGGATGGTCGCTATATTGGAGAGGGTTCTATGAAGGATGTCACCGAAGATGAGCTTATCCGAATGATGGTCGGGCGGAGTATTGATCAGCTCTTTCCTAAGGGTAATGCAGTCATCGGTGAACTAGTGTTAGAAGCCAGAAACCTTTCCCGACTTGGTGTGTTCAAAGATGTGTCCTTTGCGGTACACCGGGGAGAAATTTTAGGTTTTTTTGGGCTTGTAGGAGCTGGTCGGTCCGAAGTTATGCGAGCCATGATTGGTATAGATCCCCTGGATTGCGGCGAGATTATTATGGGAAACGAAGTTTGTCATTTTAAAAGTCCCCAGGATTCTATGAAACGGGGCATTGTCTATGTTCCAGAGGATCGTCAACGGCAGGGTGCCATTTTAACCATGTCGATCGCCGAAAACATCTCCCTTCCTCAGATTGATTCATTAAGTACCCTTGGATTCTTGAACAAGATAAAAGAACGGTCCCTCGCTGCAAATTATGCAAAAAAATTAGAAGTAAAAGCTGCAGGACTTGAGTACAATGTGCAGACCCTTTCGGGTGGCAACCAGCAAAAGGTGGTCCTTGCAAAATGGCTAGCATCTCATCCAACCCTGCTTATTCTTGATGAACCAACGAAAGGTATAGATGTGGCAACAAAATCTGCGGTACACCAAATTATTTCAGATTTAGCAAACCAGGGTTTGGCTATCATTTTGGTTTCCTCCGAATTACCGGAGATATTGGGCATGACTGACCGGGTAGTAGTTATGCATGAAGGCCGAGTTTCAGAGATCTTTGTCCGCAAAGATTACAAAGAAGAACAAATCATGAGGGCAGCCATGGGCAGTTCAGCAAAACCGGTGGAGGTTGCATAAATGAAAGGATTACAGCAGCTGATTAAACGACGAGAAACAACCCTGGCGATAATCATTGTGATGTTTATGATTCTTATAAGCTTCAGGTATCCCCGTTTTGCTAGCCCTGAGAATATCTATGATGTATTGAATGATACGGCGGTTTTAATATTAGCCGCTACAGCTCAATTTTTGATACTGCTCACCGGAGGCATAGATCTTTCTATATCATCCATTATGGCTTTGGTAGGCATGTTAGTTTCCATGCTCAATATGCAATTACCAGACCTACCCATTCCGTTGGTACTGCTCATTACCCTCATTTTAGGCTTTGTGTTTGGCAGTATTAATGGATTATTAGTTGGTTTTTTGCGTATTCCTCCAATCATCACAACTCTTGGAACTATTGCAATTTTTAGAGCATTGGTGTTCCTGGTCTCTGGCGGACAATGGGTTAGTGCTCATGAGATGTCTGCCCTTTTTGAATCTATTCCCCATAGACCCTTTCTCGGTATTTCAGGAATTCTCTTGTTTACCGCCATTGCAATAATTCTTGTCGGGCTTTTTATTAACTATACGCAAAAAGGAAGAGCAATCTATGCGGTTGGAGGAAATCGGCTGGCCGCACGGCTGGCAGGTATTTCAGGATCTAAAATTGATTTTATGGTTTTCTCCTTCAGTGGAGTCCTTTCCGGTCTTGCAGGATTGCTGTATGTGACCCGTTATGCAGCAGCCCAGACAGATACTGCAGTGGGCTATGAATTTCAGGCTGTGGCTGCCTGTGTTATCGGTGGAGTATCCGTACTCGGTGGTTCAGGCACCATTTCCGGGGTGTTGTTGGGGTCATTTTTCTTGGGACTGCTTTACAATGCACTGACAGTCATCAATCTATCGCCCTTTTATCAGATAGCTATTCAGGGGGCAGCTATTTTGGTGGCTATAGTAGCCAATACCATTGTAAATCAACGTAACCAGCAAAAGATGCTAGCTAAGAGGAGTCTTATATGACACATAATGCCTTTCGGACCCTACTGCAAAGCTGGGATTTTACTATAACCATTATTTTTCTGCTGGTTATGTTGGCGGGGTCCTTTATATCACCTTACTTCCTTGATCCAGGAAACCTTCTGGAGACAACTTTTAATTTTATAGAAAAGGCAATAATTGCCTTACCAATGATATTCATTATCCTTTGCGGTGATATTGATGTATCGGTCGGATCTATCATCGCTCTGTCATCTCTTGCCATGGGAGCCGCTTCAGAGGCGGGTTTACAGACTGCTGGCCTTGTAAGTATTGGCCTTGCGGTGGGTCTTCTTGCAGGGATGCTTAATGGCTGGCTCATTACACGATTTGAAATTCCAGCTATTGCGGTAACCATTGGAACCCAATCTCTATTCAGAGGTATTTCACAAGCTGTACTGGGAGATCAGGCCTATACCAAATATCCAGAATCTTTTGCATATTTTGGTCAGGGGTATATTGGCGGTACTAATATTCCTTTTGAACTTGTTTTATTTCTGGTGCTTGCTTTGTTAACGGGCATTCTCTTACACCGTACCACCTTTGGCCGTAAAATTTACGCTCTAGGCCGAAATCCAGTAGCAGCACGTTTTACCGGCATACCGGTTAATCGTTTACGGTTTATTATATTCAGCTGGGCAGGACTTTTTTCTGGAATCGCAGCGGTATTGCTTACCAGCCGTATCGGTTCAACGAGGCCTAATATAGCCAGCGGTATAGAATTGGATGCCATAACCAGTGTCGTCCTCGGTGGAGTTGCTATAACCGGAGGCTTTGGCGGCATTTATGGAGTTGTTGTAGCAAATTTTCTTTTAGGTTACCTCAAGTTTGGAATGGGTCTTATCAATATTCCCGGCCGGGTTATGAACCTGGTGACCGGCTCACTGCTCATTATTGCAGTGGTAATTCCAGAACTGTTTAAACAGTTTGATGTGAGAACCAATAAACGGAGGACAGCTCTATGAAACGAAAGGCCTTTGCGATGCATCTAAAACCGGGTTTCGAAGGGGAATATAAAAAACGTCACGACGCCATCTGGCCGGAACTTAAGGCAGAATTGAGGAAAGCCGGTATCTCGAACTATTCAATTTATCTAGATAGAAAAGCAAATACCCTTTTTGCATTCCAATATCTTGCAGATGATGCCACTGATTCTGAGCTTCCCCATTCACCGATTGTAAAAAAGTGGTGGCATATGATGGCGGATATCATGGAAACTAATCCTGATGAATCGCCGGTAAGCGATGAGCTGGACGAAATGTTTCACATGGATTGAATAACATTTTATGTATATAGTTATTACGAAGATTTAAGGAGAATCTGTGAGCCTAGAAGCTTTAGTGTATCTATCAAGAAAATACGGTGCTGACCCGAACTTTGTGATTGCAGGAGGCGGGAATACATCCTATAAGGATAATTCTACACTGTATATTAAAGGTTCTGGAACATCTCTTGCGTCAATTACGGCATCGGACTTTGTCCGTATGGATCGAAGAGCCTTGGAAAGGATGTGGCATACAACCTATCCTGTAGATGAGGCTGAACGGGAACGGATCGTGCTTCAGGATTTGATGAATGCCCGGCTGACCGGGGAAGATCACAAACGGCCCAGTGTGGAAACCATGCTTCATGATCTCCTGCCCTTTGCCTATGTGGTTCATACCCATCCTGCCATAGTGAATGGTCTTACCTGCTCACTGCAAGGAGAGGCATACCTCCGGGAATTATTTGGTGAGGATCCCCTTTGGATACCCATAACCAATCCTGGTTATATGCTTTCCTTGAGGGTTAAAAAGGAACTGGACCTATATAAGAGCCAGCACCATAGGGCTCCGCAGATGATTTTTCTGCAAAACCATGGGGTATTTGTTGCAGCCGATTCACCGGAAGGTATTGAAGCTCAATACCAACGCATAATAGAGACGATAAGCCAGTATATCAAAAGGTTTCCCGAAAGCATTCCAATTCTAAGAGACTTTGGACCTTCTAAAGAACTAGCCGCCTTACTTGCCAAATGTCCATTCCCAGCCAACTATACAGGGAGTATGCCCAATAGTCGATTTATTTGTTTTCGACGGGATTTGGAGCTGGCAACACGGACTCAAAATAAAGAAAACTTTAAAGTACTGCTCCATCCATTCACGCCAGATCATATTGTCTACGCTGGCAGTGATCCCCTTTTTTTGGATCTGAAGCTTACCGAACAATCAACAATCAGTGAAACCCTACAAAGATCAATTACCGATCAATGGATGTCTTACATTTCTATGTTTAACAGACTTCCGAAGATTATTGCGGTTTCATCCCTTGGGATTTTCGGCCTTGGTTCAACCGAACGGGCCGCAGAACTTGCTGCGGAACTGATGGCCGATGCAGCTAAAGTTGCCTGCTATGCAGAAAGTTTTGGCGGACCGCGTCATATGGAACAGGAATACATCGATTTTATTAATAACTGGGAAGTAGAGCACTACCGATCTACTATTTCTACAAAATAAAAGGAGTAAATCATTATGGTACAGCCCACCCTTACCAATCCCGATAGAATCCTGGAAGCCTATCATCTTGCAAAAGAACGGTATGTACAATTTGGCATAAATACGGATGAAGCTATCAAAAAAACACTATCGGTTCCCCTTTCGCTTCATTGCTGGCAGGGCGATGATGTTACCGGATTTGAAGGGTCTGCGGAACTTTCAGGGGGGGGTATTCTTGCCACAGGGAACTACCCAGGCAAGGCCCGTAACGGAGAAGAATTGCGAAAGGATATTTCCTTTGCAATTTCGCTCATACCAGGGACTTCACGGCTCAACCTTCACGCCCTCTATGCAGAGACAGGAGGGAAAAAAGTTGAACGGGATGAATTAGGTCCAGAGCACTTTGAAAAATGGATGAACTGGGCTCGGGAGCAGCATATCAATCTGGATTTTAATCCTTCGTTTTTTTCCCATCCTCTGGCCAACTCCGGTTACACCTTAGCAAGTGCAGACAAGGAAATACGTAATTTTTGGATACGGCATGGCAAGGCAAGCCGGCGAATTGCTGCGGCCATGGGATCCACCCAGAGGGAACCTGCGGTTAACAATATATGGATCCCCGATGGATCCAAAGATATACTGACCGATCGCGCAAGCCCCCGAAAACGGCTGGAGGAAGCCTTGGATGATATTTTTGCCGAACCGGTTCAAAAAGAGTTTTTAATTGATACGGTGGAAAGCAAATTATTTGGTATCGGCAGTGAAGCCTATGTAGTCGGTTCCCATGAATTTTACATGGGCTATGCGGTTAAACATCAGATAAAACTGTGCCTTGATATGGGACATTTTCATCCTACGGAGACAGTAACCGATAAAATATCCGCATTACTGGCCTTTGTGCCTGGACTGCTCCTCCATATAAGCCGGGGGATTCGGTGGGATTCAGACCATGTAGCCCTCTATTCCGATGAAGTACGGGATCTTTGTAAAGAAATACAACGGCTCGATGCCTTTGATAAGGTGCATATAGCCCTGGATTATTTTGATGCATCTATAAACCGTATTGCCGCCTGGGTTATAGGAGCGCGGGCTTTTAGAAAGGCCTTGCTGGAAGCATTCCTTGAACCGCTGGAGTTAATCCGTAAAGCAGAAGCGGCAGGAAAATTTCATGAGCGACTGGCCCT
>Ga0101944_10007134_pt1 | contig 11378 bp, 9 predicted proteins | sample DewCreD2012metaG_FD_75245 | JGI IMG/M metagenome (GOLD analysis project Ga0101944, IMG submission 75245) | Hot spring sediment bacterial and archeal communities from British Columbia, Canada, to study Microbial Dark Matter (Phase II) - Dewar... ... | reverse complement strand
ATAGGTCAGGATGGCGCGCTCGCTGGTATTCCCCTTTGGATGAGCGTAGTGATATGCCATTGCCAGGACCGCCGGGCCGCAGGAGGTGAGTTTCGACTGCCGGAGCGGACTGACCGACAGCTGGATGACTTCTCCATCTAAAGGCAAGGCGCGCGCCGAATATGAAGAGACCAGCGACCCCGAAGCAGCAACGAACAGGAACAGGGTGATGAGTAAAAAACGTCCCGAGGGTTGCTGAAAAAAGGAGAAATCTTTCATCAAAAACCTTCGGGACGGTACCTTCGGAGTGAATTTCGCGTTATGCAGGTGAATTTTCCATGTGCAGCGGCATGGGCTGGTCACCTTCTACATAATCAGAGATGATTATCAGGACATTGGAAACCACCCCGCCTGGGTTGCGCCAACGATGTTTCAATTGCGCCGAGAACAGGATGCTGTCGCCTGCCTCAAGGGAATAGACCTGATTTTCAATCTGATATTCCAGCTGCCCGCGCAAGCAATAAACAAACTCATGCCCGGTATGGACAACGCTGCTGGGCCCGCTGCTGGCTCCATTTTCCAGGGTGAGCATGAAAGGCATCATTCGACCCGAAAATTGCTCGCCGCCCAGGCCTTCCCACAGGCCGCGCATGAAGGGCAGCCGGGGGCGCTCCTCGCCTTTCAGGAAAACCACCTTTTTGCGGGATGATTCGGGGCTGAAGAAATCCGTCACCGGCACGCCGAGCGCATCGGCCAGGCGATAGAGCGTGGAAACAGAGGGCGAGGTTTTGCCGCGCTCAATCATGCTCAAGGCGTTGGCAGAAAGACCGCTCATTTGGGCCAGGGCGCGCATGGAGACTTTGCGCCCCTCGCGCAACTGGCGCAGTCGAATACCAACGTCGATGGAAATGGCTTCCCTGGATAAAGTTGGCATATTGACGCTCCTGAACCTGTCGGTATTTGAGTGTACCACAAATCTGACAATTATTATCTATAAAGGTGACAGTCACTCTACAAGTGACTGTCACCCTCGAGACGACGAAACGGATTATTCAGTTTAATCTTAAGGGGTTGGGCTGGGTTCAGGAGTGGGCGGTTCCACCGTTACTTCTGGCGTAGGCGTAAAGAGGGAGGCCGGGTCAATGGTCGGCGTAGGAGGATAACACTCAAGGAATAATTGGTTGTATTTGGCGGAGTATGCGTTATCAAGCGGACTGATAGCGGCGGCCTCATTCCACAGGTCGATAGCAATGCAACGGTCTTTCATCCGCTGCTCTTCGGCTTTCATGTCGCCATAATTGAGCAAGGCTTCACGATAAAGCTGCCCAGCGGTGATGCCGGTTGCATCACGAAGGCCAGGGTACAGGCGATAGACTTCGCCAAAATATGTAACAGCCTGCGGCCAATCAACTTCCATGAAAGAAGAGGCCTGGATAAACATGCGCGCTCCGGTGCGAAGGCTGAGCGCCTGGTTATCGAGCGGGCCAAAGCGTTCGGCCAGGGTCAGGTCGTAAATGCCGCCTTCGAGGTTGGTGGTCGAGAAGACACCCCGGCCAAGAATTTGGTCGATGCCACGATTGCGCAGGGCAACATAATACATCCCATCCACTTCTATCACATGATAGGTTGGATCGGCCTTGCGCAGCGCATCGAGGGACCCAAGCGCGCCATCCCAATCCTTGGATTGAATCTGCTGGCGAGCATTGGCGAGGATGGTTTCCTGGGTACGCATATCGGGCGTGGGGGTTAGCGTAGGCGTGGGAGACGGCAACGGCGTAGGCGTAATGGAGAGCCTGACCTGCGCTTCGACCAGCATTTCACTCACGCCGGGGTAAGTGGCATCCTTGCTCAAAATCCATTCCAGCCGCTGGCGGGCAATTTCATACCGCCCGGCTTCCATATCCTGGCGGGCGGCAGCCATTTGTTCATCGAGTTGGCCGGCTGACTGGGCTTTGGCCGCCGCAACACGTTCCGAAATGCCCATGCTATAGCCACCCAAACTGCCCGCCGCGATGACGACCAGCAAAACCAACAGGCTTATCCAAAACGAGACGCCGCCCCCTCGCTTGATTTTATTGGGTTGTGTACTAGAGAGAGAGTTAGGGTTAGATTCAGACATAGGCGCGATTATATCCTAATTTTAAAGCCGGAAGAGCAGGCGGAATTCTGACCAGACCAGGGCGAGGGCCAGGATTCCGCCTGCGAACATTCCCGCCAAGGCAGTTGGAACTGCCCCGCCGGGCAGGTAAACAGCCAGGCCGTAGGCCGTGATTCCGCCTAACAAGGCGGCGACTATTCCCTTGCCAGTCGCCGTCAAAACCCGCACCGGGCGTTCCAGCCGCCGGTTGAGCATGGTCAGCATGAAAATCGCTTCGGCGGCCAGCGAAAGTTCGGCAGCGGCGATGATGTACGGGCCAATCTCACGCAACAGCGTCACGCCGGTAATACCGATGGCGAGGTAAATTACCAGGCGCAACAGTACGCCAACGAGCGGCATAATCGGTTCCTTGCGGGCATAAAACGCGCGCGACATGGCTTCCTGCATGGCGTAACCGGCCAGGGTGAGCATATATACACGAGACGTTGTCACCAGCAAGCTGGTTCCCGCTTCATCAAAGCCAAAAGCGACCGTCACCAGCGGCTTGATTCCGGCAATGAGTACCGCCGCGACCGGGATGGTCAGCGCGAGCAAGACGCGCAAGGCCTTCTCCAGCGTTTCTGAGAAGGTTTTCCACTCGCCCTTGCCTGCAAACTCGGCCAGTGAAGGCAACAGGGCCGTGGCGATTGCCGTGCCGAGCAGCGTTTCGGGGACTTGCATAATCATCCAGCCGTAGGTCAACGCCGAGACGGCCCCTTCCTGGCCGAGCCGCGAAGCGAGGTTGTCGCGGGCCAGGAACATGGCCTGGATGCCGAGCATGGTCAGCAAACGCGGGGCCATCAACTTGAGAGCCTCGATTAAGCCGGAGTTGCGCACATCCAGCGAGGCGGTCCAGCGGAACTGGTACTTAATCAATCCGGGGACTTGAATCAGCAGGTGCAAGGCCGCTCCCAGGATGGCGCCATAGACCAGGCCATGAATACCCAAGCCAAGCGTAGGCAGCGTGACTCCGCCCATCGTAATCGGCTCCACAGGCGCAAAGAAAATCGCCCCAACGATTTGCCCCACGTTATAGAAAAATGGGGCCAACGCAGGCAGCAAAAAGTGCTGGTTGGCCTGCAGCCCACCCATGACCAGGCCGCTGATCGAGAAAATCATCAGGGACACCAGATTGAGCCGCATCAGGTCGGCGACCAATTCCTGTTGTTCTGGTCCGAAACCGGGGACAATCCCCACTTCGGCGCTGACAATTTGCTCGGCAAACACGGCAACAAAAAACGCCACCACGCCGGTGACGACGAACATCAGGTTGGCAACCCGTGAGAACAGGTCCCAGGCGGCCTCGCGCCCGCGCAGGGTAATGAACTGGCGCAAAAGCGGGATAAAAGCCATCGAAAATGCGCCGCCCGAAATGAGCGCGAAGAGCAGGTCGGGCAGGTTGTTCGCTGCGTTGAAGGCATCTTGCAAGGGAAGGCTAAAGGTGCGCGAGACAATGAACAGACGCCCGAAGGCCAGGGCTTTATCCAGCCCAAACATGAAGAACAGGAGCAGGGAGGTGCGGGTAAGGTGAGATAGTTTTTTCATAAGCAAACCGCCCCGCAATGATACCAGATGCGAGGCGGTTCTTTTACCAGATTGCGGGATTTACCTGTTTCCCAGTTTACCTTTCGTGCTGATGGCTGGCCGCGTCGAAATGTTCCGCGCCGGGCAGTTTATCGGCAAGGATATGCGGTTTGTGAATCAGTACCGGCATACACTGGGGGCAGAGAGCATAACTCTGACCTCGATACTCAAGCGACAGTAGAGGGATTTCTTGGGAAGTGCGGCCACAATTCAGGCAGGCTTTTTCGGACATGGTTGGCTCCTATTCGATAAATTTGCCCAAGGATACCGCCATTTTTGTTTTCGTGCTGTGACAAAAGTTCCAAGATTGACGTTCTTATCTGCCACAATCTAACCCTATTGCCGCAAGGCGGTGATTTGATTATTGATAAAGCGGACCGAAGTTGGCGCAGGCGCGATAATCTGCGCCAGTGAAGTCACTCGCGCCAAATGCACTCCATGCGCTTGGGCGGAAAATGCGCTCTTCAGGGACATTGTGCATACAGACCGGAATGCGCAAGAGAGACGCCAACGTGATGAGGTCTGCGCCGATATGTCCATAGCTCAGCGCGCCATGATTAGCGCCCCAGTTTGCCATCACGCTATAAACATCTCGGAACGCGCCCTGACCGGTCAGGTTGGGGACGAACCAATGCGTAGGCCAGGTAGGGTTGGTACGCTCATCAAGCAGGCGATGAACATCTTGGGGTAAATCAACTGTCCAGCCTTCCGCAATTTGCAAAACAGGCCCAAGCCCCTTCACCAGGTTCAAACGAGTCATCGTCATCGGCATACCGCCGCGCGTCAGGAAACTACTGGAGAAGCCACCCCCTCGAAAATATTCGGTGATGGCGGGGTACCAGGTCGTGGCCTGTAGACACTTTTGGGCTTCGGCGGGGGTCACCTGCCACCAGGGTTTGATGGCCGGCTCTCCATTGATTTCCTGTTGCCCAGTAGCATCCAATGCACATGCGCCAGAGTTGATGAGATGAATGATACCACCTGCCGCACGGCCCTCCAGACGATAACCGGTTACACGCTGCACAGCCTGGGGTGTCCAGCAAGTGCGCACATCGGCAAAAATTTGGGCTGTATTAGTCAGCAGATGTCCAAACAGCATCGAGACGCCGTTCAAACTGTCGTTTTCGGTGGCAACCAGGTAGGGCTGCCGGGGACCGTTCCAATCAAAGGATGTGTTCAAGATAGCTTCCAGAAAGTCGCCATTGGGTTGATAATCGGTCCACTGCCGCTGCCCCTGGAATCCGGCAAGAATTGCATTGTGTCCTAATGCCTCTTCTCCAAAACCCAATTCAGCCAGGCGCAAATTGCCATTCATCAAATCGCGGGCAATGATGGTCATTTTGACAACTTTTTCCCAATCGGCATCTTTTTGGGCGCGGGAACGTTGTTTGTGAATCGGGTTATATTCACGCCCTTCAATGCAATGAGCCTTTGTCCATGCCATAGCGCGCTGGAATTCATCCTGGTCGAAAATGCCTTCGTCCATCCGGCGGAGGAACTCGGTCATATCCACCATTTCCACCCGCATGCCCAGATAAGACTCGAAAAAATCGGGATTGACAATCGAACCGGCGATTCCCATCGAAACGCCGCCCATCGAGAGGTAGGATTTTCCACGCATCAGCGCAACTGCCATGCCGGCCCGCGCAAAACGGAGCAGTTTTTCTTGCACATCGGGGGGAATATTGGTATCGCCAGAATCCTGAACATCTTGACCATAGATGGAGAAAGCGGGCAAGCCTTTTTGGGTATGGGCTGCTAATACTGCCGCCAAGTAAACCGCCCCGGGTCGCTCCGTCCCGTTGAACCCCCAAACTGCTTTGGGGATGAAGGGGTCCATGTCCATCGTTTCTGAACCATAGCACCAACAAGGGGTCACGGTAATAGACACTCCGACCCCTGCCTGAGCAAACTTTTCCGCGCAGGCGGCTGCTTCCGCAACGCCTCCTATGCAAGTATCAGCTACAACGCACTCGACCGGGCTGCCATTTGGATAGCAAAGGTTGGCGCTCAGGAAATCTGCAGCGGCGCGCGCTAATGCAAGCGTTACATCCTCCAAAGATTCACGCACGCCATTTCGACGGCCATCTATTGTGGGGCGAATGCCAATTTTAGGTAAGTCACCTGCCCAGCGGGAAGCATAAATTTTTGATGTCATGTTCTCTCCTTGTATAAATTTCGCGCACGTGATTTGGTAGTATCGACACAGACCTTTTTTACAAGGTCCCTTTATACATTCCACCATCTACCGAAAGCATCACGCCGGTTACATATGAGGCCGCCGGGGAGAGCAAAAAGACAGCCACGTTGGCAAATTCCTCTGGCGAAGCCATGCGCCCCAGTGGGCTTTCTTTTGCCTGTTTGGCAATTTCTTCCTCCACAGAAGTGCCGTTCATGCGGGCGCGGGCGGTCATCAGCTCGGTGACGCGTTCGGTCTCGGTCCAGGCCGGCAGGATGGAGTTGAAGCGGATGCCGTCCTTGCCCAGTTCGAGAGCCAGGGATTTGGTCAGGCCGACTGTGGCAGCGCGGATGGAGTTGGATAAGACCAGGTTAGCGATGGGCTGCTTGACCGAGTAGGAAGTGACCGTCAGCACACTGGCCGAATCGGATTGCCGCAGGAAAGGCAGGGCGGCCTTGATCAGACGCACATTGCTCATGAAGGCCAGGTCAATGGCTTTCTGCCAGATTTCTTCGTCGAACGATTCGAACGCGCCCGGCGGCGGGCCGCCCGCGTTACAGACCAGCAAATCCAGCCCGCCCAGGGTTTCCGCCGCTTCGCGGACGATAGATTCAGCCTCATCCGGCTTGCTGACATCGCCGGGCAGGCCATAGACCAATCCGCGCGTTTCGTTGGAAATTTTTAGCACGGCGGTTTGCAGGCGGGTATCATCGCGGCCGTTGATGGCGAGCAGGCAGCCTTCACGCGAGAGCAGGCGGGCAGTGGCAAATCCCAACCCTCGCGAAGCGCCGGTGATGAGGGCGCATTTGCCTTGTAGTTTTAAGTTCATAAAAATATCTCCTATAAATTTGTCCAAGTATACAGGGAAAACAGGAAAGGGGGAAACAGGTAGTAAGGTAGTCGAAAGGTCAGGGATAGAGTTCAATGCGCTGGTCGATGATTTCCCCCACACGCCAGTTGGATTCGACCCAGCGACGGACGGTTTCGAGCGCAGACTGCAGATAAGCGGCCTCATTGCCAATCATGGCGCAGCCGATGACAGCCTGCTGGTGGGCATCTTGCAAATCGAGTTCGGCGGCTGAGACATTGAATTCGCGGTGCAGGCGTGCAAGCAGAGGTTTGATTTGGCCGCGTTTCTCTTTTAGCGAGCCGCAGCCGGGCAGGTGGAGGTGGATGGTGAGGGTGGCGAGCATATTTCGATTTGCGATTTACGATTTTCGATTTGCGAATTACAATCCTGCTTATGGATATTGAAACCCGTTACAACCTTGCGCTCGATTATCTCTATTCCTTTGTGGATTATAGCCTGAAAAAAGCCGACCAACTGGCGGCGGCCAACTTCGACCTGGGGCGGATGCGCCAGTTGATGGAGTCGCTCGGCAACCCGCAGGATGCTTACCCGACCATCCATATCGCCGGAACGAAGGGCAAAGGCTCCACCTCGGCTTTGTGCGCCAGCGCGCTGACCGCTTCGGGACGCAAAACCGGCCTGTACACTTCACCACACCTGGTTGACTTTTGCGAACGAATCCAGATTGATGGACAGTCAATTTCACACGAGGAGTTGGCGGATTTGACGGAAGAAATCAAACCGGCGGTGGCTGCTATCCCAATGCTGACAACCTTTGAAATTACCACCGCGCTTGGGTTTCTGTATTTCGCGCGGAAAAAAGTGGATGCGGCGGTCATCGAAGTCGGGCTGGGTGGACGGCTGGATGCAACCAACGTCATCACGCCGCGCGTTGCGGTGATTACCTCGCTTTCGTATGATCATACCGCCGTGCTGGGTGATACGCTGACAAAAATCGCCGGAGAGAAGGCGGGAATCATCAAGCCAGGCGTACCGGTGGTGTCCTCGCCGCAGAAACACGAGGCGATGGAAGTGTTGGAGCGGGTTTCAGCGGAGAGAAATGCGCCTTTAACGGTGGTTGGCCGAGAAGTGGCGTTCGAGCGCGGGGAACACTCTCTAGATGGGCAAACTTTCAGGATTCAATCATCAGTTATCAGTGAACAGTCTGCCCCGAATGGGTTGGCGGGGTTTTCGGTGTTCAGAATCCCACTTTTAGGCGAATATCAGGTGACGAATGCGGTAACGGCTTACGCTGCGCTCAAGCAGAGCAGATTCGACCTGTCGGACGCAGAGATTGCGAAAGGCTTTGCGGAAGTCCGCTGGCCGTGCCGCTTTGAGGTCGCCAGCCGCGAGAACCCAACCCTGATTTTTGATTCGGCCCACAACGATGATTCATTCGAGAAGTTGACTGCAGCCTTGATGGAATATTTCCCGGGACGGAAGGTTATTCTCATCTTTGGCGCTTCGGAAGATAAACATATTTTCGCCATGTTAACCACAATGAAGGGTATAATCAGCCGCTTGCTTGTGACCCGCGCCGACCATCCGCGCGCGTTGGAGCCGGAAACAATTATCGAAACGGCGAAACAGGTTCCAGTGGCGTGCGAGTCGGCTGCCCCGGTCGAAACGGCATTGGACCGGGCCTTGGAATTAGCCGCTGAAACGGGTGATGTCATCGTTTCGGCGGGCAGCATGTTTGTCACGGCAGAAGTAGTCAACGGCTGGCTTCGCAAAACGGATAAGCGGATATGACAACGGATGTAGTCAACGGACGGCTCACCTGCCCTGGCGAGCGGAGCCAGGGGCGCAAAACGGAGAAACGGATTGAACAACGGATGAAGCGGATGATTAACGGAGTCAACCGAGAACGGATAAAGATATGAACCTGAAAGATGACGATTGGGACGAGGAAGAAGAAGAAGATTTTACGATGGCTATCAGCCAGCGGACGGAGGAGCTGTACCGCGTGCCGAACCATGAGACCGACAACGATGGTGTGTTCGAGGCCCTGGTGCTGCCGATGCGCGACCTGGTGGTCTTCCCGCGCATGGTTTCGCCGGTCTTTGTGGATAACGAGGCCGCGCTGCTGACGCTGCAAACCGCCCAGGAGCGCAACCAGACGGTGATTGGCCTGACCCAGAAGGACCCAGAGCAGGACGCTCCCAAGGCGGGCGATTTCCTGCCGGTCGGCGTGGAGATTGCGGTCGGACGGTTGTTGACAATGCCAGACGGCAATTCCTCGGCGCTGGTGCAGGGCCGGCGGCGAGTGCAGGTGTTGGAGTTTACGCGCCTTGCCCCGTATATCAAGGTGCGGGCGCGGGTTATCAATGAACTGACCAAAGCCGACAAGCAGACCCAGGCTCTGATGCGTTCGGCGCTGAATATGTTCGACCGCGTGGTAGAACTAAACCGCTCCATTCCCGAAGAAGCGCATCTGTTCGCGCTCAACATCCAGGAGCCGGGCTGGCTGGCCGATATGATTGCCACGTCAATCTCGGTCTCGTTCGAGGAACGCCAGAAGCTGCTGCTGATGCCCGACCCCAGGGCGCGCCTGGAGCGGGTCAACGAACTGCTGGCCGAAGAACTCGATGTGCTGGAACTGGAAGAAGACATCCACAACAAGGTGCAAAGCGAGGTCGATAAGAGTCAGCGCGAGTTTTACCTGCGCGAGCAAATGAAGGCCATTCAGACCGAACTGGGCGAAGGCGACATTTGGACGCGCGACGTGAACGAGCTGCGCCAAAAGGTGGAACAGGCCAAACTGCCCGAAGAAGCCCGCAAAACGGCGCTGAAGGAAATCGAACGCCTGAACCAGATGCCGCCAATGGCCCCCGAAGTGGGGATTATCCGCTCGTACATCGAGTGGATACTGGAACTGCCCTGGTCGGTGTTCACCGATGATAACCTGGACGTAGCCAACGCCGCAAAAATCCTGGACCGCGACCATTATGGCTTGCAAAAAGCCAAAGACCGTATCCTGGAATATATTGCGGTGCGTTCGCTCAAGCCCAAGAAAGAACGCCAGCCAATTTTATGCTTCGTGGGGCCGCCCGGAACCGGGAAGACCTCGCTGGGACGCTCGATTGCCGAGGCGCTGGGGCGCAAGTTCGTGCGCGTTTCGCTGGGCGGGGTGCGCGACGAGGCCGAAATTCGCGGCCACCGCCGCACCTACATCGGCGCGCTGCCCGGGCGAATTATCCAGACAATGAAAAAGGCCGGAAGCGCGAACCCACTCTTTATGTTGGATGAAATCGACAAACTCGGTTCTGACTTCCGCGGCGACCCATCCTCGGCGCTGCTGGAGGTGCTGGACCCGGAACAGAACAACTCGTTCAGCGACCACTATCTCGAAATCGCCTTCGACCTGTCGAAAGTGATGTTCGTCACGACCGCAAACACCCTTGCCACCATCCCCGATGCACTGCTCGACCGGCTGGAGGTCATCGAGTTCCCCGGTTATATCGAAGAAGAGAAGATGGCGATTTCAGACCGTTACTTGATTCCGCGCCAGATGGACGAAAATGGGATGACCGAGAGCGGGCTGCGCTTCGCCGATACGGCCCTCCAGCGCATCATACGCGAGTATACCTACGAGGCGGGCGTACGCAACCTGGAGCGGGAGATTGGGCGCGTCATCCGCAAGGCAGCTCGCCTGAAGGCCGAAAAGAAAGAATTCCCGACTATCATCACCCCAAACGTGGTCGAAAAGTTCCTCGGGCCGCCGCAATTCCTGCGCAGCGAGGCCGAACGGCGCGATGAAGTGGGCGTGGCGACCTCGCTGGCCTGGACCGAAAACGGCGGCGAGATTATGACCATCGAAGTGGCGGTTCTCGAAGGCAAAGGCGGCCTGCAAATGACCGGCCAGATTGGCGATGTCATGCAGGAATCGGGCCAGGCCGCACTGACTTACATCAAATCACGCGCCGACCTGTTCGGCATCGAGTTGGACGTTTTCGAGCGAATGGACATCCACGTCCACATGCCAGAGGGCGCCATCCCGAAGGACGGGCCGAGCGCGGGCATCACCCTGGCGACGGCGATTCTCTCGGCGCTAACAGGCCGCCCCATCTACCGCGAAGTGGGCATGACCGGCGAAATCACCCTGCGCGGACGCGTGCTGCCGATTGGCGGGGTGCGCGAGAAGGTGCTGGCCGCTCATCGCGCCGGGCTGAAGGTGGTCATGCTGCCCGAAAAGAATATGAAAGATTTGGTGGATTTGCCCAAGACGGCGAAGTCTGAGTTGAAGATTGTCCCTATCAAGCACATGGACGATGTCCTTGCGCTGGCGCTCTCCGAGAAAGTGACGGTCAAACCGCCGCGTCCCAAGAAACAATCGAAGGAAGACGCTCCGGAAGAATAGCGCAAAACCCTAAACGCGCGAATTGGCTGCCCCCGTCGGTATACAGACGATTATTTGCCGGCAAGGATGACGAGCAAAACGGCGGATTTCAATTGAAGAGTTTCGATTTCCGCCGCAAAACCCGCCTGCGTAAAATGCCGCTTGATTTTTTCTTTCAAGGGGGCGTCCAGCGCGGCGGGACTCTCGCCCGTGACGCGGTACAGCCATTTGAGAAATCCGCAAGCGGGAAAAGCGGCAGGTAAGATAATGAATTTGCCGCCGCCGCGCAAGACGCGGCGCGCCTCGCCCA
>Ga0101944_10007133_pt1 | contig 11378 bp, 12 predicted proteins | sample DewCreD2012metaG_FD_75245 | JGI IMG/M metagenome (GOLD analysis project Ga0101944, IMG submission 75245) | Hot spring sediment bacterial and archeal communities from British Columbia, Canada, to study Microbial Dark Matter (Phase II) - Dewar... ... | reverse complement strand
GTTGTGCGGCGGACCGTCAAGGCAGAGGAGTTCCCTCCACGATTTCCGACACCGCCCCATCCACCTCCTCGACGCGAATGCTCAGCCCCCGGCGGGACTGGAGCTGGGCCTCCGGGATGTCGAACTTGGCCGCGACCATACGGTCTATGGACTCCCGCGGGCCGATTCGCGTTCGGGCGACCAAGGAATCATTGAACTTCTGGCCGAGCAGAGGGAAGTACTCGAACAGGCGGGTGGCATCGGCGTCGGCGATGGTGGTCCCCTGAACGGCATAGCCTTGCGCGTCGGTGAGGACGACCTCGACGGAGCGCACGACCCAGGGATAGTCGGCCTGGTTGGCGCATCGAAAGTCTATGACGGCCACCGACCCGTTTTCGTCGGTGGCCAGGGTGCGGACCTTCAACACGGAACCCTTCAGTTCCATGTGGGCTCCGCGCTGGAGGTAGAAGATCCAGACTACGGCGGCGCCGGCGAACAGAACGCCGAGAAGCACGAACAAGAGCAAACGCAATCTCACGAATCATCTCCCGAAGGCGTCAGTCTCCCAGCAGCCTTCCGTAAGGCTGAAGGCTGCTCACATTGTCGCAGATCGCCTTGATGGCGGCCGTCAGCGGGATGGCCAGAATGAGCCCCATGGCTCCCCACAGGACCCCCCAAACCATGAGCGCGATGGTGACCACGAGCGGATTCAAGTGGACCCGGGCGCCGACGATTTTCGGGTACAGGAGATTCAGGGCGAGCAGGTGCAGGAGGGCGACGGAACTTCCCACGAGGATATACGGGGTGAGGGTGTTGTAGACCGGCAAGGCGGCGAGCAGCGGCGGCAGCAACGAGAGGGGCAATCCGGCGTACGGAATCAGGCTGAGGAAGCCGCTCAAAGGGCCGGTCAGGAGGGGGTAGGGAAGTTTGAAAAGCAGGAAGAGGGCCGAACTGACCACGGCCAGAAGCAGTCCCAAAGCGAAATTGCCGACGACGAATCCTCGCACCATGGCGGCGATGCCCTCGGCGCTGCTGCCCGCCACGAGGCGGGCCTGGCCCTCGAACAGGAGCAGGAAGCCGCGGTAGAGGTGGTCCCGCCAGCTCAGCATGAAATAGACGAGGAAGGGGACAAACGAGGCCATCAGGAGGATGTCGTAAACGGAACTTAGGCGGGCGTAAAGGAAGGCGACGACCGGGCTGCGCTCGTCCTGGAGAATGCGGACCTGCTGGACGGGGGGTGGTCCGACCGGCTCGGGCGGCTCGATGGAGCGCCGCTTGGGCGCTGTCTTGGCGGGGGCGGCCGCGGCCGCCTGGGCCGCCTCGCGTTCCTGGGCTTTCTTCGGAATCAGGAGCTTGTAAGTGGAGCGCTCCATTTCCTCCAGCCTCGATGTTACTGCCTCGACTAATTCACCGATCCGGCTGCTATAGGCGGGAAGCTCGCGGTACAGGCTGCCAAGCTGGGCGTACACGCCCAGGCCCGCCAGGTAGAGAACCAGAAGGGCGGCCACGCAGACCAGGAAACTGGCCAGCGCCCGGGGAAGCCGGAGGCGGATCAGAGCTTCAACGAAGGGCTCCAGAATGAAGGCGATGCTGATGGCGATCACCAGGGTGATGAAGAAAATCCGCCCGAAGTACAGGAGCGCGACGGCGGCGGCGATGGCCAGAACGGCGGTGGACAGGCTTCTGGGCCGGAGGGTGCGAGGAGGCTCAATGACGCCGGGAGTGAACGAACTCACGAAAATGTCCCACCAATCGCTACTCTAACATGCCCGGTCCTATAATGAAATGGGAACCTTGGAAACGCAGACACAATCTTCACCGGGGCGCATTCTGGCGCTGGATCTGGGAGAGAGGCGCATCGGGCTGGCGGTGAGCGACGAACTGGGGCTGACCGCGCAGGGGCTGGAGACGCTGCTCCGCGTGAGCCTGAGGGAAGACTTGCGGAGGCTGGAGGAAATGGCGCGGCGATATGGCGCGACCTTGGTGCTGATCGGCAACCCGGTCAACATGAACGGGACCGAGGGGAAGCGGTCCGGCTGGGCGCGCGAGTTCGCGGAGAAGCTTCAGAGCCGCTCCGGTCTTCAAGTCCGGCTCTGGGATGAACGCCTGACGACCAGGGCCGCGGACCGGGTGCTGAGGGAGAGCGGGATCAGCCGCGGCAAGCGAGGGAAGGCGGTGGACCGGCTGTCGGCCGTGCTGCTGCTCCAGAGTTACCTGGAGACGGTTTCTCCGGGACCGGCCGCCGGCGGGGCGGAAACCGCATGAGAGGCGCGCGGTACGGTCTGGGGATTCTCCTGCTGGCGGCGGGAGTGCTGGCGGCCATGCACGCGCCGTACCGGGGCTTTGCGGGAGAAACCATTCTGGAGATCGCTCCCGGCACGCCATCGGCCGGCATCGCGAAGCTGCTGGCGGAGGAGGGAGTGGTGCGCTCGCCGTGGGCCTTCCTGCTGGTTCGGGTCTTCCGGCCGAGGGCTGTTTTGCAGGCCGGGGACTACCGGTTCCGGGAGCCGGCCAGCGCGTGGGAAATCTACCGCAGGCTTTCGGCCGGCGATGTCTACTACCGGGAATTGACGGTGAGGGAAGGCGACAACCTGTTCGACATCGCGGCCTCGCTGGAGCGGCTGGGAGTGATCGGCGGGGAGGCGTTTCTGGAGGCGGCGCGAGACCCGGCTCCGATCCGGGACCTGGCGGCCGAGGCGCCGACTCTGGAGGGATACCTGTTCCCGGCGGTATACCGCTTGAGCCGGAGAACGACGGCCGCCGAACTGTGCCGGCTCATGACGGAGAAGTTCCGAACGGTGTGGAACCGGGTTGGGAATGGGGGACCGGCCCACGCGGTGGTGACGCTGGCGTCCCTGGTCGAGAAAGAGACCGCGCTGGAGGAGGAAAGGCCCCTGGTCGCTTCCGTGTTCCAGAACCGCCTTCGAAAAGGGATGCCGCTGGATTGCGACCCGACGGCGATCTACGCCGCATTGCTGGAGGGGAGATACCGGGGCCTGATCTACCGTTCGGATTTGCAGAGCCGCCACCGCTACAACACGTATCAACACGCGGGGCTCCCTCCGGGCCCGATTGCGAATCCGGGGGAGGCGTCGCTGCGGGCGGCTTTGAATCCCGCCCGGACGGATTATCTGTTTTTCGTGGCCAAGCCGGACGGAAGCGGGGCGCACGCGTTTTCGAGCGAGATCGACGCGCACGCGCGCGCCGTGACGAGGTACCGCCGCGCCAATGCGAACAACAACCAAACGCGCCCAACTGATGGAGTACGTGGCCGCAAGACGCCCGGAGCGAATCGCTGAAGCGGAGTGGATGGAACTTCGGCGGAAGCTGGCCCCGGTGTCGGAAAGCTATCTGAGGCGGCTGGTGCGGGAGTGCGGCTTGCCCATGGATCCGGTCGTGGAGGGGGTGAGGCAGGAGTCCTTCGAGGAACTGGAGAGGACCCTGCTGGCGCTCCGGGTCGAGTACTTGATCGCCGTGGAGGAAGGGGCGGGGGAGCGGGCCAGGCGCTGCCGGGACGCGGTGATCCTCGGAAAAGACCATGCGCGGCTGGCGGCGGGGCGCAAGGGGACGTCCCCGGAGCGGCGGGCGATCAAAGAGGAGATGGCCGGCTGGATGCTGCTGTGGCTTGAAAACCCGGAGGTCTTCGACCGCTGGCTGGCGCTGCGGAAGCGGGCCGGGTATCCGGCATAGGACCGCTGTCCGGCGTCCCGCCGGGGCATTTGCCGGCCCGGACGCTGCCCCCAGACAGCAAGGCGCCCGCGCAGCCTCCGGACTCAAGCCGGCCTGCGAGCCCCGGCCTGGCAGGCCCGGGAGGACTTCCTGAACTCATGCCAAGGCGCGAGCGGCCGTCCAGCGGATTCCGCATCCCCTCTGGAAATGAGTGGGAATCACGCCCGGACAGGATGTGGGCAGCGGGGCCCGGCAGCGTCTCTCACTGTGGGGACATAGAAGGCGTCCCCCGAGAGTTGTGAGACAAGGAGAATCACAATGAGAATCTTCACGTTGGTCAAGACCGGATGTATTTTGGCCGCCATTGCAGCGTGGCCGGCGGCCATGCTGGCCAAATCCCAGAGCCGTTGCGAGTCGTCGCCGGTGACCCAGGAATCGTACACCTGGGATTTCAAAGGGGAAGCGGCCTCCATCCTCAGAGACGTGCGGGCCGACGCGCTCAAGGTGGAGTCTCAAACCGGCGAACTGCGCGGCTTCTATTTGAATCCCGGGATTGACTGGCAGACGCACGCCAATCTGCTGGCGCAGCTTAAGCAGGAGATTAACGACATCGGCGCGAAACTCTGCCGCCTGGAAACCATTCGCTCCGCGGAGTCGCCCTGGGAGCAAACCGCGACGGACCGCACGGCCACCCTGGCCAAAGAGATGGCCCTTCACACGCAGGCGGCGCTTGAGTACTTGAATGCCCACCGCAGCCTTCTCTGGTCGAGTCCGGAGTACCTCCACTCGGCAGAGAACCTGTACGCCGAAAGCCGGAAGCTGGCCGAGACCATAGGCGACTTCGAGAAACTGGCCCGCATTCAGCGCCAGGAAGGGAATCTCCGGACGGTGCTTCACACCGATTCGTCGCTGTGACTCCGTCCCCCGGCAGGCACGGCGGCGCCGGCCCTCCCGGCCGCCGTGCCGCTGCCGGATTTTAACGGATGATGCCCTTCCTGACCGCGTACAGGATCAAATCCGGAACAGTGTGGAGACCGAGCTTCTGGAGGATATGCCCGCGGTGGGTTTCTACCGTGTAGAGGCTGAGGTTCAAGAGGTTGGCGACGTCTTTGTTGCTTCTGCCTTCCGCCAGCAGTTGAAGGATCTCCCGTTCCCGGCCGGTGAGCAACTCGTAGCTGTCCTCTTCACCTTTGTCCTGCACCTGACGGACGTAGTCCTCGAGGAGCAGCTTGCTGACCGCTGGGCTGAAAAAGGACTTGCCGTCGCGTACCGCGCGGATGGCGCGGATCAGATCGGACTCGGCGGAGTCTTTGAGCAGGTAGGCTCGTGCGCCTGCCTTCAGGGCGCGTAATACGTAGCTCTCGTCCGAGTGCATGCTGAGAATCACAACCGGCGTCTTGGGATGCCTGGCCACAATCTGGCGGGCGCACTCAATGCCGTTCAAGCTGGGCATCGCGATGTCCAGAACAGCTACATCGGGATTATGGGCATCGGCAAGTTCGGTTGCCTGCCTGCCATCCTCCGCCTCGGCCACCACGGTCATGTCCTCCTGCCGTTCCAGCAGCAGGCGAAGCCCCGCCCTCATGACCGTATGGTCGTCGGCCAACAGGATTCGAATCTTGTTCATACCTCTTCGGCCCTCGCGAGGCCGTCCTTGACTTCCACCGGCAAATCCACCTTGATCACCGTTCCTTGGCCCGGCTCCGACTCCACTTCAAATTCACCTCCCTGGTGGCTGACGCGCTCTGCCATTCCCAGCAGGCCCAGCCCGCGAATCTTGCGGGAATCAAAGCCTTTGCCGTCATCCGCGATTGTCAGAGCCAGCCGCGAGCCGGTTTGCCGGACGGTTACCCAGACGGTCCGAGCCTCCGAATGGCGCTCACAGTTCACCAGGGCTGCCTGCGCCACACGGTAGATGCAGGTGCTCAGCCTGTCGGAGAGATCCTCTCCGATCCCGTCCGCGGATACCACCACTCTCATGCCGCTGCGCCGGGAAACCTCACGCGCCTGCCAGTTGAGAGCGGGGACAAGGCCGAAATCGTCGAGCATCGAGGGCCTCAGCAGCAGGGACATGTTCCGCACCGCCTGAACACTCGTCTCCGCCAGATTCCTGGCGGTGCCCAGCATCTGCGCCAGCTCTGGATGGTCGCGGTGCGGCATCGCGGCGGCCAGATTGCCGAGATCGACGAGAAGCGCGCTCAGGGATTGGCCCACTTCGTCGTGAAGCTCGCGGGAAATTGCCCGCCGCTCCTCTTCCTGGGACTGCACCAGGCTGGCGGACAGCCTTTGCAATTCTTCCCGGGCGGTCACAATCTCCTGGTAGCGCCAGCGCGCGTCGCGCTCCAGGCGCAGGATGCGGGAGACGGCCACGCCCGCGAGGGCGAGCCCGGCGCTGAGCGACAGGGCTAAGACCGCGAAGGCCCGGCGCCTGAAGCTGGCAAACAGCGCCGCGGATCGCCGGTCATCGGCCTGCAAAGCCAGTTCGTTCAAGGCATCAATTTTGCCGGCGGTTTGCAGCACCGCCTCGCGACGCGGAAACACTTCGCCGGTCAGAAAACCGTAGCCCAGAGATTTCCTTTCCTGGGCGGTCCATCGCAGCGCCGGAGCCATCGCTTGCCAGTAATCATCCAGGTCGGCGCGCAATTCCGCGAAGTTTGATTCCTGCGCCTGCGGAACTTCCGCAGCGTACTTCCGAAGTGCTTCTTCCATCTCCTGACGGAGCCTCCGCAAGGCGGACAGATCCTCCTCCGCCACCACGGGGTCGGATTGAAGCACGTAGTCGCGGACCAGCGAGCCGGAGTGCCAGAGAGCCTGCTGAAGCGTGTCCATGGCATGTCGGCCCGCAAGATAGGACTCTGTGATGCTCCGGTGATTCTGCTCGATCGTCCTCAGCACCCGCACCGAATCGGCTCCGGCCAGAGCAATCAGCAGCAGCAACCCCCCGAACCCGGCGAGCAAGGCGAGCTTGCTGCCGAACCGAACATGAACCGCTGCCGAGTCGCGCATCAGATCGTAGCCCGTATCGGTCCCGCCGGCCATGCAATTCCCCGGCCACCAGTGTACCGAAGGAGGCGGACCCGCACGGCCTGCCCAGTTCTCCCTTTCAGTGACTCTTCCTTCTTGGGGTATCGCGAGACTTGAACGGCCCGGCGTTCTGCACAATCCGGAGAAGCTCGTTTGACTCAAACGGAGTGCGGAGGACGTCGAACACCCCCCATTCCAAAGCTGAGATCCAGAGCTGCTCGTGTACGCGCCGGCCTGCCAGCACCAAGGCCCGCGGCGGATGCAAGCTTTGCGCCAGGCGCAAGGCGTCGAGCCAGTAACTTTCCCCCTCGCCGGCCTCCGCCAACAGTACCTGGGCGTCCGTCTTCACAAGCAGGGAACGGGCTTCGGCCAGAGAGACAGCCAAATGGAGGACGATGGGAGTGTCTTGCATGAGCTGCCGGGCGGCTTCGAATTCGGTGCTGGAGGGTGTGAGGAAAATGCAGTCGATCCGTGGCAGCTTGGCCTTGGAAGGGCTATGCAACCAAGGGCCGGTATCCTGCCCGCGACGGAGCAGGGAGTGTGTTGCGGGTACGCTGGACTGCATCTCAAAGGCCTCCCTTCTGAATCGGCGTTCTCATCCTCTGCCCGTTCCCAAGACCAATATAAAGCGGCGGTCTCCGGACCTCCATACGGCCTGAACGGTATTTTCAGGGGGCCGCTTCAGGCTGCGAGACTGTCGCCGGCATAACTGGCGCGCCGGGCGGAGACGCGCGTTTCCGGCTCCTCACCCAACCCCTGTTCCAGCACCTCCTGACAGGCGCGGCAGTATCCCGCCCAGGGTACCGCTTCCAGGCGGGCCGCGCCGATTGCTCCGTCGCAACGCGAGCACACCCCGTAGTCGCCCTGATCCAGACGGTCGAGAGCGCCAACGACGTCCCGCAACAGGAGCGCCAGGCGGTCGAGCCGGCCCACGGCAAAGTCACGCTGCTGCGCAAGAACGGTTCCGTCCAGTTCATCCGGAGTCTGTTCCACCTCGATCTCCTCCCGGCTTCCCAGGCTCGCCTCCAATTCCTTCCGTTTCGCTTCCAGCAGGCGACGGTAGTGATCCTTTTCTGTCTGCGTCATTGGTCTCTTCTCCTCATTCCCGCCACATCTTGAGACCAGATTAGGGACGGCCGCCGCTAAAGAATATCCCGTCTGCCGGGCATTTCTTGAGGTTCTGACCCCGCGATCGCCGCCCTCTCCCGCCGGCCCTGCCGGACCGGTCCTCCCGGGCTGGGTGCCGGTTGCCACGTCCCAAGTTGCTGCCTATACTACTTGTTTTGGTGTGGTCATGCCGAGAGTAGTGAGCCAGGAGCCGGGGGTGGAAGTGGATCTCGCGACCCCGCAGAAGGAGGCGGCCATGTTCTATGGCCTGTTCCTCAGGGGGCACCCCGTGGAAGCTCTGCGCCGCGACATCGACGTGCCCAGGCCCGTCGTGGAGAAGTGGCGTAAGCGCCGCCAGTACGAACCGGAATTCCGCAACTCACTCCAGAGGGTCTACAATTACCGCAAACTGGTGCTGGCCATTTTCGACGAGCTTGTCCAGAGCTCGCGCGCGCCAAGCCGCGCGCACTGAGCCGCGCCGCTGTTCCGGTTGGACCCCCGGGCGGCTCCCCGGATCAGGGTTTTCGGGGCGTTCCTGGAACCAGCAGCGGCACGTCGACTGCCAGCGAGGCGCCATCCGTGGCGTCGATTTTCACCGCGCCGGGCGCAAACTCCCGGGCCAGACGGAGGTCGGGAAGCTGGTTGTACCGCGGTCCTTGCCAGGCAAAGAGAAGGTAGGATCCGGGGGCCACGCCGCGGAACTGAAACCGGCCTTCGTCGTCGGAAACCGCCGTTTTCCAGCGCAACGGACCGGTTGGGGAAAACGGCTCGAGCAGGAGGTCGACGGCCGCGCCGGGCACGGGCTTGCCGCCGTCGAGCACCCGCCCCGAAATCGAGGCCCCTTTGCGGGCAAGGGTAGCTTCGATCAGCGCGAGGCCGGTGACGTCGCTGAGATCGAGGATTTCCCCCTCCTGGCGTTGTTCGTTCAGCCGCAGGGAACTCACGTAGGCGCCCTCCGGCAGATCGCCTGAAAGTTGGAGGTGATAGCGGCCCGGAAGGACCGTTCCCAGCTCAAAGGCGCCGCTGGGCCGGACCAGGGCGAACTGGCTGCCGGCAAGGGAGCCGTCATCCAAAGGGTCGAGATGTATCCCGGTGGAACCTGAGGTGAACGCGGACTGCGGGTCTGCCCTACGCAGAGAGCCCGCGACAAGGATCGAGCCGCGGACCGGGAGCACTACGTTGGTCAGGCTGGCATCGCGAACGACGACGGGGACGCGACCCCAGGCGTCGGAGCGCCGGAGCGCGCTGTAAGCCACCAGGTCGTAGGAGCCCGGCGCCACGTTGTCGAGGCCGAAGGAACCGTCTGCTTTGGCCGTGCGGTTGCCGCCGTTGCGTTCGGACAGCGAGGCGATCGCGGCGATGCCCCGGGGAACCGGCGTGCCCCGGGGGATGAGCGCCAGAGTCAAGTCCGGCGCGGCGACGCCACGCGGGAGCGAACTCACCACGCCTTGTACACGGAAAACCGGGCCCCGGGGCAGAGTGATCGTCAGACCCCTCAGGAACTGACCGGAGCTCAGATCGAGGCGAGCCGCGGAGCTGATTTCGGAGGCGGAGGGGTAGTACGCAGGCAACAGCGCGCTTTGCGGCGAGCCATCCTGGCTGGCGGGACGCGGAGGAAGCGCTTGGAGATAGTAGCTTCCCGGCGGCAGATCCGGAATTCGGAAGCGGCCATCTTCGCCGGCCAGAATGGGCGGCCTGTCGGGGAAGACCAGCCTTCCGTAAGCGTCCGTGAACGCCAGGACCAGGGTGGCGCGGGGCACGGGCTTCAGGCCGGCCGCCTCCACGACTCGGCCTTCGATCCAGGCAGGGCGCGGCAAGCTCACCTGGGCGGATAGGGAAGCGGCGGCCAGCGCCGGCACGACGAACCATGGGAGAGTCGGAGGTCTCATGCCTTCCTGCTTCGTCCCCGCCGGAACAACGGCGCCGGCTACTGCTTAAGGTCCTCCGGCATCAGCGCCTTCATCTCAACCGTCTCGGCGGCCTCTTCCGCCAGCCGGATCTTTATGGCCTTGGAATCGTATGCGGCGAGTTGTCCCAGGTCGGCGGCCAGGTCCGGCTGAGCTTCGGTGAAAGCGAAGAGGCGATACGCGCCCGGCGCCAAACCCTTCATGGCGAACTTGCCATCCTGATCGGCGGTGGCCGAACGGTTCAGATAGGGCTGTCCTGGCCGGAGCGGATCGGCGAGCAACAGGATGAACGCGCCTGGGGCCGGCCGGCCGCCACTGGCGGCGGATCCTTCCAGAGATGCGCCCTTGAGGCTGATGACGACGTCGATGCTGGCGGCGTCGCGCGCGTTTGTCAAATCCAGTCCTTTCTCGATGACCTCCTGGTTGTTCAGGCGCACCGATTTCAGATAGGCCCCCTCCGGCAAGCCGCTCACGTTGACGTAATACACATCCGGCGTGACGCCGGTGATTCTGAAGGCGCCCTGCGCCGCGCGCGCGGAGGAAGTCCCGATGGGAAGGCCCGGAATACGTTCCAAGGGCGCGAGGGTGATGGTCATCGCCTGCGCCTGAGATTGCGCGGAACCGGCCTGCGCTCCTTCGAGCTTGATTGTCCCCGTCACGGCGAGAGGCTCCACCAGGGTGACCAGGATGTTTCGCACATCCGCCGTCATGACATCCACCGTGGTCCGCCCGACGGCGCCGGCGGATGGCGCTCCGGCGCCCGCCTGCGGGCCGCCGCGGCCGCTTCCCCGGCCCATGCTTTGGGCCAGGAGATGGTAGCTGCCCGGAGGGATGCGGGTGATCTCAAACGTTCCATCGGGACGAACCTGGCCCCCGCGTCCTCCGGCCAACGTCAATGCGGCGGACTCGCCGCGAGGGATGAGCGTGACCCGTATGTTGGCTTCCTGGCCCGCGGCCCCGGCCACCCGGCCCTGGATGCTGAACAGGGTTCCCTTTCGCAGGGCGATCATGACCCCGCCGGTCTCCTGCCCTGGGGAGACCCGCACGGGGACGGCGGTCGCCGGGTCTGCGGTTGAGGGATAGTACGTCGGCAGGAAATCCTCCTCCGCCAGCGGCGCGGATGCCATCATGCCTCGGCCGGGCCCGCCGCCAGGCATGTCCATCCCGCCCCGGCCGCCCCGGCCCATCTGCGCGCTGGCGACGACGGTGTAATCGCCGGGAGAAAGCCCGGCGATCCGGTACTCGCCGATGTCGTTCGTTGTGGTCATGCCGCTGGCCTGTCCGCCCGCGCCGCCACCGCGTCCGGCTGTAAGGGACTGTCCCCGGCCCGCGCGGTAGGCGGTGACAGTGGCGCGCGGCAGGGGGTCGCCCTCGTCGTCGAAGACCGCGCCGGTGATCACTCCTTGGGGGGTCAACTTAATGTCGAGGTTCCGAACAACCTGCCCGGGGGAGAGGTTGATCGGCGCGCCGGTCCCGCCCGGCGACTGCGCGCCGTAAAACTGCCGCAGAAAGCCCACCCGCTCGGCGCTTAGCCGGTATGCGCCGGGCTGCACGCGTTCGATGAGGAACTTTCCCTCCGAGTCGGTCCGCGCCGACCGGGAGCCGCCCGCAGCGGCGCCGCCCCCGCCGGGCTGGGCTCCGCGGCCGCCGGTTCCGATCAAGGTCACGCTGACGCGGGGAACAGGCTCGCCC
>Ga0101944_10007132_pt1 | contig 11384 bp, 6 predicted proteins | sample DewCreD2012metaG_FD_75245 | JGI IMG/M metagenome (GOLD analysis project Ga0101944, IMG submission 75245) | Hot spring sediment bacterial and archeal communities from British Columbia, Canada, to study Microbial Dark Matter (Phase II) - Dewar... ... | reverse complement strand
GTTTGCGCTCCATCGCCACGCGCAGGAGCGCGGCGTCCGGCGAGACCGCGACCGGGTTGCCCACCGCGCGCAGCAGCGCGAGGTCCGAGTGGCTGTCGGCGTACGCGTACGAGGCCTTCAGGTCCGCCCCGTGCTGCTCCGCGTACCGCCGCAGCCACGCGCCGCGGTAGTCGTCATGCGGCCCGCAGTGCAGTTCGGCCAAGAGGTACGCCCCCGGCCCCACAAGCTCGCGCAGCCGGGCAAGGTCGCGCAGCGAAAGCGATTCGCTCGTCGCAGGAGGAGACACCCCGACCAGCAGCCCCTCGGTATGCCCGGCCAGATCTTCCCAGGTCAGCCGGCAGCGTCCCTTGGCCGCACGCAGCCGGCCCGTGGTGATGAGCTGGCAGAGATGGGCATATCCCCGGCGGTTTTGGGCCCACGCGACCAGCGTGGGGCCGGATTCCAACGCCAGTTCCGCCCCGACCAGCAGCTTCAAGCCATGGTCCTTGGCGGCCGCGTGCGCCCGCACGATGCCGGCCACGCTGGCCTGATCGGTCAGTGCCAGGGCCGTATATCCAAGCTGCGCCGCTTGGGCTACCAGCTCCTCGGGATGCGAAGCGGCCCGATGGAAGGAAAAGTTGCTCAGGCAATGCAGCTCGGCATAACGCATAGGCAAGCGAGTGCTTCATCCAGAGTCCTGGTCTGGGGTGCCGGGCAGTTCCTGCGAACGACCCGCAGCCAGCGCGCTCGATCCCACCCCGCGCCACGTGCTCCGATCCGCTCCGACAGCGACCGCATTCCTGCTACAGCAGCTCTCCATGCCAGAACCAGCGCCCGTCCTGCGGCCGGCAGAACAACCATAGCCAGCGACCTTCCGCGGTCTGGACGTGGTAGTAGTCGCGGCACACTGCCTTCCCCGTCCAGCCTTCCGCTTCGATCCGCTCCGGTCCCCGGTGGCGGACGACGTCCCACCGCTGCCCTCGCCAGCACACCGCCCGCGGCACACCGCCTGGCCCCGGCACCACCTCGATCCGCCGTGGCCAGGCGAACAATCCCGTCGGACGATCGTGCGGCCACAGCGCCAGCGGGTACCTCGCCCAGTTCGTCGGCTCCGTCTCGGGCGACGCCTCGACCACCGCCATCCATCGCACCGCTCGTTCGGGAACCGGATCGGGAACCAGACGGGCCCAGCAGACCGCCGACGTCCCCAGGCGGCTGGCAAGTTGATTCCACAGCTCGTCCAGCCCCTGCTGGTCCGGGCGAGGCGGCGTCTGGTCCCATTCCCGCATCACCCAGGGCAGCGCCGCCACCTCGCAAGCCTCGACCTCGATGCCCACGACTCCCGCGGGCCATGCCAGCCGCTCCAGATGCAGCCGCACCAGGCCCGCGATCGCTCGTGGATCGGCGCTCTGCTGGCACAAACGCACCGACACCTCACGCGTCTGACGAGGTTCCAGGAAAAAGTGGAGCACGACCCGGCGCGTTCCCAGCCGCCGCGTTCGCAGGGGCGCCAACAGCTCTTCCAACAAACGCTCCACGGCCGGCAGCACGCCCTCCGCCGGCAGTGGCGTCTCCCAGTGCATGGCTCGTCGCGGCCGCTCGGCAGACTGGCAAGGCACCAGCCGCTCTGGCCGCTGCCCCAGAAACTGCTCCCACCGCATCCGTGCCGCCATGCTCAATCGACTGGCCAGGGCCGAGCGGTCCAGCATCAGAAGCTGCTGGAGGGTCGCGATCCCCACCCGCTGCAGCTTGCACAGGTCCAAAGCCGGCAACCGCAGACCCTCGACCGGCAGCGCAGACAGCGCCACCAGTGACGGCGAAGGGACGATCAGCGGCTGCCGGGCATCGGCCAGAAAATGGGCTGCGGCCCACGCCTGCCCCCAGGTGTCGGCTACCGCGACCCGTACCTCCCAGCCCTGGCGACGCGCGGCGGCCTGCAATTGTTCGGCCAGCTTCTGTTCACCTCCCCAGTGGATCGCCGTCCCGGCCAGGTCCAGCCCCACACACTCCGGGCATGGCTCCTCTTCCAGGCCGAGCTGGTCGCTGTAGGCCGCCCAGCCCAAAGCCAAGGCTCCCAGGGCTTTCCGCTCCGTTTCCGGTTCCAGGGGCTGGACCTCCAGCGCGTCCTGCGGATGCACCAGCGCCTGGGCCTCCGCCAGAGGCAAACCCGGCCGGATGCCCCGCCGGCGGGCTGACGCACTGGCATACCGTACCCGCATGCCCCGCCTCCCCGGTTCGGTCAGCACCAGCAGCGGCCGGGACGATGAGCCGCGCTCACGAAGTCGCCGCTGGATCGGCCAGTCCGGGAACCACACGCAGGCCAGTCGGGGTTGTCGCACCATCGCCTTCATCGAGCAAGCTGCTTGCAGGGGCGAGCTGCACCTCGGCCTCCCGCAGCCGCCCGGCACCTCGGCCACAGACCACCTCCACCCGCCACTTCAGCATGCCTCCCGCTGCCAGCCGCGGCCGCACCCGCAGCCGCACCTCCGCCCATGAAGGCTCGCCCAGCACGCACGCTGGACGCACCAGAAACCCCACTCCTCCAGACTGCTCCGCGGCAAGCTGCAAACGCCGCAGAGGCAAGGGACCCACACGCCCCAGGCGGGCCCACACCAGTCCCACCCCCGCCCAGCGCAGCGCGGTCTCGCAGGCCCACAGCGCCTCCTGAGCATTGCCCGGCCGGACGAACACCGTCTTTGCCAGGTCCACGCCCCAGGCCGCCAGCCCCAGCGGGAACAGCTCGTGCTGCGGGTCGATCAGCACCCGCGGCCGGTCCGGACCCGCCACGACCTGCCCCACGGCCAGCGCGAGCGTGCCCGCGCCGCTGCCCGCTTCTTCCCCAATCCATTCGACCAGCACCCCTGCGCGGATGCCTCCCCCGGGAAACAGGGCATCCAGAGCCGGGCAGCCGGTCGAGACCGGAGGCGGCCGGCAGGCCGACAGGCGGCACCGGGCGTGGTCGATCTGCCGCTGGAGCTGCGCGGCAAGAGCCTGGGCCGTCGCGGCACGCCGCGGCGGCAAGATCGCGTCGGAGAGCATGGCGGGAGTGTATACTATTGTACAGTATCTCCGCAACCCCCCTTGTGGATGACCACTGTCGGCTGCTTCCCGGTCCTTCAGACCCTCGCTCGTTTGGAACTGCGTCTTCGAGGCCTGGCGTCTTCGAGGCCTGCCCAGCACATTGTTCGAGGCTCGGCCGGCAACCCCACCGCCGCTTAGGCAGCGTGTGCGAACCTGCCGTGTTTGCCGCTGCTCGAGCGCTTCAAGCGTGCCGACGAGCAGGGCTATGGCGGGACCGCCATGCGCTGCAGGCAACAAGAACGAATGCAGCCGTCGGGAATGCCGGCCGCCGGCGCGAAAAGCCGCCGACGGCTGGCCGATGTCGGTTTTGGTCCGGCAGACGGCCGGGGAACGGCCTCTTGCAACCGCAACGGCCGCGCGTCGCTATCGCTGGGCGTGCGGGGAGAGGACGCGATGCAGGAATAGGCCGATCGCGCTGTGCGGGTCGGCGGCAAGCTGTTCGGGCGTGCCTTCCGCCACGAGAGATCCTCCTTCATCGCCTCCTCCGGGCCCCAGTTCGATCAGCCAGTCGCAGCATTTGAGCAGGTCCGGATGGTGTTCAATGACCAGTACGGTGTGCCCATGCTCGACCAGCCGGGACAAGACGCCCAGCAGCCGGCCGATGTCGTCCCAGTGCAGTCCGGTGGTCGGCTCGTCCAGGAGGTACAAGGTGGGCTGTCCGTCGCCGCGCGCCAATTCGGTGGCCAGGCGGATGCGCTGCGCTTCTCCGCCGCTGAGCTGGGTCGAGGGCTGCCCCAGCGGCAAGTATCCCAATCCCACCTCCGCCAGGCTCCGGAGGATGCGGTCGATCGCCGCGACGTTGGCGAAGTGCTCCCGCGCCTGATCGACGGAAAGCTCCAGCACATCCGCAATCGACAGACCTTTGTAGCGGATGGCCAGCGTGGCCTGGTTGAACCGTTGGCCTTGGCATTCCGGACAGGGGACGTACAAGTCGGGCAGAAGCTGCATCGCCAGCCGTTTGACCCCCTGTCCTTGACAGGCTTCGCACCGTCCTCCTGGAATGTTGAAGCTGAAACGTTTGGCCCCGAAGCCTCGCTGGCGTGCCTCGCGCGTGGTGGCGAAGAGCTTGCGCACCTCGTCGAAAACGCCGCTGTAGGTGGCGGCATTGCTCCGCGGCGAGCGTCCGAGCGGGCTCTGGTCCACCAGGAGGACGCGGCGGATGTGCTCGACGCCGCAAAGCCGCACATGCGGCCCAGGACGCGGCGCCGCGCCGCCCAGAGCCCGGAGGAGCGCGGGAGCCAGCGTCTGGAACACCAGCGAACTTTTCCCCGAGCCGCTGACGCCCGTCAGCCCCACCAAACAGCCCAGCGGCACACGCAGGGTGACCTGTTTGAGGTTGTGGAGGCTCGCACCTTCCAGGACCAGGCGCGGGGCGTCCAGCGCGGGACGGCGCTGGGCGGGCACAGGCACGTGCAGGCTGCCGGCCAGATACCGACCGGTCAGCGATTGCGGGTTGGCGATGATCGCCGCGGGCGGCCCGGCCGCCATCACGCGTCCGCCGCCCGCTCCCGCTTTCGGCCCCATGTCGATCACCCAATCCGCACCGCGGATCGTGGCCTCGTCATGTTCGACGACCAACACCGTATTGCCCGCCGCGCGGAGCTTTCGCAGCGTGGCCAGCAGCCGCTCGTTGTCGCGAGGGTGCAATCCCACCGACGGCTCGTCCAAGATGTAGCACACGCCCGCCAGTCCGCTGCCCATCGCGCTGGCCAGGCGCACGCGTTGCAATTCGCCGCCCGACAGGGAGTCGCTCCGCCGATCCAGGGTGAGGTATTCCAGCCCCACTTCGTGCAGGAACGCCAGACGCGCCAGCAGTTCGCGCAGGAGAGGTCCCGCGACGGCGTGCTGCGACGGTGGAAGCTGCCACCGGGGAGGATCTTTGAAACGCGGGGGCGCAGGTTCGAGGAAGCCAGGGTCCAGGTCGGGCAGCACGCCCCGCGCCAGGTGCGCAAACCACCAGCGGGCCTGGGCCACGCTCTGCCGGCAGACCTGAGCAATGTTTAGGCCCGCGACCTTGACCGCCAGCGCTTCCGGTTTGAGCCGCGTGCCGCCGCACGCAGGACAATCCACCTCGCCGCGGCAAGCCGCCAATGCCTCGCGCATGGGCTCTTCGGTCTCAGTGGCCCAGTGCTGCTCCAGCAGCGTGAGGATCCCAGGAAACCCCTCCGCTTCGCCATAGAGCAAGGCATGGCGGCTGTTGGCATCCCACGCGTCAAGCGGTTTGTCAAGCTTCAAGCCGTGACGCTGCACGAACGAAGCGAGAACATCCCATGGTGGCCAGGCGTGCGGAAGCTGCTTCGAGCGCTGCGAAGCGGTTTTCCGGCGAGGCAGCCGCAGGCTGGCAGGCGGACGCCCCCACGGAACGATCGCGCCCTCTGCGAGGGAACGCTTCCCGTCTGGCACCACCAGTTCCGGGTCAAACATTTCCAATCGCCCCAGACCTTCGCACCGCGGACAGGCGCCGTAGGGGCTGTTGAAGCTGAACGTTCGCGGCTCGACCGTGTCGAAGCTGATCTGGCAATGCGGGCACGCATGCAGTGTGCTCAGCAGCCGGTCGCACCAGCGCCCTTCTGCCGACGCGCGGTCGCTTGCCGAATCCCCCTCCAAAGAAGGTTCCCAGATGCTGGCCACCACCACGCCCTCTCCCTGCTTGAGCGCAAGCGCCAGCGATTCTGCGAACCGCCCGGGCATCGTGCGGCGGATGATCAGCCGGTCCACAACCGCCTCGATGTCGTGCGGCCGCTGGCCATCCAGGGGCGGAAGCGCATCGACGTCGTACACCACGCCGTCCACCCGCACCCGCACCTGCCCCGCCTTGCGGACCGCCTCCAGCACGTCCCGGTGCTGCCCTTTTCGGCCACGCACCAGAGGAGCCAGCAGCATCACCCGCGTTCCTTCCGGCAGGTGGCGCAGCTGCTCTTCGATCTGCTGGGGCGTCTGCGGGCAGATAGGCCGGCCACATCGGGGACAATGGATTTCTCCCAGCCGGGCAAAAAACAGCCGCAAATAATCATAGATTTCTGTTGTTGTGGCCACCGTGCTGCGGGGGTTTGGCTTGCCGGGGCGCTGGTCGACGCAGATAACCGGCTCCAAGCCAGAGATTTCGTCCACGTCCGGGCGTTGCATCTGGCTGAGCAAGGCCCGGGCAGACGTGGAAAGCGTCTCGAGATATTGCCGCCGGCCCTCGGCGAACAAGGTGTCGAAGGCCAGGCTGCTCTTGCCCGAGCCGCTAGGCCCCGTGATGACCACGAACTGGCCGCGAGGGATTTCCAGATCGATATTCTGGAGATTATGCGTCCGTGCCCCGCGGATGGTGATGTGGCCGGCCAGGCCCTCAGCCCTCATCCCTGCGGGAGGATCAGCCGACGAGGAAAGGGAATGCGAAGCCATGCTGGTCATCGTACCGACGAGGAAGCATGGGATGACATGCCGGCAGGAATCTATTTTTTCATTTTTTATTTCGCGCTAGTGCGGTCCGTAGGGTGGCGGGTGGGCAGTGGCGGCAGCACGGTGTTCTAAGTTGGCATTGTGCCGAAGGTTAAGACCTGTTAAGGAGAACCGCCAGCGTCGCATCGGCCTCTACCTATTGGCACCCATGTGATCCCGTTTATGCGTCACGATCTTGCACGGCTTCGCTTGGGGTTGTGGCGTGGCGAAGTTGTCTTCTTTTTTTGGTTGACATTGGTCGTGGTGGGAGTGCTGCCTACAGCGCTCGCGGTCGAGCCGACGGCATCGCCTGGAGCACCACCAACTCAACGGCGTCTTTGGCCAGCTCCCTACATCCAGCCGTTCTCTTTGGGGCCACCAGAGCGAGCCGCCCGGGTGGGCCAGCCTGGCCCAAGTTCCCAGCCGGCCGGGCGCGGGGGGGTGCGGCCGACGTCTGGACTGTTGGAGCTTGCTCCTCCCGCGCCGGTGCCGTCGTCGGTGGGCCGACCGGCCACCGCGGGGTCGCGGCCGCCTTGGGTGGGCGTGACGGGACAGGGCGGCCCGCGGGGCATGGGGCTGACGCGTCTGGCCGATGCGTGGACACCCTCGCATCACCGCGACTGGATCGACGAGCAGCGTCTTTTGCCCTACGCGGAGTTCCACGGGGGGAGCGTAACGATCCATAACGTACGCAATGCGCGCTTCTACAGCTACCGCGACTGCCTCGTCGAGTACGAAGACCGCACGTATGCGCTGCAGAAGCTGGAAACGGTCGACTTCCTGATGGTTCCGTTCGCCGACAATCGGGCGATCGCCCATACGATGCTCAGTTTCGGCTTCGAGGATGGGCAGTACCTGGGGGTTTCGGTCGAAGTACGGCTGGAGAAGGGGGAAGCGTATAATGCCGCCATTGGATTGATGGGGCAGTTCGAGCTGATGTATGTGCTGGCGGATGAACGCGATTTATTGCCCGTGCGTCCGAAATACCGCGGAGTCGATGTCTACTTATATCGGACGACCGCCACGCCTCCGCAAGCCCGCGCGCTGTTCGTGGACATCTTGAAGCGCGTCAATGAAATCTATCATACTCCAGAGTTCTATGACACCCTGCGCAATAATTGCACGACCAATATCGTCCGGCATATCAACGCACTGGCGCCCGGGAAGGTGCCATATGATTATCGCGTGCTGCTGCCGGGGTTTGCGGACAGTCTGGCGTATGAACTGGGACTGATCGACCGTTCGGTGCCGCTGGAGGAGCTGCGCCGCAAAGCCCGGATCACGGACTTGATCCTGGCCTACGAAGACGATCCCCATTTCTCCCAGCGGATCCGCGGCCTGCCGGTGCCAGCCGGCCAGCGCCCTTGATCGCGACCGCGGCGGGGGCCATGCTGGATCGCCGCGGACGACCAAGGCTTCCTCAGCACGCTCGGCGCGGGGGGCGGCTGCGTCGGGCCCGGGCGAGGCCGCCGCGGGCGGACCGTCCCGGCCGCGGTCGCGTTCCTTCGGCCCGCAACGGGGCTTGTGCTCCGCCGCCAATTCGTTCCACTTCGACTCGACGTTCCCTTCCCGCAGGTTCCCTCGACCATGAATGCACGCCAGACCGCGTATCGTCAGGCCCTGGATTTCGCCGAGCGCCAGGTCGAAAACTTGATTACGCGATACCCGGATTACTTTCCGATGTACACCGTTCAGGGGCGCTGGCAGCACGAGGGGGAAGCGTGGACGCATTGGACGGACGGCTTTCTGGGCGGCATGATGTGGCAGTTCGTCCTCCGGCACCGAACGGAAGCGCAGGCGGCAGACGGGCAGGGTGTGGCGGGCGGTGCGAGCGACCGTGCGCGGCAGCGTGCGGACGAGTGGCAGGCGCGGGCGGAACACTATTCGCGGCTACTGGCCCCGCGTCAGTTCGACCGCAACGTGCACGACCTGGGGTTCATCTTCCTGAGTACCTACCTGCCATGGTATGAGCTCAGCGGCGACCCGTCGCTGAGGCAGGTGCTCGTTCAGGCCGGGCAGACGCTGGCCCTGCGCTTTCGCCCGCAAGGTCGATATCTGCACTCCTTCATCGGGCCGCAGTCGCTGTTCATCGACATCATGATGAACGTGCCGCTGATCTTCTACGCGGCCCTGGAAAGCAACGATCCGCACCTGGCGCGGATCGCCACCGCGCACTGCCGCACGACCCGCCAGACGCTGGTGCGGCCCGATGGCTCAACCGCTCACGAAGGCATCTTCGATCTTCAGACCGGGCAGTTCCTGCGGCAGGACACACACCAGGGACTGGCCCCAGACAGCGCTTGGGCACGCGGCCTGGCCTGGTCGCTATACGGCTACAGCAAGTGCTACGCCCTGACAGGCCAGGCGGAGTTCCTCGACGTGGCGGAGCAGAACGCCGCCTATTGGATCGCGCATTTGCCCGAGGACGGCGTCCCCTACTGGGATTTCCATGCCGACCCGCACCAGCCGCCGCCTTGGGGGGCTCAGAAGGAATCGAGTGCGGCGGCCATCGCCGCCAGTGGACTATTGGACCTGGCACGGCAGACGGCCAGTCCAGACGCTCGAGCACGCTACGAGCAGACAGCCCTGAAGATGCTCGACGCGCTGGTGACCCCCCAGTACCTGGCCATCGACACGCCCGGCTGGGAGGGGATCCTCAAGCACGGCGTTTATCACACCCGCAAGAACCTGGGTGTCGATGAATCGGTGATGTGGGGCGAATACTTCTTCGTCGAGGCCCTCACGAAGGTCGTGGCCGACCAGTTCCACCGTCTCAAGCCCTCCGTGCTGGTGGCCAATCGCCAGCGGTATGAAGCGCTGGTCCAAGGCCAGCCGTCCTGACATGCCGTGGGCATCGCGCTGACACACGTATCGCCCGTGCCGAGCCTTGCAGCCCAGCGCCGGGATGGGCCGCACCTTGGAGGCGGTTTGCGATGCGGGCATCTGCCGGCCCGGTCCAGCTAGACCCGTAAAAACGCGGGCCACAGCGAGTCGCTGATGAGCAACCCCTGCCGGGTCAGCCGCAGCCGCCCGGCCGCCAGCTCCAGGAGCCCTTGCTGGAGCATCCGTTCCAGGGCCTGCCCGCCAAGCTGAGCCACGGAAAACCCCGTGGCCTCGTGAAACGCGGCCAGATCGACGCCCTCCATCCGTCGCAGTCCCAAGACGAGCTGTTCGCGGGCGGCGTCCTCGGGGCCGAGATGTTCCGCTTCTTGCACCGGCGACTGCCCGGCCAGGACCCGGCGGAGGTAGGTCGTCGTGCTGCGATGGTTGACCTCGCGGCGTCCCCCGATCAGCCGGGCAGCTCCCGGCCCCACGCCGAAGAACGGCTCCCGCTTCCAATACACCTCGTTATGCCGGCAGCGGTGGCCAGGGCGGGCGAAATTGGAGACCTCGTAGTGCTCAAAGCCAGCCGCGGTCAAACGGTCGATGGCGTGTTCGTACATGGCGCGCTCCGTTTCTTCCTCCAGCGGGGCGAGCTGTCCGCGGAGGCGGCGTGCCCAGAACCGCGTGCCTTTTTCCCATGTCAGCCCATAGGTCGACAGATGGTCCGGTGCCAGGGCCAGCGCGGCCTGAAGGTCCTGCTGCCAGTCGGCCAGCGTTTCGCCGGGCACGCCGAAGATCAGGTCCAGCGAAACCGACTGGGCCACCTGGCGGGCGGCCGCCACGGCCTGGGCGACGCAATCCGCATCATGGTCGCGTTCCAAAGCGGCCAGTTTGTGCGGGGCAAGCGATTGCACGCCCAGGCTGATCCGGGTGATGCCGGCCCGGTGCAGCGCGTCCAGGCGGGGCGGGTCCAGATCGACCGGGTTCGCCTCGATGCTCCATTCGCCGCCGGGAAGGAGCGGCAGCCAGCACTTGAGCAGCATCAGCAGCCGGGCCAGCGCGTCGGGGGGCAGGTGCGTGGGCGTTCCCCCTCCCACGAACAGCGTTCGGACCGGCTGAGGCTCCCCCAGCCACGTCAGCTCCCGCGCGAGGGCACGCAGGTAGGGCTCGATCAAATCGTCCCGGCCAGCCACCAGGGTGAAATTGCAGTAGCCGCAGCGGTGGCGGCAGAACGGAACATGGACGTACGCTGCCTGTGGGCGGTCGGGCGGGACACTGGGGCAGCGATCCAGCACGGGCGATTCCTCGGCCGAGCCGGGCGGGGGCAAGGCTGGCGGCGGCGACGAGCATGGCTTCATACGGCCCGCAGGAGCACCTCCCCACGTCCTCCGCAGAGAAAGTCGCCGTGGTACAGATCGCAGGGGGCCGCTTCGATCGTCTCAGGGACCGCGAACCCGACCTGCCGCAGGTAACGGAAGATCACGCGTAGGATCACGGGACGGAAGCGGCAGGCGTGGCGGAAGGTCGGCAGCAGCGGTGGCGCTGCTCCGAAAAACGCCAGCGTTCCCCGTCGCATCCCCGCCCCATGACGAATCCCGCAACCCCCGAAGACCAGGATGCTGCCGGCCAGCATGTTCATCCCCGCCAGGTCGCCGATCGCGCCGCCGATCGCGATCAGGCCGCGGCGCAGCGAATGTCCGATTTCGTTGCCTGCATCCCCCGCGATGCAGATCGTGCCGCCCGTCATCCCCCGCTCGCTGCCGCGGTAGGCTGAGCCGACCAGGTGCCCAGCCCGACCCTCCACGCGGATCAGCCCGCTCCGCATCTCCGCCCCGACCCAGTCGGATACATCGCCTAGCACCAAGATGGTGCCGCCCCGCATCTGGCTTCCCACGTGTCGCCCCGCGCTACCTTCGATCACGATCTGGCCGTCGGTCATGCCCGCGCCGATCCAGTGCACGCCGCGCAGATCCCCCTCCCAGCGGTGGCGGCGGTCGGAAGGGTCCCCCTGCACCTGGAAAAAGTCGCCCAGTGCGGCCTGGACATTTCCCTCGAAAACGGGCATCCGCTCGATC
>Ga0101944_10007131_pt1 | contig 11384 bp, 2 predicted proteins | sample DewCreD2012metaG_FD_75245 | JGI IMG/M metagenome (GOLD analysis project Ga0101944, IMG submission 75245) | Hot spring sediment bacterial and archeal communities from British Columbia, Canada, to study Microbial Dark Matter (Phase II) - Dewar... ... | reverse complement strand
ACCTTCTTTGCATCATCTGATCCTGCAGGAAATTCTATCCCGGCATAAATATCTTCTGTATTCTCACGAAATATTACCATATTTACTAACTCAGGTCTCTTTACGGGCGATGGAACACCCTCAAAATATTGAATCGGCCGTAAACATACATAAAGATCCAATAACTGACGGAGCGCTACATTAAGTGACCGGATTCCGCCTCCGACCGGAGTTGTTAACGGACCTTTAATTCCAACAAGATATTCACGGAAGGCTTCGACTGTTTCATCAGGGAGCCAGGTGTTAAATAATCGGTATGATTTTTCACCTGCATATATTTCCATCCACATGATTTTTCTTTTTCCCATATATGCTTTTTCAACCGCAGCATCTATTACCTTTTGAGATGCACGCCATATATCAGGTCCAGTGCCGTCTCCTTCAATGAAAGGAATTATAGGATTGTCGGGAACATTTATTTTTCCATTTGAAATTGTTATTTTGCTTCCGGTGGTCGGTATTTTTATTATTGACATACGGTCTTTTTTAATTATTCTTTTATTGTGAGAATCTTATTTTCTTGCATAGTTCAATGCGCCACCTGCTAACAATATTTTTTTCTGTCGGTCAGTAAAATAATAAGTGGCTATTATTTCGACATCTTTTGTTTTATTTCTGATTGTAAGATTATCGCCTTTTTGAAAGATTTCACGAATGCCTGGAATCTCAATCTCATCTCCCTTTTCTATTCGGTTATAATCTTCGGGATTAGCAAATGTTAGTGGTAAGATGCCGAAATTAATTAAATTCGCGAGGTGGATCCGCGCAAAGGATTTTACCAGAACCGCCTTTATACCAAGGAATCTTGGTGCGAGTGCAGCGTGTTCCCGACTTGAACCCTGTCCGTAATTTTCACCGCCGATTATAATTCCACCGCCCCATTCTTTGGCACGTTTGGGGAATTCGGGATCAAGCCGTGTGAATGTAAATTCACTGATTGCGGGAATATTTGATCTCAGAGGTAACACTTTTGCCCCTGCCGGCATAATATGATCGGTGGAAATATTATCGCCAACTTTTATTAATACTTTCTCCGTAATAGTAGAAGGCATTGGATCAAATTTAGGTATCGGTTTGATGTTAGGTCCACGTATTATTTCGATATCTTTATTTTTTTTCGATGGTGGAATGATCATATCATCGTTTATGAGGTAGCGTTTTGGTTCAGTAATGCGGGGTGGTTTTATTTTCAAATTCCGCGGATCAGTAATTACACCTGTAAGCGCGCATGCTGTACAGACCTCTGGACTTGCAAGGTACACTTTTGCATCTGCTGTTCCGGAGCGGCCTTCGAAATTACGGTTAAAACTTCTTATTGATACCGCGCCGGAGGGTGGTGCCTGTCCCATTCCGATGCATGGGCCGCATGCTGATTCAAGAATTCTTGCACCGGATGCAATGATATCAGCTAAAATTTTTTCTCGCGCAATCATTTCAAAAACCTGTTTTGATCCTGGGGTGAGTGTAAAAGAAACATTTGGCGCGACGGTCTTGCCTTTGAGCATAGCAGCCGCAACGGCGAGATCGTAAAAAGAAGAATTTGTGCAACTTCCAATGCAAACCTGCGCTATGGGGATTCCTTCAACATCACGTACTTTTACAATGTTATCCGGACTGTGTGGTTGGGCTATTAGAGGTTCAAGATCATCGAGGTCAAGTTCCATAATCTCATCATATTTTGCGTTATTGTCTGCTTTCAATTCTTTCCAGACTTTTTCACGGTCCTGGGCTTTGAGATAAAGTTTTACTTTTTCATCACTTGGGAATATCGATGTTGTCGCGCCAAGTTCCGCACCCATATTTGCAATGGTGAACCGGTCGTGTACGGAAAGCGATTTCAGTCCGGAGCCAAAATATTCTATAATTTTTCCAACTCCACCCTTAACTGTGAGTCTTCTTAACATTTCAAGTATTACATCTTTTCCACTGACCCACGGTTGTTTTTTACCAATAAGTTTTACCCCAATAATTTTTGGCATTGTCATATAAAAAGGGTGTCCAGCCATCGCTATCGCAACATCTAAACCCCCTGCGCCGATGGCAAGCATACCGAGTCCGCCGCACGTAGGGGTGTGACTATCTGCGCCAATTAAAGTCTGACCTGGAATTGCGAATCGCTCTCGGTGTACCTGATGGCATATTCCGTTTCCCGGTCTGCTGAAATAAATACCATATTTAGCCGCAACACTTTGAAGATAACGATGATCATCAGCGTTCATAAAGTCGGTTTGAAGCATATTATGATCGACATAACTTACCGATACTTTTGTTTTTATTTGGGGTATACCCATAGCCTCAAACTGAAGGTAAGCCATTGTACCTGTTGCATCCTGTGTGAGTGTTTGGTCAATTCTGAGGCCAATTTCTTTCCCTGGAATCATCTCACCCGAAATCAGGTGTTTTTTGATAATTTTCTGTGTTAAATTTAGTGGCATTCCTTACTTTCCTCGAAAATCAATAATATGAGATTAAATCTTACAAATTAAAAAACAAATAAAAAAAATATTCTCAAAATCTATTTATGTTTTTGTTACTTCTTTTGCTATCCATTCGGTTGTAACGGATTTCGGTCGCAGGATGGGGTATCCCATTGCTCGGGAAATAACTCCTTGTGCGCAGACGCCGAGCGCTCTCGATACGGCAAATAGGACAGTATAATAATCAAATTCGCGAACACCAAAATGGTAAAGAAGAGATCCTGACACCGCGTCTACGTTTGGCCACGGATCTTTAACCTTGCCAAGTTCTTTTAAAACTTTTGGAACGATTTCATATGTTTTTTTAACAATTTGAAAAACTGGATCATCCGGACATACACGATTTCCAAAATTATAAATGGCATCAAATCGAGGATCTGTTATTCTTAGCACAGCGTGACCATAACCCGGGATAACATGCCCGGCATTTAATGTTTCCCATGCAAACTTGCGTAATTGCTCGTCTGTTGGAACACCGTTATACTTTTTTTGTACCATAAGAATCCATTTAAGAACTTCCTGGTTTGCAAGACCGTGCAGTGGTCCTGATAATGCATTTAAGCCTGCCGACAATGCAAAATATAAATCCGACAGTGTTGAGGCGACTGTGTGAGTGGTTAGTGCGCTTGCGTTTCCGCCTTCGTGATCAGAATGGAGTGTGAAAAAGAGTCTCATTAAATTTGCAAATTCACCACTTGGATCAGGTGTACCTATCATGTGAGCATAGTTGCCAGCCCAATCAAGCCCGGGTTTGGGTGGAATGCGTTCTCCTTTATTAAAGCGCATTCTGTAAATTCCTGATGATATAACCGGCAATCGTGCCATAATATTCAGGGCATCCTCTAAGTTACCTTTCCAGTAATCTTCTTTCTTTACGCCTGCATTGTATCGTTTTCTGAATATCGATTCTTTTTCCATTACAAGAATTGCTGTGCTGAGCATTGTCATTGGATGAGAACTTTTGGGCATCGATTTTATGACTTCCCATACATACCCTGGAACAACATCTCTTGTGGCTAAATCATCCTGGAGGTCTTTAAGCGCATCCTTATCAGGGAGTTCACCTGTAAGAAGAAGGAAGAAAATTTCTTCGGGTAATTTGTCTTGCAATTGACTTATAGGTATTCCTCGAAGAATGAGTCCACTTTCAGGGGGCACAAGAGAAGTATCGCAAACGAGGGCTTTGACACCCCGCATTCCTCCGTATGCCTGCTCAACAGTTACAGTTGATATAACTTTTTCCCCATGTTCTTTTACAAGTTTTCTGATGGTTTCCCTCCATACGGGGATTTTTTCGGCAAGTTTATCATGCAAAATGGACATAATGATACTCTGGTATTTTTTTTGACATGTTTGTTTACAGCAATTTAACAATATAAAATGTTAAATAGTTCTCATGATTTTATTGAAAACAAATTTACATGGAATAATAATTTATTTCCAAAAAAAAGAGCCCTGATAGATCAGGGCTCTATTAATAGATCAGAGGACGGTGGTTATTTCATCAACAACATCTTCCTTACACTCACATACTTGCTTACTGATACACCATCTTCCTCATCGTTGATTGCCTGAGCTACCATTCTATAAAAATAAACTCCTGATGATAAATTCGAAGCATCAAACTCGATTTCATCACTACCCTCATCCAGCAGAACATTATCCATCAATGTTGCTACCTCCTGACCAAGTATGTTATAAACTTTCAGTGATACAATCGATGGATATGCAAGATCGAATTCGATGGTTGTTGTTGGATTGAATGGATTCGGATAGTTTTGATATAATGTATATGATTCAGGTATTTCGAATCCTGATGTAGCAACGGGCTCTATGCGGGTGGGCATCTGACCGAAGTTTGGCAGGAGATAAGGAACTTCACCTAATTTACGCACGCCTGGAACTATCAATGAATCGGAGAATCTTATAGTATCCATAGTCCCCGCAAATGCCAAATTGATATTTTGTATGGCTGAATCAACCTGCCTGAAAATTGCGGTATCAGCGAAAATGTGAATTCCACCTGAATAGTAACCCATCATCAGTAAATCCACGAAGGATGCAATGTCCTTGACCATCATGCCATTGCAAGGATTGTCTGTGCCGTCATTGTATATGAGCTCTCCAAACCCGATAGGAGTAATTCCCAGAGAACTTGATGTAATGTTCAACTTAAGTGCAATCATATCTGTTATAAGTTTATTGTTCTGCTTTTTGGGTGGAATTGATTTTTGTCTCTTTACCAGTGGTTTATTAGTAGTAAAGCGATCAAATCCTCTTGGATAGCCGACATGTATTCCGGTTCGGTCTCGTAATGATTTAACAGCATCTTTATATGTTTTCATCTGCATCCAACCGTAATATTTAGAACTATCCAGACTCCTATCCTTTCCAATCATCATTCCGTTCGTGGAAGTGAATGCACCGTACCGATAAGTTTCATATAAAACATTAATCGGATTTGGCATTGGTAATTTCAGGATATTCTTTGTGAATGTCGGATTCTTGAATGTACCGTCTACTTTAATGTTATTTTGTGTCCAGTAATATTTAGATACTTTTTGTATTTTACCCTTGTTACCATATCCGTATATCCGGACAAGTTCACCTTTCTGTAATGGTGCAACAAATGTGAAGTCCCATTTCTTAAGTTTTGTATCAGTTGTTGATATTGTTGATGATGGTTCAGTATAAAATGGTGAACTTGTATCTATCGGAACACTAAAATCAACATGAAGGTCGGTTATATCATCAAATTCATTCCTTACTTCAAATGAGAAATCTACTTTATGGGCCTTCCGTAAAACCGGTTTGCCCATTTTTCCTTTATTATCTCTCGCTAAAGCAAGACTTTCTGCGATAAACGTTCGGTATAATGAAGTGTCACCTATAGAGTGGATAACCTCATTAGACGTAGATCCTTCATAATTGTCTGTTCCGCTGTAAAGGGCTGTCAGTATATGTGTTCCTACACTTAAATTTGTCACAGAAAGGGTTGCAACACCATCGAAGTTGATCGGGACAGGAGCACCAATGTTGTTTAATCCATCTTTAAACTGCACCGTTCCTCCATCGGGCACCGAACCAAAAACGCTATCCTTTAATACAACTTCTTCTCCTTCGAATGAAGAGCTTGAAGAAGCGGTCAGGATGCTTGTCGTTGATTTCTTGTAAACAGTGAAGATATTACTTGTACCGCTTTCACTTCCCCCCGTTCTGGTTGCGGTAATAGTATGTTGACCTGCAGTTGCGAGTGTTACTGTGTGTGATGGTAAAACACCGTTTGAGAACGATGCTGTCATTCCCCCTCCCCCTGAAAGGACACCGGTAGAAGATATAATTGTTGTTCCTGTGAAACTTGTAACAGTATTATTGCTTGCATCCCGTGCCGTTATCTTAATGTTAAAGGGTATGGCTACAGTTTGATTGCCTATATTGCCACCTGAAATTCCTTCAATCAGGAAATTATTTAATGATGAGGGAGAAATATTGAATTCATTACTAACGGCAGGAGTTAATCCAGAACTCGTTGCAGTTAATGTTTTTGGTCCAGCTAAATTGATGCTCAGATCGTTAAATGTAGCAAAACCAGAGGCATTTGTTGATTGCGTTGTGGTGCCGCTAAGAGTGCCACTTCCTGAAGAGAGCATTATGCTTATTGATATTCCGGAACTCGGAACATCATTACCATAGACATCCCGTAATTGAACAACAGGTGCAGGTACAATCGGTGATCCTGAAATTGCATCGGTTGGCTGCTGGGTAAATACCAACTGGCTCGCTGCTGCTGGTGTAATATTAAATGAATTACTTATTGCCGATATTAAACCGACACTCGAAGCGGTAAGATTCTTCTGTCCGACAAGATTGATTCTCAAATTGCTAAAAGTTGCTAATCCGTTTGCATTTGTAATTTGGGTAAGTGTACCGCTCAAGGTACCATTGCCTGAGGACAGTGTCATTGTTATACTAATACTCGATACAGGGGCATCGTTCCCGAACGCGTCTTTTAATTGAACTGTTACGGGTGGATTTATCGATACTCCCGCGACCGTGTTGGTCGGCTGTTGGATAATCGCTAAATGATGCGGCGAAGAAGGAGTTATTGTAAACTGGTTGCTAATAGCAGAATTTAAACCGCTGCTTGTAGCTGTCAATTCTTTCACACCACTCAGGTCTATACTTAGATTACCGAACGTTGCCAGACCCGATGAATTAGTTAATTGTGTTGTAGTGCCGCTTAATGTGCCGGTACCAGATGATAGATTTACTGAGATGGATACACCACCTGAAGGGACATTGTTTCCAAAAGCGTCTCGTAATTGGACAGTAACAGCCGGACTTATAATAACTCCTGCCGTTGTGTTTGTTGGTTGTTGGATAAATGCAACTGCATTGGCTGAAGCAGGTGTTATTGTAAATGAATTGCTTACCCCTGATGTGTATCCGCTTGTTGATGCTGTCAGGTTTTTGGAACCGACAAGATCGATACTTAAATCATCGAACGTTGCCAGACCTGTTCCATCTGTTAGTCTAGTGGTTGTTCCGCTCAGCGTCCCAGATCCTGATGATAAGGTCATAAGTATCGCTACTCCCGATGTGGGAACATCGTTTCCAAATTCATCTCGCAGTTGAACAGTAACAGCCGGACTTATTGAAACACCGGCGATTGTATTGGTAGGTTGTTGTATAAATACAAGTTGCCCACCATAGGGAGATGCTGAAATATTAAAGGAGTTACTAATCGCGCTTGTAAGTCCTGCACTTGATGCTGTTAACTGTTTGGAACCTGCCAAATTTATTGAAAGATCACCAAATGTCGCAATACCGTATGAGTCCGTATTTTGTGTTAATGTTCCACTTAGAGTACCTGTACCTGATGATAGTGCCATTGATACTGAGATCCCTGAGGATTCAACATTATTGCCGTATGGGTCTTTTAGTTGTACAGTTACTGCTGGACTTATTACTGTTCCTGCTGTAGCATCGGTAGGCTGTTGAATGAATGCTAACTGACTCGCTGCGGCCGCCGAAATGTTGAATGCAGTGCTTATGTCGGAATTTAACCCTGGGCTGGATGCAATTAAATTTTTTGAGCCTACAATATTTATACTCAGATCGTTAAAGGTTGCCAGACCCGATGAGTTTGTAAGTTGTACGGTGGTACCATTTAATGTACCTGTGCCAGAATATAAACTCATGCTTACAGAAATACCGGCTGTGGGGACATCATTATTATAAATATCCCGTACCTGAACTGTAACAGAGGGGGAAATTGTTACACCTGCTGTTGTATTACTCGGTTGGACAATAAATACAACTTTATTTGGTGCTGCTGGTGTAATATTAAATGAATTGGAAGAAACCCCCGTCAATGCAGGATCGCTTGTTGCATCCAGTGTGTATCCTGTGCCTGTCTTATTGATAGAAAGATCACTGAATGTTGCTACACCACCTGCTGCTGTGACGGTTGTTGTTCCGCTCAGTGTTCCACCGCCAGGATTATTTCCAATAGCAAGGGTTACATTTCTTGTATCAGTTGTAACCAGGTTTCCGTTTGCATCCTCAATACGTACTGTGACCGCAGGGGTGATTGCTGAACCGGCTGTAGTATTGCTTGGTTGAACTCCAAATGCAAGTTTATTTGGACTACCCACAACTACGGTTATCGTTCCCGATTTTACTGTTGTCAAAGATCCTGAAGTTGCTTTTATGTCTGCAGAGCCGATTAAGTGTCCGGTTATAACTGCACTCTTAGAGTCGATGGCCGGGACTAAATCTCCTGTCACCACCCCGCCTGTAATATTTTCAAGTGACCAACTATCAGCAGCTACATTATCTATAAAATTATTATAAGCATCGCGTCTGATAGAATATACCGTAATTGAGTTTCCTGATGTTAAATTTTGTGCGGGAACAACAATGCCGCTTCCGTCAGATGCTGTTTCCACTCGTACCTGTGTCGCGGTTCCAGGATAAACCGCAAAACTATTACTTGTACCATATTCTGATCCACCGGTTTTGGTTGCGGTAATCGTAAAATTACCTGTATTCGAGATGGTGACGGCATGTGAAGCAAGGACACCATTTGTGAAGGATGCTGTGGTTCCGCCTCCTGAAATAAGATTACCTGTTGAAGTGATATCAACCGTTCCTGTGAAACTGATCACTGTATGATTGGATGCATCCTGTGCTGTAATTTTGATATTGAAGGATGTGCCTGCGGTTTGAGTTGGAATATTACCACCACCGGCATATTCTACTAAGAAATGATTTAGAGGCAACCCCTCACCGATCTGGAAATCACTGAAACTAGTCATTCCTATCGCCTGTGTACTTGTCGAAGTGCGGGTACCAACTGTTTGATGAGACCAACTCCCATTTTTCTTGGCAATCAGGAAATTGTTGGTATTTGCTCCGGCATCTATGTCGGTTGGGTCAAAGTTGAATGTTGCAGAATAATCATCAAACAATATACCAGAATTGGTCATATTCCAGATCCTGTTTACACTCTTATTGGCGTCTATGCCTGAATAAAAAATATCAGGATGGTCTCCTTTCGTTGTATTAACGACCAGGTCTCCTGGGGTTGTGACAGTCGTAAATGAGACGTTAACCGGAGTATATTTGGTTGAATCACCTATTTCAAATAATTTTGCTGTTGCGCCTGTGGAAATATATTTTTGTAAGTTACCGGCAATATATCCGTTTGTTCTCGAGATGCTTCCGGTTGAGTTGATGATAATTTTATTTGTGCCAGTATAAATTTTACCATTTGTAAGTGTTAATACTCCACTAAATGTTGGACTGGCACTAAGAGAAGCGTCATTTACATCGTTCAGTTCAAAATTATTATAAGAACCGGATCCTGACATCAAGTGAATGGTAGAACCACCGCTAAGCGTAATCTTACCTGTGCCGGTATGAGTGCCTGTATTTGTACTATTACCTTTAACGGTTATTACGTACCCATTATCATCTAGTGTAACTCCCATATTCATGAGTGAGCCGTTAATTGTTAGAGCACCGCTTGCTGTCTTGGTCCCGCCCGTTGATAGGACTAAATTCCCATATGCTGGGGTAGATAATATTAATTGTGAACTAATGCCATTATATTCAACTGTGCTTGATGGGTCGAATGAATAATTATTAAATGTAGGTAATGTATTTGATCCTCCGACCTTCATCGATGCTCCTGAACTGATAGATAATATCCCTCCCAGTGTATTTTGTGTTATGGTATAAGTGGATGCATCGAAAATACCGCTCACGACTGATAATTCAGATAATCCATCTAAATTTACTCCAAGCGTGACTGAGGATGATATTTTTTGAATTGTTATCAGGTCTAAAATAGTCGGAGTGGTTGTTCCGCTTATAGTGGTATTGTATCCACCGGAGAATGTTATCATATAACCTTCCGCATCAAATATTCCGTCGTTGACAAAATTTCCGGTTACTCCGAACGGAATTAATGATGTGTCAATCCCAGTTATTGAGATATTATGAAGTGTCGTTGTTCCAGTACCTGCCATGTAGGAGTCTCCATTGAATGTAATTGTGGATGTTCCCCCACTGAATATTCCATTATTGTTTAAATCTCCGGAAATTGTATGACTAAGGCCGGTACCAGCATTGAGCGTAGAACCTGTCCCGACGGTGAGATTACCACCAACACTCCAGTTTGATTGTATGACTATGCCGAGTGGATTAGTATTCGTAACATTAACAGAATTAAATGATAAAGGTCCGCCCACAATTGTCGTTAGACCACTTCCACCAAACTCAACTAAACCCGTACTTGAAAATGATGTTCCCATAAGTTTTAGAGTGACTGCTGAAGCAGGATTGAAATAGAGGACACCGGTACTGGTCACAGTGCCATTGTTTGTAAATGTACTTCCAAAAGTGTAGGAATATGAGCCGGCTGTAAATGTTACACCGTTTGCAACGGTAAATATACCGCCTACATTCCATCCGACAACCGGTGTAATTCCACCTGTATTATTTAAATTTACGTTATATAATGTCGGTGATGTAATACCTGTGAATATGGGAGCGACCGTTCCATTAAAGTTCACGGTACCGGTATTTGTAAATCCAGCATCCATTGAGATTGTTTGACTTTGGGTTCCTGTAAATGTTACAGTGCCACCACTTGTGAACGTCCCTGATTTCAAAAAATTTCCCTCGAAAGTCGCATTATTTGAGGAAGCGTCATATGAACCATTTATATTTGTATTTCCGGTTACAGTTATATCATTATATCCGGTATATGTACCAGTGATTGACAAATTACTAAATGTTGTTGCCCCGGTGAGTGATTTTGAGGTTCCATTCAATGAAACAGTACTTGATGTTGGTATGAAGGTTCCTGCATTGTTCCAGTTGCCATAAACGTTTAATGAAAACGCACTGGCATCGAATGAGGCACCATTGTTAATAAGCAAGTCGCCCATTATATTAGCAGTAGCACTTAATGTCTTAACATTACTAGAACCGTTTGAGAGTGTTAAGTTTCCGTATGTAATTCCAACGACAGTTTGTGGGAGGGTGCCATAATATTCAACCGTACTACTACTTGCCAGGTTATTTGCAACATAATTTGCTGGATACTCGCTCCCGGTGCCTATTTTTAGAATTGTGTTTGCCCCAAGTGTGAGAGTCCCTCCCGTGGAACTTCGGTTTGCAGTGTACGTGCCAAGGTCGAGTGTCCCGGCCATTAACGTCAGATCACCATTAATTGTAAGGTTACCAGTTGGCAAAACTATACCGGATGTTTTGTTAATCGTGAGATTATTAAATGTTGAAGACGCAATAGATTGAGATCCTGCCCCATTAAAGATAAGCGTACTTGATTCAGGTGAA
>Ga0101944_10007130_pt1 | contig 11385 bp, 13 predicted proteins | sample DewCreD2012metaG_FD_75245 | JGI IMG/M metagenome (GOLD analysis project Ga0101944, IMG submission 75245) | Hot spring sediment bacterial and archeal communities from British Columbia, Canada, to study Microbial Dark Matter (Phase II) - Dewar... ... | reverse complement strand
CCGCATCCGTCTTGCTCTTCTTGCTGTGGACCCTCCTCATCTCTTTGGCGATGGGGTCCAGCGGCGAGGCCGTCCGGCCGTTGTGCATCATGCAAGGGGTGACGCCCCGAATCGTTACCTCAAGTTGTTTGTACATTGCGTTCCTTTCGAATCCACGGTGTTGAGTTCCATTGCGAGCCACTCCATTCCGATCCAATCCGCGGCTATCCATTCCGCTGCGGTCGACTGCGAGCCGGACCGTTGCCAGCGGTTCCGATGGTCTGCGCCAACACGGATTCGACCAGGTCCTGACGCGCGGCAAGCGCCCGCAGAATCTGTTCGTCCACCGTGTTCGCGGCGGCGAGAAAGATGAATTCCGTTGTCCTGCGCTGGCCGGGCCGGTGAAGCCGTGCCTTGCTCTGAAGGAAGTCGCCCAGGCTGAAGCCGATGCTGTAGTAGATCGCGTAACGGCTGCGCGTCAGATCGATGCCGACGCCGCCAGCTTGAATTTGCGCCGCCAGAATGGGCGCGGCGCCGGACTGCCAATCGCGCAGCTCATCACGGCGGCCCGAGATCTCGAACGACCCGCGGCCCAGGTCCGCTGCGACACGGTGCACGACGTCAAGGTCGTTGCGGAATCGGGCGAAGACGACAACAGGTTCGGTCGGATCGAGGTCCTCCAGGACGTCGCGCAGCAACTCCATCTTCGCGGTGTCGATCTGAATCTGCTCGCCCTCGTCGGTGCGGATGAAGCCGCCTGTCAGTTGCGCGAATCGCAGTAGCCGAACCAGCGCGTTTGCCGCGGTGACGGCGCCGGAGCCAACGTCAGCGATCAAGTCCTTCTTCAACGCCAGGTAAATCCGGCGCGCCTGCGCGCCGAGTTCGCAGGGGTAGGTGACCTCTAGTTCCTCCGGCAAATCCAAGACGTCCTTGGTCACGCGAAAGGCAACGGAGAAGAACTTCCGATGCAGTTCATCGAGATTGCGGTAGCCGACCACCTGGTGATTCTGGAAGCCGCCCATGATCGCGTAGCGCTGGCGAAAGGCGGTGAAGCTCCAACCGAAGACGGACGGAGCGATAGCCCGCAATTGACCGTACACATCGGTCGGCCCATGCACCATTGGCGTTCCGGTCATCCCGAGCCGATATCGGGCGACCTTGCCAAGGCGCGCCAGGAAGCGGCTGGCCTTGCCGCCGGGCGCCTTGGCCCGATGGATTTCATCGATGACCATGAGGTCCCAACGCTGGCGCAACGCCCACTCGGCAAAAGGACTCCGCCAGGCGGACTCGAAGTTGACGATGATCGCCAGTGGCGCGCCGCGCGCCCGCGCCAGCTTCATCAACCGCTCGGCTTCCGCGCGCTTGGCGCTCACGCTGGGGAAGGCGCCATCCAGCGGCCCCACTACGAAGGGCACGGCGCTGTGAAGTTCGATCTGCGGCTTCCAAACCTGCACCACTCGCAGTGGACCCACCACGACAATCTCGCGAAAGCCATGCAGCAGGGCGGTGTAGACTGCCATGGCCGTCTTGCCCGTGCCCATGTCGGCGCAGATCATCGCTCCGCGATGGCCGCTCGAGTAGAGCGCCCGGACGAACTCCACCGCTTCTTCCTGGTGACGCCAGGGAGTCGTTCGGGCGCCCGGAATGATGAGGCGCGATTCTATTGGGGTTTGCGGTAGGCCCATGGCCTCGCCCTCCGGTCCAGTTCCAGCGCTTCGCCGATGGTCAGATTCGGGTTCTCGCGCTGATACGGCTCGCAGATCGCGCGCAGGCGGACGAGCGCCTGCCGCTGCTTCTGTTGCCGGTCCAGCCTCGCCTCAAGTTGGGCGTCTTCCACATTCAACGCGGCCACCAGCGGTTCATCCTGAGTGAGTCGTTTGTTCATGGCCGCCACTCCCTCATGCAGCCTGACCTTCCGGGGCGAGCAGTGCGATCGCCTCGGCCGTGGTGATGCCCGGATGCTTCTCGAACGCCGGTTCGAGCCAGGCGTAGAACCACTCGGCCACCTTCAGGCGCGCCGTGTCGGCTTCAATCTGTTCCCTGAGCAGCGCCATGTAGCGCCGGTGATGTTCCTCGGTCGCCCGCGCCGTGGCCACGTAGCGGATGGCCCCCTTGTCATCGCGGAAGGTGAGCGCCGACTCCGGCTCCAGGCCTCCGAAGCGCATATCCAGCCGCAGTTGCAGCGCGTGTCCCTTCTTCGTCGCCAGCGTCTTCTTCATACGGTCGCTGACGATGGACCTCACCTGCGCCACGGCGAGTTCGCGGCCGTACTCGTTCACCAAATCCCCGTAGCGCTCCAACACCTCGGCGCTGACCTCGTCAGCCGTTGGCTCGCGGGTCTCCAGGTGCGCGAGGATCACCTCGTCGATCCGGCGCGAGAGTTCCGAATCATGAAATCTTGGTGTTTTCACGAATTGCCTCCTCAAAGCGGTGAAGCCAGTCCAGGGCGGCCGGCGATTTGGCCCGGATGCCCGGGCAGTGCCAGTACTCGAGCCGCGAAGCGAGTTCAACAGGATCAAGCGGCGTGTCGGCCAGAGCCATGACGGCGCGCGTCACCGCCCAGATCGAGTCAAGATCTTCCTTGAGCGCCTTACGTTCCTCGTCCGAGAGGCCCGAACGGTAGCGGCCCGTACGGTCGGCCACGAGCATGCCCGTCTCCCGGGCGATGCGCCGCGCCTCGGCGGTCGAAGGGAGTTCGGTGGCCTCACGCAGTTGCCGCACGATCTGCCGGCGCACGGCCGCGGGCATCTGGACGATGGTGCGCTGGGTGTCGGCTGGTTGTTGAGCAAGGACGGCAGCGGCGTGGATTGAGAGTTCGCCGGAGTCCATGGCTTCGACCAGTTCCGGTGTGCCACGCTCGACGACGTTCTTGGCTCGCTCGTAACTCTTGTAGTTGTTGAACCCGGCCTTCCGTGCGGCGATCTCCCGAGTCTGGACTCCTGGTGGAACTTCAGGACAATTGTCCTGAGGTTGCCGGTCTGTTCTCTGGCCCTGCCGGTTGCCGATTTCCTGCTCCAGGGCTGAGGCAATCGCCGTCCGCTCGGAGGCAGTGAAACTTTTGCGAACCTCGTTTTCATCGTGCTCGGCGGCCAGCAAGCTGGAGACTCGGACAACCCGAGTGGGAATCCGCGGCCACTTCAGGTGGTCGCGTACAGCGAGGAAGCGCCGTTGCCCGAAGACCAACCGGAAGTCTTCCGTGATCCCGATGGGTTGCAGCAGCCCTTCACGGGCGATACTCGCGGCCAGACCCTCCAGATCGCCCATTTCTTTGCGGTGGCGTTCGCCGATGTGGATCTGGTCGCAGGGGATCTCGATGATCTTGAGGGAGTGCTTCACAGCGAGCCTCCCGTAGCCGCCGGGCCGTAGCCCGCATTGAGGAACGCCTGGCGCAGCCGTGCGATGCGCGCGTACACGGTGGACCGGGCGATGCCGAGCATCCGGCTGATCTCGGTGGGGCCGTGGTCGACGAGCAGCAGCGCCAGCGCGCGGTCGGGATCGCCGAGAGGCGCGAGCACGCGCTCCAAATCAACATGGAATTGGACAGCGGGAATTCCGTCAGCGGTGGGGAACCGATGACCGTCGAGGCGCTCGATCACACCGGGATTGCGGCGCCGCCGCAGCAGGGAGGCGAAGCGCTTGTCGGCCACACGTTCGAGGAAAGTCCGGAGGCTTGCTCGTGATGCGTCATACTGCCGCAGGGCCATCCAGAGTCCCAGGAGAGCTTCCTGCTCGAGGTCCTCGCGATCCGCGGCCGTCGCGTGGCCAGTGGCCACCGCCGCCGCGGCACGAACCTGAACGGCGCGCAAGGCAAGGGGTAATGCCAGCTCAAAATTCGTGTCAGCCACGGCGCACCCCCGCTGTTTCGGGCAGGTGCTCAACTTCGAGAGAAAACGGCAAGCCGTGGCGAACGTCGATGACCAGCACCTCGCCGTCGCCCATCTGCTCGATGGCCGACAGCAGCTCTTCCGTTTGCTGCCTCAACAGAAAGTCATCGAAACCGTATTCGGGACGGGGAGAATTATCAGCGCCAACCTTCAGCTTCCGAATCACGCGCGGTGGCGGATTGAAGACCGGCACTCCGTTCCGCACCTGCAGATCCTCGATCCGGCCGAAATTGATCTGCTGCATCAACTCGACAAGTCGCTGCTGTGGCCCTGTCAGGGAGGATTTTGATCTGGGTGGTTTCACCGAGCACTCCTCGTTCGAAATCAAGGAGTTGCCCTGTGCCGGCGAGCTGCGGAGGGATTCGCTCCGTTCCTCGCGTCTTCACTTCGAACGCCGGGGCAACGCCTTCAAAAAGGAGGCGTTACACCCGGCGTGACAAAGTGTTACACGTCGTGTGACAGGTTCGCAGATGGATCTAATAGCGCCAATCCGGAAGCTCGGCTGGCGCATAAACGGGCGCAGTGCCGGTCTTGATCGATTCTTTGAGGTGCCGGCCCAATGCGGGATGTTCCACAGACACCTGAGCAATGGCCCGATTGATGGCGTTCGTGACGGCTGTTCGAGAGCGTTGTGCCGTACCCGCCACCTTGCGCGGCTGGCTGCGGTTGTTAGTGACTTCCGTCAGATACTTCTCGAGTTTGCTGATCTCCTCCTGGAGTTCGCCTCGGCGCGGCCAGTCGTTCTTTTGAAGTCGGGCCAAGGCCAGCCTCCTCTCCTCCAGGTCGGCCTTCACGGCCTTTATTGTCGTTTCGTCCGCCATCGGAATGCCTGATGCTTGCACCTGCCACGCAGTTTCAGCTTGTGCCCCAGCCAACTCGAGAGCTTCGATCGCGACCCGGGGGTGCCGCAACAGTTCGGCAATGTAGCCCAGCCCTACCGCGTCGGCAATGTGCACGACCTTACCGCCGAAGGAGATCGTCCAGATGGAACCTTCCTTGCGGAATACGCACGTGTCTGCCGAACCGGAGGCTTGGGCAGCTCTGAATCCTAGGATCGCCCAGTCAATTGCCAACCTGCCGCAGGCGGCAGGCTCCACAAGACTGAGAATTTCCACTCTGGAGTCGCCGAAAATCCGCCGCGCCTCAGGTGAGAACGCTGTAGCGCCCGGCAACAAAAGGATGACTCGGTGCTCCCGGCTGGGGGAGGACAATCGAGTGCACCTGGCTAGGACAACACCCTCATCAGGATTGGGCAGTGAGAGGTACACTGTGGTAGCCCCAGCTTCGCCGATCGGTTTGGCGCCCAGCGGGATTAGCCCGCCATGGTTCGCGAAGCCGTCGCCAGCAATGCCGTTCTCCTTCCTGATCCGATCCACTAACTTCGGTAGTGAGATCTCATATTGCCGCACATCATCTTCGGTCAGTGGGACTGGGGCAAAGTAATCGTCCTCATCCGCCACCCCGTACAATCCTCGGGCCGTCTTGCGAACAATGAGATCGGAGCCTGGGCCGAATCGCGGTGGCCTCGGAATTCCTTCTGCTATCGTTGTTTCCCGCAGCAGGCCGGTCGAAACGAGCTCATCAAGCTGGCAAGAAGGATAGCCAGCCGCATCGCTATGCAAGATCACTGGAGACTCCAACCGGTCCAACAGGAGCAGGATCATCTGAAGGAGTGTCTCACCCACGCAACAATCTCCACCGCTCCAGATACCGAAACACCTCTTCCGCGTGCGTGGCGCGCTTGAACGAGATCTTGTTTGTCCCGCTAACCTCCACGCGCTTCCCGCGCCGGTCGTCGGGGAACCCGATCTTGAAGACGGCCTTCTGAATGGTTGCGCCCGAAAGCCGCTTGCGCAGGTAGTTCAAATCCAGGGTTTCGAGGACGTTCTTGGATCGGATGACAAATGCCGGACCGTGCTTCTGTTTCAGCTTGAAGTGAAGCTCAACCAGCGCGGCCGAATCGCCGTCGTCCACCTCCAGCGCAAAGTCCTCGCAGGCGATCGCGTCGAGCGTGAACTTCTGGGCCGCTTCGGACTTTTCGAACAGCTCCGGGTCGCCGAAGCAGCACTCCGCGAAGCTCTTCCTGAGGGCGCTCTCTTCCTTCTCGAATCTGGCTTCGATTTCGACCTGGCCGGTCTCGCTGTTGTAGCTGACGAAGTCTTGCTGGGCGGGACGGAGAACGGTCGGTGACACCTTGGGCTTGATCCGAGAGCCTTTGAAAACCAGCATCGCCTGCGTACGCTTCTCGTGGTAGACGATGAAGTTCGTGTATGCGCCTTCCTGATACTGACGCACCAGTACGCGGTCACTGTTCTTGTCGCCTTTGAAGACCGCCGACAGCTTCACTTGTAGCTGCTCGGTGGCGGCCTTTACATCCGGGATGTTCCGCCCGGCCTCGCCCTGGAATACGGAGAAGCGCTCGGCCTGATGCATTGCGCACCGGTCATACGCCAGGTTGAACGCTTCCTCATTCTCGACGCGGATCTTCAGGCTGAGGCACTCGACCGGGAGCACGCCGCCGGGATCGGGATCATAGGCGAGGTCCAGGCACGAGGCGACCAGGTCCTCATGGCCGCGCTCGTTGCTCAGGTCATACGCTCGGTAGAGTCCCTCCATGAACTCATCTTTCCGGTCGCCGTCGCCGTTGACGATGAACTCCTTGAAGTTCTGCACGTCTAGCGAAGCCGCGTCGATCAGGAGGCCGTCATTCCAGATACCCGCGTAGGAACGGAGGAGGCCTTCATGGCCCTCGAACTTGTCGAGAAATCTGTCAGCATTGAACGCCCGGTGCTTCGCCATCGCAGGGGTCAGCCTCGCTTAGGTTGCCGGTCGCGCCCCGCCGATGGCCAAAGCTTCGCTCCCGCTTGGCGATGGAAAAAGCGAGACCAATTTCTATCCTAATTCAAGCGTCCGGGGCAAATGCAATCGGTACAACCGACTGACAAGGAACATTGCGCCAAGCGTCAATGCGACGGGATTCTGAACATGCGCTGGCGACGAGACCGATCCGAGGGAAAGGCGGTCCGCCCGGTCAGCGCTCGTTCGGGTCCGTTTCGTGTCCGAGCTTCGCACCGATCAACGCGCCGACTATGGCGCCCCAGGGCCCGCCCAACGCCCCGACCGCCGCGCCGAGAATCCCCCCTGCCACTGCCGCGGACCTCTTGGCTTCAATCCGACGGCTCCGAGAGAGCGGGGCTTTCCGCCTTCCATGCCAGCCCCGAGCTGTGCGCGTGCTCACGGTTGATTTCTCCAGGTTGCAGTCAATGCAGGCGGCATAGAGGTTGTTCCCATGGTCCGTGCCACCTCTTGCGCGTGGCCGCGAATGCTCCACGTGCCACGCCCCTCGTTCGCCGCACCGGCCGTAGTTCTTGAAAGAGAGCTTCTGCAGCAGATGTGGCAGTATCCTGACGTTCGGTCGTAAATTCTGTTCAGCTGATCGTCCGTGTATTTCATCGGTCAAGCACTGCCGCGCTTGCGGCCCACCAAACCGGGCAGTGATCCTACCTTCATATCTTACTCCGGAAAAGCGCGAAATCAGGTGAAACTCCCCCGCGCTCCGCCCCGTTTCACCGATAGACAGCAATCACAATTCCGCGTGATCTTTCGGTATCTGGCCTAGCCGGACCGCTGTCCACGGTCGCATCTAGTTTCCCGAAGGCCATCCCGGTTGCGGCTCCCAATGCCACCGCAAGCGCCGAATCCAGACCCCGTGGAACTCCTTGAGGCTGATATCTGCGCACTGCCCTCTGTCCTTCAGCAGATCGTGGAGCTGGCGCACCTGCGAGATCCGCACACGGGAGCCTATGCCCATCCGGCCATCCCCAGTCGGTCCCGAGCGGAAGCGGTCCACGACAAGCTGCGCCGGTTACACGCGCGCGCCTTCCGCCATTGGCTCCAGATGGGGCTGGAGGCACAGAAGGCCGATTTCGAAATCTATCTGTCCGGCCTCAGCGTCTCTCGGACGAAAGTCGTCGAAACCTGGCGTAGCCTCGAACTATATCGCTGCTTCGCTCCCGCGTCGGCCAGCCCCGCCGAACGGGAATTGTTCATTAGCAATATGGAGGTGTTGCTGCTGTCCGAGCAACACGCAGAAGATCACAGCCAGACGCCACAGTCAATGGCAGGTCTCGAACCTGCCCATGACGATGAGATCCTGACAATCAAGGAGGTGGCCGCAAAGCTCCGCCTGGCCGCGAGAACGCTGCGGCAATGGGCAGAAGTGGGCATCATCCCTGCTTTCAAGCTGGGAAGGCAGTGGCGATTTCGCCGAACAGATATCGAAAACTGGCTCGGGGGCGGCGCGGATCGCAGAAAAATCGATGGCTAGCGGCATCAACGGCATTAGCGGCATCAACGGCATACGGATTGACGGTTTTTCGGTTAGAGTTCCAGTTAGTTAGGGCCGACCCGATGCGCAAGGGTTCATCAACGCGTTTTTGGGCACTCCTCTCTCGGGCGACCAAACTGCTTGGCTGAAAGGAACATGGGATGAGTTCACTTTATGCTGTTCAACGCCGATGGCGAGGGTTTGCCGCGCTGCTGCTGACCGCAGCCACCGGCCTCGTATACGGACAGGCGAAGCCCGCGAGACTGGTTCGGTTGCCAGCACCGCTCTGGAGCGACGAAGCGCCTGAGCGAAGCCGCGTAACGGGCGAGACCGTATTCTTCGATCTCGCCAGAAATCAAGCCGTCTTCTTGATAACCGAGCCTTCCGGGGCCCTTCGGGAGGCTCGGTATGATCTGCCGGGGGCGATCGAGCCATCGGTCTGGTTCACGGTGAAGCCTGGGGCCGAGGGTGTACTTGACTATTCTTATGTCATCAGCGACTCTGGCCGCTCCCGTCAGCGCACCCGCTCCATGACGTTGCTCCTACCGGGCCAGGACGTGGATATGCGGCCGCACAATTCGGCTTGGCCTGTTCGGCACGAGGACGCGGCCGTTCCGGACGGCAATACGAAAGTGCCCTTCGGCACGATGCGATGGATAATCTGGGAAGACCATGGAAGCTCGGACGCGAAGGTGTTCGGTCTGAGCACCGGTCTCTCGTCGAAGTATCTGCCCGGCTTCACCAATGCGACTTTCGAAGGCAAATCGGAGAAGCCGCTGACGCGTGAAATTGTCGTCTCGCTCCCGGCCGAAGCCGCCGCAAAGGCCGCTCGTTTCCTGGAGCCCGGCTTCGGCGGACGCACGGTGCTGGTCGCCGCACCGATCTTCCGTCCGGACACGCCCAAGCAGACCATCGCCGCCAACCTCCACTATGGCATCTCGTCGCTGAGGAATCAGGGACAGATCGCCAAAGATAGCGCATGGGCGCGCGAAGCGCTCCAATCGCTGAGCACATTCATCGAGTCCGGAGGAATCGCCGCATTCCCTGCCGGAACAGCACGGCCGTCCGGCGCGCTCGAAGCTGAGATCGCGAACATCGTCGCGATTGCGCTGCGATAGCCAGAGTCGAGGAGGAGACCATGTCGACATTCACGCGAACCGCGATCGTTGTGTCTGCTATAGCCAGCTTGGCAGGAACTCTCGCCGCGCAGAGCTACAGTCCGCTGTTTGCTCCGCGTTCGACCCATCGCGAGGTGTGGGTCTGCGTGGACCAGTACAACCGGCCGATACCGTATGCATACTTCACCGTTGCGACCGGGTACTACGCCTACACTAACGCGCACTACCACGACGATCCGTGGCACGTGTTCTCGACGGCAACGCCGTACGAAGGTTACGCTGGCTCGAGCGGCGAATTCGGGTTTGACCTTGCGACGACAATCGTGGCCCAGGCTGAGGCCATCCTAATGTCGTGCTCCAACGAGTTCGGGACGGTGTATGCCTCTGCGGATTTTGGAGTGGGGTACAATGACCTCTATTACAACCATCATGACGGAATCTGGCACAAGATTGGCGGCACCGACACCGGCGCCAACACCGGCCACGGGACCACGGACTACAACCGCTACATGAGAACCGATGCCGCCTATGGCGTCTATTACGCGACGCTTGATTATCTGGCCGGCGCTCCTGGCCAGCAGAAAGTCTGTACCAACGACATGGCGCTCTGGCTGGGTGGTAAGTTCGACATCAATGCCCTGATCGGGGCGCCGTGGCGATCACCGCATGCTTCGCACGACCGTGGAACGGCCGTCGACGTGGCCGGCCCGGGGAGCGGCCAGTGTCCCGATAGCTACGAAGTCAACGTTGCTGCATTCATCGACCGCTGTGTCGCTCGGGGCGCACTCCGGACCTACTCAGTGAACGAGAGCAATCACGCTCACTGTAACTGGGCCAACCCAGCGACGTACCCTCACTAGTAGGACCAATGACCAGAATCATACGAGTTTCAGCGTCCGCGGCCGCCCTGATCGTAGCGGCCGCGCTGGTCCTGGCGCAGGGTGACTCGCAACGCATTCCCACTTGGCCCGAAGATGGTCGTATACCCCCGGGCATGGAGCGGCAGTATGTGTTTATGGCGCGTGGCGGAGACGCGCTGATCCTGATCATGCCTGGATCGACGGAACAGAAACGCGTGCCACTCAACAACCAGATTATTCCGGTGGCGCGGAGCAAGGTCGCGCGCACATCTGCCAACGAGTATCAGTACTCGTACGAGGTCTGCAACACCGAAGCAGCGAAGGATCCGATCGAGATTTTCGGAATCCCCGTTCCGCTCGGGCGCTCAAGGCTGTGCATGACCCATCGTCTGGAGACCGGCACCGCCTGGAAGGCGCCGTGCTTTGACTCCGTACCGGAGATACTGTGGCGGCGGCCCGGCACGGGCTACCAGTCGTGGCTGACGACCGATCCGGCCTCGGGAGTTGCGCCGGGGCGATGCCTGGGTGGATTTACTATCGCCTCGGACCTGCTGCCGGGGGTCAAGGCCGGTATTTTCGCCGCGCTCGCCGTCCGCTTTGCACCAGAGCGCATGGAGTGGCCCGAGGAGGTTCTCGATCAAGTTGCCTCTTATGAAGAGCGTTCCTGGTTCGAGCGCTACACACCGGTGATCGCGCCGACGTTCTCGCCGGACCAGTCGGCGGCCGAGATTGCCGCACAACTGTCGAAGCAGATTCGGGAGTTCGGCGATCCGCAGGCACCGTTCGTGAAAGAGTTACTGGCGGCGCTTCGAACGGCACCCCCTCTCCGCGTGAGTGGCAAGCCCTCAGGGCCGTTCGAGGTGGAGCTGCTACAGGCCTGCACGCTTGCGCTCGGTCGTGAAGCGAGGCGGGATTGAGTCCGCGCCTTATTCCAATGTTCGTTGACCGGTGAACCTCGCTCGGATGGGGTGTGGGACATCACAGAAGTGGAATGTCACAGACGATTAAGCTTCGCTCGGTTGGGTACAGTCCAGTAGCAGTTTCTGTCGTGTTGATCATTGGCGCTTCCTTGATGGCCCAAGGCCAGAAGCAATCTGACTCGAAGCTCCGGGTCGTCCCACGAGTGTTGGGGGCGAAGCAGCCGGAACTTGCTCGATCTCCGAACGACATGGTCCGGCTTGACCAAGCTGGCAATTTGGTCGTGGAAGGGGTGAGAA
>Ga0101944_10007129_pt1 | contig 11392 bp, 12 predicted proteins | sample DewCreD2012metaG_FD_75245 | JGI IMG/M metagenome (GOLD analysis project Ga0101944, IMG submission 75245) | Hot spring sediment bacterial and archeal communities from British Columbia, Canada, to study Microbial Dark Matter (Phase II) - Dewar... ... | reverse complement strand
CAGCCTGGGCCATCTGGTGCTGAGCGTGTTCATCTGCCAGGGCCAGATGGAATGGCACAAGCACCTGGATGAGGACGAGCTCTTCCTGGTCCACGAGGGCGTCATCGGCCTGGACACCGATCGGGGCAACCTCAGCCTGCACGCGGAGGAGCTGGTGGTGGTGCCGCGGGGCGTGAGGCATCGCTCCAAGTCGATGCTGCGCTCGGTCGTCGTGCTGCTCCGCCCGGCGGCCCTCAGCGAGCGCACCAACGGCCATCGCCGCTTCTACGCGACCGACGACGAGCCGCCGCTGGAGAAGGTGCGTCTGTCCCCCCTCCTGGCCGTGGCGGGCGAACCGTTTCGGCCCGTGACGGTGGGGCAGGTGGATGACTACGAAGTCCTGGCGTTGACCGGCCGCGGGATTGGGCCGCAGTGGACGGCGGCGCCGCCGGGGGCGTTCTGGCTGGTGGTGCGCGGGAGCCTGCGCGTCGAGACCGGCGCCGGCGAGGTGGCCCACTTGTCGGCCGGCGAGCTGACCCTGGTGCCGCCCGGGGCCGATTACCGCCTCATCTGTCCGGAGCCGTCGCTGTTGCTGACGGCGGCGCGGATGTAGCCGTCACTCGCGGTCCACGGCCCACACCGCGCGCTGTCGGCGCTTCCAGTCGGAGAGCGCGCGGACAGCGACGACCAGGCCCAGCGCCGCCGCCACGGCGATGGCGACCGGCGGGCCGCCCAGCAGCCAGGTGAGCGGGGCCAGGAGCAGGGCCGTGGCGAAAGCCGTGCGCGCTGAGTGGCGCAGCCCGAACGCGACGGCGATGAGCAGGCCCAGTCCGGCGACGAAGCCGAGGGGGAACATCATCAGAAGGGCGCCGCCGGCTGTTGCCAGGCCCATCCCGCCGCGGAAACCGGCGAAGACCGGCCAGCAGTGCCCGGCGGCGACGGCCCCGGCCGCCAGCGCCGGCGTGATCGGCGCCTCCCCAAACCGGAAGGCCAGCCCGACGGCCAGCGCGCCCTTGGCGATGTCCAGGACCGCCACCAGCGCGCCCGCCGCCCAGCCCGCCTGGCGGATGACGTTCGTGGCGCCGGAATGCCCGGAGCCCGCGGCGCGGATGTCGCGCCGGGTGAGGGCGTAGCCCACCAGCACCCCGACCGGCACGGAGCCGATCAGGTACGCCGCCAGCGTCAGGCCCAGAATCGTCCACACCCTGGGTAAGCCTTAGACCGTGTTCCTTGACGACAGAAAACCGTTCGGCCTGAGCGGCCCGCCTGGCTCCGGCCCGGGCGCGTTCACGGCAGCGGCGCTAAAAACGCCTGGAGCGGGTCGCGCTGCCATTGGGCGTAGAGCCGGTCCAGGAAATCTTTGGTGCTCAACAGCGAGGCGTTGAGCGGCGTGTCGGCCATCTTGATCTCGACCGGGATGTCCACCGCCAGCCGGGCGGTGGTCTCCACCGGCACGTCCTCGCTCAGGAGGACGGCGCCGTTGGCGAGCGGCAACTCCGTGCCCGCCGGCAGGACGGCCTGCACCGGCACCTCACGATCGATGCGCAGCGTGTAGACGATGGCGCCGGCCTGCACATCGCTCACCGCCTGCGCGCCCAGCCGCACGGCCTCGCCGGCCTGCGCGCGCGCGTCGAGCAGGAGGCGCAGCAGGAAGGCGTTGGCCGTGAAGGACAGCAGCACCAGGACCCACAGCAGCACGGTCGACAGGCCTTTCAGGAACTTCATCGTCGCCTCCGGTTAGCGAGGGGTGGCGGTCGGCGCCGGCGTCGACGTCGGCCGCGCCGGCCAGTGGGACCGCAGCTCTTCGGACAGACTTTCGAGATAGGCCTGCGGGCCGGCCAGGGCAGTGTCCAGCGGCGTGTTGGCCACCGCGATCTGGACCGGCACGTCGAACTGCACCGGCATCGTCGTCGTGATCGGCACGTCCAGGTTCACCGGGACCTCCAGGTCCATCTGGATGGGGACGGTGGTCTGCACCGGGACGTTGACCGTCCGGGTGCCCAGGAAGGGCAGCTCGATCGGAACCTGCAACTGTGTGCTGAAGGGCACGGTCGTGTCCACCGGCACGCGCAGCGTGTCGCGGATCGGCACGTTCAGGTTGATCGGGATGCTCTGGTCGATCCTGACGACGTACGTGAAGCGGGCCGCGCGCAGTTCGCCCAGCCCCTGGGCGACCACGCCGAGCGCTTCAGCCACCTGGCGGCGGGCGCCGAGCAGGGTGTTGATCAGGAAAACGTTCAGCGCCAGGGAGGACAGCGCGACGACCCACAGCAGCCAGTAATCCAGCGGACGGGCGGAGAGGTCCACAAATACTCCTTTGGGCGGCTTCGGTTTTTCTTCGGTCGGCGTGGGAGGAGCAGGCATCGGGTTCATCGCCCAAAGTATAGGCCAGGACGAGTTTGAAGGGCAAGGCGAGCGATGTTAGACTCGGGCCAAGCCCCTTTTTGTCTCAGGGAGATCAAGATGACCTTGTTGACCCAGGCCGATTTCGCCGTTCACACCGGCGCGCTGGTCGATCTGCTGAAGCGGCTGATAGCCGTGGAGTCGCCGTCCACCGACAAGGCGGCCGTGGATCGCCTGGGCGCGCTGGTCGCCGACGAACTGCGCGCGTTGGGCGCGGACGTCCAGGTGGACGCGCAGACCGCCGTCGGCGACCACATCGTCGGCCGGTGGGGCGCCGGCCGCGACGGCGTATTGCTGCTGGGCCACATGGATACCGTGTATGACCTGGGCGCCCTGGCCCGGCAGCCCATCCGCGAGGCGGACGGCAAGCTGTATGGGCCGGGCGCCATTGACATGAAGGCCAGCCTGGCCATGGCGCTGACCGCCCTGCGCCAGCTGCAGGCGCACGGGGCCTGGCCGGCGCGTCCGGTGACGGCGCTGTTCACCTCGGACGAGGAGATCGGCAGCCAGCACTCGCGCGCGCTCATCGAGCAATTGGCGCGCGAATCGGCCGTGGTGCTGTGTCTGGAGCCCTGTCTGCCGGACGGCTCGCTCAAGACCGAGCGCAAGGGCATCGGCGAGATGACCATCCAGGTGCGCGGCCGGGCCACCCACGCCGGCGCCGATCACGAGAACGGCCGCAACGCCATCGAGGAGCTGGCTCACCACATCCTGGCGGCCCAGCGGTTGACCGATTACCGGCTCGGCACCACCGTCAATGTCGGCGTCGTGCGCGGCGGCACACGCACCAACGTCGTGCCGGACGAGGCCTGGGCCGAAGTGGATTTCCGCGTCGCGCGGCCGGAGGAGGCCGAGCGGCTCGCGGCCTGGATGCAGGCCCGCGCGCCTGTGACGCGCGGGACGACGGTGACGGTGACCGGCGGCCTCAACCGCCCGCCCATGCCGCGCGACGAGACGATGGCGCGCACCTTCCGGCGCGCCCAGCAACTGGCGGCCGCGATCGGCCTGACGATCGGCGAGGCGGCACCGGCGGCGGCTCGGACGCCAACTTTGTCGCCCCGCTGGGCGTGCCGGTGCTGGACGGGCTGGGCGCGCTGGGCAACGGCGCGCACTCCGAACGCGAGCATGTCGTCATCGCCAGCCTGCCGGAGCGCACCGCGCTCCTGGCCGCGCTGATCTCCGGATGGTGATGGCGCTTATGGGTTCGGCAGCCCCAGGCGGGCGCGGAGCTGGCCGATGCTCGTGTACCAGCTTATCTGGTTCAGGAAATCGGCCAGGCTGGCGCTGCGGCGGCGGAGCAGACGCACCGCCGGACCGATGGGGTCCGCGCCGGAGGCGCCGCCGCCCGGCGCGGCGTTGTACGCGCCGTGGAAGGCGAAGTACGCCTGATTGAGCTTGCGCAGCCGGTAGCCGTTGTCCCAGAAAAACTGGCGCCGCGCTTCCATGTAGGCCTCGGCCGCCTCGATCTGGCCCTGCGCCAGCAACTCGTCTGTCCGCACGCGCGTGAGGCGCATCTCGGCCCGGAAATCGAAGGCCGGGATGGCCGGCTCCGCCGCCGGGGGGCGCGCCCGGTCGATGAAGTTGCCGAAGGCGGCGGGCGGCGCCGCCAGTTCGGGGTAATAACGCTCGATCAGCCGCGCGCCCAGCTCGTTGCCCGCCAGCTCCGCCACGGTCTCGTTCATCGTCCGCAGCTCCGGCGATGCGTCGTAGAGCAGCCCCAGCGGGCGCAACGTGAGGAAGTTGTGCACCCACTCGTGGGCGACGACCGACGCGATCCAGTACAGGTTCGCGCTTTCCGCCACCATCGTCGGGTACGTGCCGATCCCGCCGACCGGCGTCACCAGGGTCGAGACGTCCAGGCCGGCGGCGGCGCGCGCCTCCAGCGCCTCGATCTGGTCCATCGTCAGCCCCCCCTCGATCATCTGGATGGCGGCCTGCTCGATCCGGTCGCGCGGCGAGACGACCAGGGCCAGGGGCAGAGGTGTGAAGTGGAAGGCGACCGGCGGGAGGGGTTGACCGCCCAGCGTCAGGCCCTGCCCGGCCAGGATGACGGCCAGTTGTTCCTGGAAGATGGCCTCGACCAGGGGCTGCTGCTCGGCCAGGCGGGCGCGCAGTTCGGCCTGCTCGGCGCGCCAGGCGGCCGTGGCCGCCGCCGGATCGGCGACGGCCGGGTCGGCGTAGGCCGTCACGATGTCGGCCTCCAGCTGGTTCAACCGCGTCCTCAGCTCAAAGAACGACCGGACCATGCGGCTGCGTTCGGCCTCGGTCAAGAAGCGCTGCGGAGCCACGCTGGCCTGCCGGACCTTGACGACGGCGGCCTCCCAGGTCCAGTCGACGAAGTCGAACTCGATCCCGCGCGTGTAGGCGCGTACGCGCTCAGGCATGGAGACGGCGTGGTAGGTGTCGCCGGCCAGGGCCAGGGCGCACCCGGCGCCGAGGCCGAGCCGGACGATCAGCGCCGCCAGGGCGCGCGCCCGACGCAGGAGCCGGAGAAGCATGCCGGGGATCATAGCATAGCGAGATGCTATAATTTTTATCTCATGAACTTCTTAGTTACCGGCGCGGCGGGCTTTCTCGGCTCGGCGCTGGCCAACCGGCTGGCGCAGGGCGGCCACGCCGTGCGCGGCCTGGACGATCTATCCTCCGGCGACCCGGCCCGGCTGCTGCCTCAGGTGCTGTTCACGCGCGGCGATGTCAACGACCGCCCAAAGTTGTGGACGCTGCTCCAGGGGGTGGAGTGCGTCTATCACCTGGCGGCGCGCGTCGCCGTCCCCGAGTCGGTGCTGTATCCGCGCGAGTACAACGCCGTCAATGTCGGCGGCACCGTCAGCCTGATGGAGGCTATGCGCGATGTGGGCGTCAAGCGCGTCGTCCTGGTCTCGTCCGGGGCCGTGTACGGCGAGCAGGCCGTCCAGCCGCTGCACGAGCGCATGGCGCCGGACCCGCGCAGCCCGTACGCCGTCAGCAAGCTGGCGGCCGAGTATTACGTGCGCACCATCGGCGCGCTGTGGGGCATCGAGACGGTGGCGCTGCGCGTGTTCAACGCCTACGGCCCGCACCAGCCGCTGCCCGCCGCCCACGCGCCCGTCATCCCGCGCTTCCTGCGCCAGGCCCTCACCGGCGGCTCGCTGGTGGTCCACGGCGACGGCAGGCACACGCGCGATTACGTGTATATTGACGACGTGGTGGACGCGCTGGCGGCCGCCGCCACAGCCCACACCGTCGACCGGCACGTCATCAACGTCGGCAGCGGCCAGGAGGTGAGCACGCGCGCCCTGGTGGACGGCATCCGCCAGGTGACCGGCGCCCGGGTGGATGTGCTCTACACCGCCGAGGACGCCGGCGTCTCGCGCATGTGCGCCGACCTGACGCTGGCGGCCGAGAAACTCGGCTTCCGCCCCAAGATCGGCCTGCTCGACGGGCTGCGCCTGACGCTGGAACGCGACCCGCGCTTCGCGGCCATCTTGCTGCAAAAATCATGATGGCTCCAACCCGCCTCTGTTTCGTCTGTCTGGGCAATATCTGCCGCAGCCCCATGGCCGAGGGGGTGTTCAAGCACTTGGCGGCCGAGGCCGGCCTGGCCGCGGCCTTCCAGGTGGAGTCGGCCGGCCTGGGCCACTGGCACGTGGGCCAGCCGCCGGATGGCCGCGCGACGCATGTGGCGGCCCTCCACGGCGTGTCGCTTGCTGGCCGGGCCCGGCAGTTTCGGCCGCGCGATTTTGACCGCTTCGATCTCGTCCTGGCGCTGGACAGCGAGGTGCATGACGAACTGCACAGCCTGGCGCCGGCGGCCGAGGCCCGGCGCAAGATCCATTACCTGCGCGCCTTTGATCCACAGGCGGGCCGCAGCCGGGACGTGCCCGATCCGTATTACGGCGACCTGGACGATTTCGAGCGCGCCTATGCCATGATCGAGCGCGCCTGCCGGGGCCTGCTGGAGCGCCTGTCGGCCGATGGCGCAGCGCCGGGCGCTCCGGCCGACCCGTAGCCGGGCGTGAATTTGCCGGAAGCCGTCCAGGCGTATCTCGAGGCCCAGGGGTGGGGGAGGGTGGCCCGCGCCGAACCGGTGGGCGGCGGGTGCATCAACGACGGGCGCGTGCTGCACACCGCGCGCGGCCTCCAGTTTTTTCTGAAATCGAACGCCGACGCGCCCGCCGATATGTTCGTCCGGGAAGCGGAGGGCCTGGCAGCGCTCTCCCAGGCCGATGGGCCGCGGGTGCCTCAGCCGCTGGCGGCGGGCGAGGGCTGGCTCCTGCTTGAGTACCTGGCGCCGGCGCCGCGCGCGGCGGGGGCCTGGGAAATCTTTGGCCGGCGCCTGGCCGCCCTGCACGCGCACACCGCCCCGCGCTTCGGCTTCCCGCACGATAACTACCTCGGCCGTACCCCGCAACCTAACACACCGGCCGCCGATGGTTTTGAGTTCTTCGCCGAACGGCGGCTGCTGTTCCAGGCGCGGCTGGCCTTCGAGCGGGGCCGTCTGCCCGCCGCCGGCCTGCGGGCGGTCGAGCGGCTGGCCGGACGCCTGCGCGACCTGATCCCCGAACAGCCCGCCAGCCTGATCCACGGCGATCTGTGGGGCGGCAACGTCATCCCGGGCCCGGACGGGGAACTGTGCCTGATCGACCCGGCCGCGCACTACGGCTGGGCCGAAGCGGAACTGGCGATGACGGCGCTGTTCGGCGGCTTCCCGGCGGCCTTCTACGACGCCTACGCCGAGGCGGCTCTAAGCGCGGGACGGCCGCTGGCGCCCGGCTTCCGCCAGCGGTTCGACCTGTACAACCTCTATCATCTCCTGAACCACCTCAACCTGTTTGGGGGTGGGTACCGGGCCGAGGTCGACGCCATCCTGCGGGCCTGGGCCTGAACCCAGCGGCATGATCGGTTTCAGCTAAATCCGATGACGTTTATCACTATTGAGGCGACGGTCGCCCTGACATGATATGGACGCAGGCCGGACGACGCAGTGGATGGCGCATAAAGCAGACACGGAGGCGGCATGAAGTGGTGGCTGGACGATTTGATGGGGCACCCGGTCCGGACTGCGTACTGGTCGGTGCGGATCGCTCAGCGTCTGGGTTGGTCGTGGCTCTCCGGGTTGTGCCTGTTTCTGGGGGCTCTCTTGCATGATATTGGCAAGCTCAGGCTGCCGGCCCGTCTGTTGCACAAGCCCGGGCATCTCGAATCTCACGAACGCGAGGTCATGCGCCGGCATACCCAGTGCGCCTATGCCTGGCTGTCCTTCACCCCGGGCACGGTCAGGCGCGTCATTCGTTGCCATCACGAGAGCTGGGATGGTTCGGGCTATCCCCATGCCTTGAAAGATTCCCAGATCCCGCTCTGCGCCCGTATCGTGGCGGTGGCCGACGTGTACGACGCATTGACCAGCCCGCGCCCCTACAAGGCGGCCTGGCGCCCGGAGCAGGCCGTCGCCCATATCCTGGCCGCCCGTGGCCGCCAGTTCGACCCCAGGATAGTGACCGTGTTCGTGGCTCTGGTCCGGGAACGCCTTGCCCGGGCCGGGCGCCTGCCCGTTGGCGAGTTGAGTTGTTAACGGTGAGGGGATTCAGCGGCTGAGGGCCGCGCTGACCCGATCCAATTCTTCGACTTCGGCGCGCGTCAGACGCCATCCCAGCGCGCCCGCGTTCTGTTCGACCTGGCGCGCGTTTTTTGCGCCCGGGATCGGCAGCGTCCCCTTGGCCATGCACCAGTTGAGCGCCACCTGGGCCGGCGTCCGCGGCCCGTGCGGGCCGGGGTGCGCCTCGCCGATGGCGCGCAGCGCCCGGAGCAGCGGCTCCACCTGACGCAGGACGCGCGCGTAGCGGCGCCCGCGCACGCCCGGCGGCGGGTTTTCGGGCGAGTACTTCCCGCTCAATATCCCCTGCGCGAGCGGGCTGTAGGCGATGACGCGGATGTCCAGTTCCTGGCACAGCGCCAGCAGCCCGTTTTGCTCGATGCGGCGGTCCAGCAGGCTGTAAGGCACCTGGTTGGAGGCCAGGGCCAGGCCGCGCCGTTTCAGGGCGGCGTAGGCGCGCCGGGTCTGCTCGGGGCCGTAGTTGGAGACGCCCACGGCGCGCGCGAGCCCGGCCTCCACGGCGTCGGCCAGCGCCTCCATCCAGGTCTCGATCGCCGCCGGCGGAAAGGGCCAGTGAATCTGATACAGGTCCACGGCCTCCCGCCCCAGGCGCTGCAGGCTGCCGCGCAGCGCCTTGAGCAGCGCGCCCTTCGTCAGCCGCCAGGGGAAGGGGAAGAACTTGGTGGCGACCAGGATCGGAGCGCCCGACGCGCGCGCGAACCGGCCCAGGTAGGCCTCCGAGCGGCCCAGGCCGTAGACCTCGGCCGTGTCGAACAGCCTCAGCCCGGCCGCCAGGCCGGCGTCGAACGCGGCGCGCACGTCGGCCTCGGCGTAGCCCTGGCCGAAATTCCAGAAGAACCGGTCGCCCCATTGCCAGGTGCCGAGGCCCAATTCAATCTGGCGCAGCGAATTGGCGTCCTGTGCTTTGAGTCTCATCTTATTTGGGTTGGATCAGCACCTGGACCACGGTCTGGGCCTGCGCGGCGTCGCGGCTGATCGTGACCAGCGCGATCTTGTCCGCCTTCTCATAGGTCAACAGGGCCGTGTCCCCGCTCTCGATGGTCTGGTCCGGCACGAGCGTCCAGTCGTTGGCCGGCATTTCTGTCTTGTAGAAGTCCAGCACGTCGGCGAAGCCGGCCTGGATGAAGTACGAGACCACTTCGTCGGAGCCGAAGAAGAATTCCTTCTCGCCGTCCATGACCGGGATGTCGGCGGGAGCTTCGCCCTGGTCAAACGGACCCGGCGTGGCCGGCGGGGGCAGGGTGGGCAGGTCGCCCGGCGCCGCCTGCGTGGCCAGCGCTTCCACCGTCGCCTCCAGACCGCCGGCTTCGAACTCGGTCGCCAGCGCCTCCGCCGTGGCTTCCAGACCGGCCGGGTCGATTTCGGTGGCCAGGGCCTGGGCGGTGGCGGCCAGCGCATTCCCCTCGGTGGCGAAGGCTTCGACCGTGGACTGGGCGCTGCGGCCCCGGTTGATCAGGTCGGTGACGGTGCTGCAGGCCAGCGTCGCCGCCAGCAGGGCGACGAGCGCGGCGCGGTAGGCGAACGAACGGGACATAGGCGCCTCCTGGAGATGGTTCAGAGGGGCCATTGTAGCGGCATTCGTCCCCGGCGCCGCCTCTCCCGGCGCGGCGGCCGCCGCTGCGTGTCCCGGTGTCCCCGTGGCCGCATCCCCGTCAAACCAGGCCGGAGACCAGCGCCAGGAGGACGCCGCCGGCAATCACGCTGCCGAGCTGCCCGGCGGTGTTAGCGCCCATGGCGTGCATCAGGATGAAGTTCTCGAAGTCCTCGTCCTGGGCCATGCGCGCCGCCAGCCGCCCGGCCATGGGGAAGGCGCTGATGCCGGCCGCGCCGATGAGGGGGTTGACCCGCCCGCCCGAGACGAAGGACATCAGCTTGCCGAACAGCAGGCCGGCCACGGTGTCCAGCCCGAACGCCAGCAGGCCCAGCAGCATGATCTGGAGCGTCGCCAGGTTGAGGAAGCTGTCCGCGCTCATCGTCGAGCCGATGGTCAGCCCCAGGAAGAGCGTGGCGATGTTGATGATCTCGTTCTGGGCGGCCTTGTTCAGGCGCTCCACCACGCCGCTCTCGCGCAGCAGGTTGCCCAGCATCAGCATGCTGATAAGCGGCGTCGCGTCCGGCACCAGCAGGCCCACCACCAGCGTCACCACGATCGGGAAGATCACGCGCGCCCGCTGCGAGACCGGCCGGGGCGCGTACTCCATGCGGATGCGGCGCTCGGCCCGGGTCGTCAACAACCGCATCAGGGGCGGCTGGATGATGGGGATCAGGCTCATGTAGGAATACGCGGCCACGGCGATGGGGGCCAGGATCTCGGGCGCCAGCTTGGTGGCGACGAAGATCGAGGTCGGCCCGTCGATGGCGCCGATGACGCCGATGGAGGCCGCCTGGTTGAGCGGGAAGCCGAGCAGCGTCGCCAGGATCAGGGTGCCGAAGATGCCGAACTGGCCGGCGGCCCCCAGCAGCACCATGCGGGGCTGGGCGAGCAGGGGGCTGAAGTCGATCATGGCGCCCACGCCGATGAAGATCAGCAGCGGGAACAGCTCGGTGCGGATGCCGGCGTCGTACAACACCCGCAGGACCCCGCCCGGCTCGGCAATTCGGCCCGCCGCCTGCGCGCGACCGAGCGCGCGCTCGCGATCGTAGACGGCCTCGACGCAACGCTCGACCAGGAGCGGGGCGGGGAGGTGGCGACCGTGCTGCGCAACGTCTATGCCCTGCTGCGCGACCGCCTGCTGGCCGGCACCGCGGACGGCCTTGGCGAAGCCCTGCAATCGGTCGAGGCGATCGGTGGCGCCTGGGGGCAGATCGCCGGCCGCTAGCGGGCGGCGCGCGGAAACCCGTCGCGGGCGATCCGCATCAGCAGAAGCGCTGCAAGCGCGGCAAGTATTATTGTAATCGGCTCGATGAAAAACACGGGAAAGAACCCCTTGGGCATGGAAGCCTGAAAGAAGCCCACCGATGGAATTGTCGCTAACAGGCCCAGCCCTCCACCAAGCAAGGCAATGAGCAAGGACTCGGCCCCAATCATGATGACAAGTTGCGAGCCTGAATACCCTATTGCCTTCAGCACAGCATACTCTCGTGTACGCTCGCGTGAGGACATGATCATCGTGTTGCCTAACACCAACATGATGATGCCGATGATAATGAACGAGATCAGGTTCATTGCTTCAATGACGGCGCTGAAGGCGGCGATGAATCCTTGCTGAAATTGTCGTTCGGTTTCCGTCTTTGTTTCCGCCCGACTGTTGGCAAAAAGGTTGTCGATTGCCTGCGACACGGCCGCCGTATGCGCACCGTCTTTCACGCGCACGATGTACCAGCCTACATAGCCGGCTCGTACAGGTGATTCCTGCCGAAGTCTTTCGTCCAGATAATCCCAGCGAAAGAGGAAGTTGGATGGATCAATAGCCGGCT
>Ga0101944_10007128_pt1 | contig 11392 bp, 10 predicted proteins | sample DewCreD2012metaG_FD_75245 | JGI IMG/M metagenome (GOLD analysis project Ga0101944, IMG submission 75245) | Hot spring sediment bacterial and archeal communities from British Columbia, Canada, to study Microbial Dark Matter (Phase II) - Dewar... ... | reverse complement strand
CGCATGGCCCTGGACCTGCTGCGGGAAACCCGGGCCCCAGCCCGCCGCCATACGACCGTCACCCTGCATCAAGCCCGCGCCACCACGCGATTAACTCTGTAAGGGTGCTACAGTGTCGGTTTTCTGCGCGTGGATGCCATAGCGGAACATGTGCACGGGCGGGAGGCCCGTGCTACGGGGTCTGCCCGTCCCTTACGCTGACCAGGTGCTGCCCGATTTCGGGACGCCCGTGCTACGGGGTCTGCCCGGCAATCCCCGCTGCCGGCCGTAGAACGTGTCACGCACCCGCTGACAGAACCGGCGTCGCGGCGAGCTTGACATCCCCCCCACCGCACGTAGGATATTGAATTCCTCTTCTGGCAGTTTCAGCACCGCTTAAGCGGTCCGGGGTATGAGGAATTTCTGCCCCCCCATGCTGGAACCGCATGGAAACAGACGGGGCGTTCGTCGAGAGGCTCGGTGCGTAGCCGAGAGGGTAGGCGAGCCAGGCCGGATCGCGGTTTGAACCGACTTGGGCCCCACAGGGATGACGTACCGCGGACGGTCACGCCTTTCAATCCAGGTTTGCCCTTCGAGCCAGACGTCGATCCCGCATTTACCCGGTGGTGTAACGGTAGCACAACAGGTTTTGGTCCTGTTTGTCCTGGTTCGAATCCAGGCCGGGTAGCTGATGTCATGGCAGGTTGGTGCTTGTCGGCCGGCGACCCGTCGGGGAAGCGCCGAAAGCACGAATCGTGCATCAACGGTTGAGAAGGTTATGGCGCTGACAGCGGTCATCCTGGCGGCGGGGAAAAGCACGCGGATGAAGTCCAAGCGGCCCAAGCCGCTGCACGAGCTCTGCGGCCGGCCGATGCTCGATTACATTCTGCGGGCCTGCTGGGAGGCGGGCTGCTCGAAGGCAATCCTGGTCGTGGGCTACGGCAAGGACGAGGTGATCGCGCAGTTCGGCAGCGATCCGCGCATCGTCTTCGTCGAACAGACCGAGCAGCTTGGCACCGGGCACGCCGTCCGCGTCTGCGAGCATGAGCTGCGGCAAGTGAAAGGGAGCGTGGTGATTCTCACCGGGGATGTGCCGCTGGTTCGGCCGGAGGTCCTGACGACGCTGGTAAAGGGCCACCACGACGACAAGGCCGACGCCAGCATGGCCACGGCGGTTCTCGAGGATCCGACCGGCTACGGGCGGATCGTGCGTGACGGGAAGGGCGACTTCGTGCAGATCGTGGAGCAGATCGACTGCACGCCGGAGCAACGGGAGATCCGGGAGGTTTTTCCGAGTTTCTACTGCGTGAAGGCGGAAGAACTTCTGTTTGCCCTGTCGCGCCTGACTAACAACAACCGCAAGAAGGAATACTACCTGACCGACATCTACTCGATCCTGCGGAACGCGGGCCGGCGAGTCCTGGCGTTGCAGTGCGTCACCAGCGAGGACGTGATCGCGCCCAACAGCCGGCAGGAGCTGGCGCTGGCGGACGCGGTGATGCAGGAGCGGATTCAGCGGCAGCATCGGGAGGCCGGCGTGAGCGTGAGCAGCGCGGGCACGGTCTACATCGAGGACGGCGCGAGCATCGGGCCGGACACGGTGATTCACCCGTTCTCGTTCATTGGCCGGGATGCGGTGATCGGGGCCGAATGCGTGATCGGGCCGTTCGCGGTGGTTCCCCGCAGCAGCGTGGTGCAGGAAGGGACGACCATCGCGGGCAACGTGTCCGCGGAGACGACGATACTGCAGTGACGGTGGTTTTCGATTTTTGATTTTGGATTCGGGTCGGCGGCGAGGTCAGATCGAGGTCGGAAATCGGAGAAGACGTATGGCGCGTGCTGATGCGGACAAGCTGAAGCTTTTCACGGGCCGGGCCAACCCGCAGCTGGCGCAGGCGATCTGCGATTACCTGCAGATCCCGCTGGGCCGCGGGCGGACGGAGCTGTTCCCGGACGGGGAGCTGGTGGTCCGAGTGGAGGAGGACGTCCGCGGGCGCGACTGCTTCGTGGTGCAGCCGACGAGCCACCCGGTCAACGCGCACCTGATGGAGCTGATGATCTGGACGGACTGCCTGAAGCGCGCCAGCGCGCGGCGCGTGACGGCGGTGATTCCGTACTTCGGCTATGCCCGGCAGGACCGGAAGGACGCCGGGCGGGTGCCGATCACGGCGAAACTGGTGGCCAACCTGCTGGAGCGGGCGGGCGTGGACCGCGTGGTGGCGGTGGACCTGCACGCGGCGCAGGTGCAGGGTTTCTTCGACGTGCCCGTGGACCATCTGCACGCGGCCCCGGTGTTCGCGGAATGGTTCAAGGGACTGAACCTGCGGAACCACGTGTTCGTCTCCCCGGATGTGGGCAACGTCAAGCGGGCGCAGTCGTATGCGAACCTGCTGGGCGGCGAGATCTGCATCATCGACAAGCGGCGCAAGAGCGGCTCGGAGACCGAGGCGGTGCACGTGATCGGCGACGTGGCGAACAAGACGGTCCTGATGGTGGACGACATGATCACCACCGCGGGCACGATGACGCAGGCGGTGAAGATTCTCCGCGATCGCGGCGTGAAGGAGATATACCTCTCGGCGACGCACGCGGTCTTCGCGCCGCCGGCGATGGAGCGGCTGGCGAGCATCCCGTTCACGAAGATCGCCGTGACCGACACGATCCCCATCGGCACGCGGGCCGACCCGATCAAGGATCGCCTGGTCGTGCTGAGCATCGCGGACCTGATCGGCGAGGCGATCTGCAGGATTCACCACAACCAGTCCGTCAGCGCGCTGTTTGACAGAGACGGACGGGCGTTGAGCGAATGATGGAGTGCTTTGTTCTGACGTAACGATTCTGAACTTGAACGCGAGCAGGAGTGATTCATGGCAGTGCAGACGATTCAATTGTCAGTCAAGACCCGGAGCGAGCGCGGATCGCGGGCCAACAAGCGGCTGCGCGACACGGGCGACGTGCCGGGAGTGATCTACGGGCACAAGAAGGAAGTGCTGGCGCTGACGTTGCCGGGCCGGGACCTTCGACATCACCTGGCGCGGGGCGCGCAGGTGTTCGAGCTTCAGCTTGACGGCGGCAAGGAGACGGTGCTGGTCAAGGAGGTTCAGTATGACCACCTGGGCACCAACGTGCTGCACGTGGACTTCACGCGCGTGGACCTGGACGAGAGAGTGAAGGTGACCGTCCCGCTGGAACTCAAGGGCACGCCCAAGGGCGAGGCGGATGGCGGCGTGCTGACGCAGGTCATCGCGGAACTGGAGGTGGAGTGCCGCGTTCTGGACATCCCCGAGGTCATCCGCCACAACATCTCCGAGATGGCACTGAACGACATGCTGCACATCAAGGACATCAAGCTGCCCGAGGGCGTGCGCTGCACGCAGGACGGCGAACTGATCGTGGCAACGGTCAAGGAAGTGCAGGAACTGGTCGTGGCCCCGGCCGCCGCCGAGGGCGCCGCCGAGCCCGAGGTGATCGGACGCAAGGCTGCCGAGGAAGGCGAAGAGGAGGCCGAGGGCGCCGCGTCGCCCGCCGCGGAGAAGAAGTAGCACGACAGTTGGCGGTCGGCGACCGGCAGTTGGCAGCGGCCGCCTGAAGCGCCCAACCGCGGATCGCCAGCTGCAAGCCGCCAATTGCGATGAAGCTCGTCGTCGGCCTTGGAAATCCCGGCCCGCAGTATCTGGGCACCCGGCACAACATCGGGTTCGAGGTGCTCGACGCGCTGGCCCGAAAAATGGGATGGATCCTGACGGCCGGAGAATTCGAGCGACTTGCCAGAGGCAGGTTCGACGGGCTGGCGCTGGACGGGAACCTGATGCTGTCCGGCGGGCAGTCTGAGAAGGTGCTGCTGCTGAAGCCGATGACGTACATGAACCTGAGCGGGCGATCGGTGCAGGCGGCAATGTCGTTTTACCAGTTGTCGCCGGCGGACCTGATGGTGGTGCTGGACGACCTGGCACTGCCGACCGGCAAGATCCGCCTGCGAGCGGGCGGAAGCAGCGGCGGCCATAACGGCCTGGGCGATATTGAGCGGGCGCTGGGCACAAGCCAGTACCCGCGGCTGCGGCTGGGCATCGACGCCCCGCCGCCGCGCGTCCCCGGGCGCGACTACGTGCTGGGACGGTTCACGGATGAGCAGCGGTCGCGACTGGACCCGGCAATTGACCGGGCGGCCAGCGCGGTCCTGAGATGGATCGAAAAAGGCATCAATGCGGCGATGAACGAATTCAACGCCGATATGCAGGAGCGAAACGGAGAATCGGGCAGGCCGCGGAACGGCGAGTGAGCATTCGCCGATTCGCAACGCCGATTCGGAATTGAACCCTGGCGGCCGGGATGGGACCGGCCAATACCCAAGCTTGGGAGGTTTTGACGGATGGCGCAAGTAATGAACCAGTATGAAGCGATGTTCCTGATGGGCCCGATCGGGGCGGCCGAGCCGGAACAGTCGCTGAGCATGTGCCGAGGCATCATCGAGCGGCACGGCGGACAGATCATCGTGCTCAAGAAATGGGATGAGCGGAAGCTGGCGTACGAACTGGGCGGACAGAAGCGCGGGACGTACATCATCGCGTTTTTCCGGGCTCCCGGCAGCGCCGTGGCGGGAATCGAGCGCGACGTGCACCTCAGCGAGGAAATCCTGCGGGTGATGGTGCTGCGAGCCGACCATCTCAACGAGCAGGAGATGAACGCCGTCGAGCCCCAGCCCCCGGCGCCCCGCGAGGAGCGTTCGGATGGGATGGGCGGCGGCATGGACCGCGGCCCGCGTCCGCCCATGGGCGATCGCCCGGCCCGGGCGCGCCGGGAGGAAAACGCCCCGGCCGAAGCGGGCTTCGGCAAGGATTGAGCCGGCGTTCTTTGAGTCCTGAATCTCGTTTTGGCGATCGGAGGTCCCGCGATGGCGAATCTCAACAAAGTGCTGCTGATGGGAAACCTCACGCGCGATCCGCAGTTGCGCTATCTGCCCAGCCAGATGGCGGTGGCCGATTTCGGACTGGCCATGAATCGGCGGTGGAAAGGCCCCAACGGCGAGGACCGCGAGGAAGTGACCTACGTAGACTGCACCGCGTGGGGCAAGACTGCGGAGACGATCAACCAGTATTTCCAGAAGGGCAAGCCGATCTTCATCGAGGGACGGCTGAAGTACGACTCCTGGGAAGACAAGCAGGGCGGCGGCAAGCGCAGCCGGCTGCTGGTGGTCGTGGAGAATTTCCAGTTTATCGGCGGACGAGACCAGGGCGGCGGCGCCTCGGCCAACGGCGGCGAGTACGAGCAGCGCAGGCCGCAGGGCCAGGGACGCCCGTCGCCGCAGCGCCCGCCCGTCGCGGGTTCGGCGCCCCCGCCCGATCAGGCGCCGCCGATCGACGACGGCGCCCAGCATTTCAAGGAAGACGACATTCCGTTCTAGCCGGTCGTCGTCGTGGCTGAACACTGAAGACTGAACACCGAAAACTTCTGAGGTACACATGGCTGCTACAGTGAGAGTGTTGTTAAAGGAGAGCGTGAAGCACGTGGGGAAGGTCGGCGACATCGTGGATGTGTCGGCCGGCTTTGCCCGCAATTACCTGCTTCCGCAGCACCTGGCGGTTGAGCCGACGCCCGGCAACATCCGGAAGATCGAGGCCCGCCGACAGGAGATTGAGCGGCAGGAGCGCGAGCTCAGGGCACAACAGGAGGTGCTGATCAAGAAACTCGAAGGCGTGGAGGTGACCCTCGAGCGCCGCAGCAACGAGCAGGGACACCTGTACGGCGCCGTCTCGGCAACCGAGATCGCCAAGGCGCTGCAGGCGCTGGGTTTCAACATCCAGCCCGACGACATCAATCTGCCGGGCCGGCTGGATCACATCGACACCTACCAGGTGAAGATCAAGCTGGCCGAGGATCTGTTGACCGACGTGAAGGTCTGGGTTGCCCCCGATGCCGAGAGCAAGACGCTGATCGACGCGGCGCGGAAGGCGCAAGCCGAGGCGGCGGCGGCCGCCGCCCCGGCCCCGGAGCCGGCCGAGGATAAGCCCGCCAAGGGCAGGAAGCACGGCTAGCGATATCGACAGGCGATTGTTGAAAGGCCGTGGATAGAAGGTCGAACGGCGCGCCCCGAGGCGCGCCGTTGTTCCTTTTCGCGTAGAGTCTCCAATCCTGCACCTGTCGGCCGTTCACGAGGTTGACGGTTGCCTTCGCGAGGCCCGATTGGTTAGCATTTTGTAGGGACATAACGGCAGGAGGCCGAAAGATGAGCCAGTTGGCTGAGTCGCTCTCGGGTCAGTTTGACCGTTTGCCGCCCCACTCCCTGGAAGCGGAGATGTGTCTGCTGGCGTCGATGATGCTGGATAAGGAGGTTCTGGGTCAGGTTGTGCAGATCGTGGACCGCGACTGCTTCTACCAGGCCGACCACCAGATCATTTTCGATGTCCTGGTGAAGCTTTACGAGCAGAACAAGGCCGTCGATGCAGTGATCGTTCGCGAGGAGCTTGCCAAGCGTGGCCTGCTGGAAGAGATCGGCGGGATCACGTACCTGGCGCAGATCCTCAACTCGGTCCCCTCGGCGGCGCACGGGGCGCATTACGCCGGGATCGTAAGGGAGAAATTCCTCCTGCGGCAACTCATTGCCGCCAGCAACGACATTCTGCGCGACGCTTACGCCCCGCACGAGCAGGCCGACCTGGTGGTGGACAACGCGGAAAAGAGAATCTTCAAGATCGCGGAGAGGAAAGTCGGCGGCGCGATGGTGCCGCTGGAGAACGTGCTGGTCGAAGTCTTCGAGATGATCGAGAACCGCGGGCAGCGGGGCCTGGAGACGGGCTTCCGCGATCTGGACGACATGCTCAACGGCCTGCAGAACGGCGAGATGATCATCGTCGCCGCAAGACCCAGCATGGGGAAGACCGCCTTTGCCATGAACATGATCGAGGGAATCGCCGCGCCGCTGCACGGGGCGCAGGGCCTGCCGTGCGCGGTCTTCTCCCTGGAAATGAGCAAGCAGCAGCTGGCGCAGCGCCTGCTTTGCAGCCGGGGGCGAATCGACTCGCACAAGCTCCGCCGCGGCATGCTCAACTCGCAGGAGTACAGGCAACTTGCCAACGTCGTGGGCGAGCTGGCCAAGGCGCCGATCTGGGTGGACGACTCGCCGGGCCTCACCCCCCTGGACCTGCGGGCCAAGGCGCGGCGGCTGAAGATGCAGCACGACATCCGCTGCATCATGATCGACTACATGCAGCTGATGGATAATCCCGGACCGGAAAACCGCCAGCAGCAGATCAGCGAGATCTCCCGCGCCATCAAGGCCGTGGCCCGCGAAATCAACGTGCCGGTCATCGCCCTGTCGCAGTTGAACCGGGCCACGGAGGGCCGCGACGGCCACCGGCCGCGCATGAGCGATCTGCGCGAGTCGGGCTCGATCGAGCAGGACGCGGACGTGGTCATGCTGCTGCACCGCGAGGACTATTACAAGATGGCCGAGCCGGACTTCCAGCCGGACAACATCGCCGAGATCATCATCGCCAAGCAGCGCAACGGCCCCACCGGGACGGTCAAGCTGCTGTTTGACAACAAGAGCACGCGATTCGAGAACCTGGCGGGCGGTCCGGAGCCGTTCTGAACCCCGGGTCCCCGGTCCATTCGCCTCTGCCGCCGGCCGGTCACGCCCCGATCAACTGCCGCTCATAGAGCTGCCGGTAGGTCGAACAACCGGCGAGCAACTCGTCGTGGGAGCCGATGCCGACGATCTGCCCGCGATCCATGACCACGATGAGGCCGGCCGACAGGATGGTGCTGAAACGGTGGGCGATGACGAAGGTCGTCCGCTGTTTCATTAGGCTTTCGATTGCCTGCTGGATGAGGTGTTCGCTTTCGGCGTCCACCTGGCTGGTGGCCTCATCGAGAATGAGGATCGGCGTCTGGCGCATGATGGCCCTGGCGATGCAGAGGCGCTGCTTCTGCCCGCCGGAAAGCTGGGTTCCGTGTTCGCCAAGCACCGCGTCATAGCCGTCGGGCTTCTCCATGATGAAGTCATGTGCGAACGCCTGTCGTGCCGCCGAGATGATCGCTTCGCGGCCCGCTGCGTCGCGCAATGCCCACGGCATGGCATACGCGATGTTCTCGGCAATCGTCCCCGGGAAGATGACCGAGTCCTGCGTCACCACCCCAATCTGCCGCCTCAGCGAACTGAGTTTGACCGTCCTGATGTCCTGGCCGTCGATGAGGATCCTTCCTTCCTGCGGATCGTAGAACCGCGGCAGCAGCGCCATCAGCGTGGTCTTGCCGCTCCCGTTCCGGCCCACCACGGCCACCGACAGACCCTTGGGAACCGCCAGGCTGACCCCGCTCACCGCCGGATGCTTGGCGCCGGGGTAGCTGAAGCTGACATTCTCAAACCGCACCTCGCGCTCGATCGGGGGAAGCTCCTTTCGCGGCCGCTCGACTAAGTCCCGTCCGCCGCGCCAACGTCGCGGCGTTTCGCCCGGCTGGTTCAGGAGTTCGAACAGCCGGCCGGCCGCCGCGTTGCTGCGCTGCAGGACGTTGTTGATCTTGCTGACCTTCCGGAGCGACTCGCCGATCATCATCAGGCAGGCCATGACCAGGAAGAAGGTATCCACATCGAGCTTGCGCAACACCAGGACCATGTAGGATGCGCCCAGCACGATGCCGCAGACGACAATCAGCGTCATCAGTTCCAGGGCCGGCGTGCTGAACGCCTCCATGCGAGCGATGCGGAGCTGCTCGTGGATCAGCGAATCGACGATTCGACGGAAGCGCCGGCGCTCGTGCCGTTCGGCGTTGGCGGCCTTGACGACCCGGAGGCCGACCAGCGAGCCTTCCACCTGGCCAAGCATGGTGCTGGACCGTTCAAGCGCCGCTCGGGCCGCCCGCCGGATGGTCTTGCCGAACTTCCTGATGAGAACGAACATCACGGGCCCGAACAGGACGATGAACAGCGTCAGATGCCACGAGGCGAACAGCGCCAGCCCGAAGGCGCCGGCGGCCTTGATCGGCTCCTGGATGAAGCTGCCGAGCATCGACTTGAGCCCCTCCTGGAGAGTCATGGCATCCTGCGTCAGGCGGCTGGTGATGTCGCTGGTGCCATGGCGCCCGAAGTAGTTCAACTGAAGGCGAAGCGAGTGGTCGTACACGTGAACGCGGATGTCGCGCACCGTGAGGATGGCGGCCTTCTCAGCCAGGTACTCCTGGAAGAACCGCACGATGTTCCCGACAACCGCCAGCACGATCACGAAACCGAGAACCGCCGCGATCGCATGGACGCGGCCGGCCGGCAGCAGGTCTGCAATCTGCCTGGCCTTGATGTAATGCCACGGCAGCGGAGCAAGCGGCACCAGCACGCTGCGCCCGTTGACGCGGACCTGCGCCTGCCCCGTCCACGGGTCGGCCAGGTCCGACAGTGTGCGCGAGGCCCGCTCCGTCCGCGGCTGTTCCTGGCCCGCCGACAGCGCCTGGCCCGGTTGAACGCCCAGAGGCAGAAGCGGACTGCCCGGTTCGATGCGGGCAATCCGCACGTCCCCGGCATCGTCCGTGAGGCGGATGCCCAGTCGCTTCTCGACGATCTTGCGGTTGACGTAATCCCCCACCGTCTCATCGTTGATCAGGACCCGCATGACGGGCAGAATCGTGCCCAGTCCGCCGGTCAGCGTCGCGCCCACCAGCAGCGCGCACAAGACCGAAATCACCACGATCTTCAGGTGGGGGCGCAGATAGGTGGCGGCCCGCCAGAACTCGTCACGACGTCTTTTCGCCTTCTTTTCCTTCAAGCCGGGCGAATATACGGGCAACGGCGGGCGCGGGCAAACAGCTTGCTCACGCCCGCCACCCCGCCGGTGTCGCCAAATGCCGATTCCCGGGCATCACAGAATCCGCGTCTTGCCCGGAATCGCCACGGGATAAGTCCCGGTGGCGTCGGGCTTGACGGGGGGCTCCATGTCCAGGGTGCACTGCTCCGGGCGCGGCCCGAAGCTGAAGTCGCTCTTGTTCACCGCATCCCAGGTGACCTCCTGGCCGCTGTAGCAGGAAATCTGCCCCATGACGGCGATCATCGTGCTCTGGGCCATGTACGTGCCGCAGTTGAGCGGATTGCCCGAGCGAATGGCCTGGAAGAGCTTGATGTGTTCCAGCTTGTAGGGACTGACGCGCTCGCCGTCGTAGCGCCACTTGTTGGGACCGTCGATGCGGTAGTTCTCCGTATAGGCCACGCCCCTGGTCCCCATGATGATGCCGGAAACCTCGTTGTAGCAGTTGGGCGCGGTGCGGCAGAAGGCATAGAGCCGCAGACCGTTGGCGTAGTGGTAGACAACCGAGTGGTGGTCGAACACGTCGCCGTAAACGTACGGCCGATCGAGGCAGGAAGACCTGCCGGCCAGGCCGTGACACTTGACTGGCGGCGTTTCCTTCAGGGCCCAGGTGGCCCGGTCGAGATTGTGAACAAGGGACTGGGTCACGTCGTCTCCGCACAGCCAGGAGAAGCGGTACTGGTTGGCGTACTGGAAGGCCAATTCGCCCTCGCCGTCGTGGCGGCGATCCACGCCGTACGGCGGCCGAATGAAGTTCTCCTCGATGGCGATGATGTCGCCGATCGCGCCGTCCTGGATACGCGCGATCATCTCCTGCATGCCCGGGTCAAAACGCCGATGCAGGCCCGAAAGGACACTCAGCTTCTTCTCCCTGGCCAGGTCGCAGGCCTTCTGCATCAGCCGCACACCGAGGGGATCGATGCCGTGCGGCTTTTCGACAAACACATGCTTGCCGGCCTGGATGGCGGCCATCGAGTACATCGGGTGGAACTTGGCCGCGCAGGCAATGAGAACCACGTCAGCGCTCTCGATGACGTGCCGGTAGCCGTCGATGCCTGAGAACATGCGGTCGGGCTTCACATCAACCTGGTCGGGCTTCTGACCCTTGATGCTCTCATGCTTCGCCTTAATGCGATCCATGAAGATATCGCACATGGCCACCAGCTTCGTGTTCGAGTCCGCATCGAGCGCGTCCAGCGCAGCGCCGGAGTTGCGCCCGCCGCAACCGATCATTCCAATGCGGATCTGGTCGGAACCCGCCGCATGCACATGGGGAACGGCCATCGCCGTCGCAGCCACCGCCGCGGTTGAAACTTTCAAGAAATCGCGCCGAGATTGATGCATCGTGGACATGAGGCCTCCTCTAACGATCATGATAACAGATTCCGGGCAATTCACACGCCTGAACCCACGGGAGCATGTTGTGCGCGAGTAGAATTGTCACCCCATCGCTCAAATAGAAGTGTCACCCCCATGGCTGGGGTATACCAGCCGGATGGATGAGCTTCGCATGTCGAGCAAGGAACGGATTCGTCTGGAGGCGTTGGGCCGAGTCAAGCGCAAGGAGTTGACCGTGGTGGCGGCCGCGGAACTGATGGGACTTTCCCTGCGTCAGGCCCGGCGGG
>Ga0101944_10007127_pt1 | contig 11393 bp, 10 predicted proteins | sample DewCreD2012metaG_FD_75245 | JGI IMG/M metagenome (GOLD analysis project Ga0101944, IMG submission 75245) | Hot spring sediment bacterial and archeal communities from British Columbia, Canada, to study Microbial Dark Matter (Phase II) - Dewar... ... | reverse complement strand
TATGGGGGAACTTCGCCACAGAACGTCCGCAAAATGGCACGAACCTGGACAAAGCGTTTGGAAAGGGCGGCAGAGAAGGGCTAGAAGGTTCTGGTCGAGGCCGGTGCACGTGGACAGCATCTCGGCATGGCTCCCACACCCTCTCGGGTGCGCGGCAGGTGGCAACTGGAGATCGGCGCAAAGGCAAAGATGCGCTTGGGTTTGGCAATGTCGGCGCTCATTGTCTTCCTGACCCTTGGGGCGCAGGGATGCGGCAAGCGCGCGTCGCTGGACAACCCGGCCGAGGCCAAGGCCCAGTTGATGGGCCGCTTTTCCCTGTCCGAGATCCAGGCCCAGTCCATTCTGGACATGCGCCTGCAGCGGCTGACCGCGCTGGAGAGCGAGAAACTTGTCGCCGAGGCCAACGAGCAGCGCCAGCTGATCAAGGACCTGCGCGAACTGCTCAGCCGGCCCGAAAACATCTTCCGGCAGGTGAAGAAGGAACTGATCGAGGTCAAGGAACGCTTCGGCGACGCGCGGCGCACCGAGATCGTCGAGGAGGCTGCCGACGTGGACGTCGAGGACTTGATTTCCGAGGAAAACATGGTCGTTTCGGTCACGCATTCGGGCTACATCAAGCGCACCGCGACCAGTTTGTATCGCTCGCAGCGGCGCGGCGGACGCGGCGTCACGGGCATGGAGACCAAGGACGAGGATTTTGTCGAGGACCTGTTCGTCGCCACAACGCACAACTACATCCTGTTCTTCACCAATCAGGGCCGCTGCCATTGGTTGAAGGTCTATGAGCTGCCGCAGGGAGGCCGCGCGACGAAGGGGCGGCCCGTCGTGAACATGCTGCAACTGGAGCCGGGCGAAAAGGTCGCCGCGATGGTTCCCGTGCGCGACTTCAAGGCCGATCACTACATCATCATGGTGACTAAACTGGGCCAGGTCGTCCGCAATCAGCTCGAACTGTATTCCAACCCGCGCAAGATCGGCATCAACGCCATCAAGATCGCCGAGGGCGACGCCCTCATTGACGCGCGCCTGACCACCGGCGATCAGGAGGTCTTCATCGCAACCAAACGCGGCATGGCCGTCCGATTCAAGGAAAATGACCTGCGCCCGATGGGCCGCCACGTCCAGGGCGTTCGCGGCATCACGCTCAAAGAAGGCGACGAGGTCATCGGCCTCGAAATCCTGCGGCCCAATTGCACGCTGCTGACGGTCTGCGAGCACGGATACGGCAAGCGCACCGAGATCGACGACTACCGCCTCATCAAACGCGGCGGATCGGGCGTCATCAACATCCGCACCACGGACCGCAACGGCGACGTGGTCGCCGTCAAGGAAGTCGTGGACGACGACGAACTGATCATGATGACGCAAAAAGGCGTGGCCATCCGCTGCCCGGTCTCCAGCATCCGCGTCATTGGCCGCTCGACGCAAGGCGTGCGCTTGATTAATCTCGATGAAGGCGACCGCGTGACGACGGTGGCCCGCGTGGGCGAAAAGGTCGAATCCGGCGGCGAAGAGGCCGAAACGCCAGAATCCGCGCCGCCAGCCAAGTAGCGTGAAGCAATAAGTTGGAAACATGTGAGATGATCACCGAGTTTCGCATAGCCGATTTCAAGAGTTTCAGAAGCGCCCGCCTTCTCTTTGCGCCCCTGACGCTGCTGATTGGCGCCAATGCGTCGGGAAAGAGCAACCTGGTGGAGGGACTGCGGTTGATGTGCTGGCTTGCCGAGGGCATGCCACTGAACGAGATGCCGTATGCCCTTCGCGATGGGAACCTCCGCGTCCGAGGGCACGTTGGCGACATGCTCCGCAACGGCTGCCAATCGCTTGGCCTTGGATGTTCCAATGGGATCGGGAGAGAATGCACAACCCTCGATGTGGCTCTGCGGCTTCGAAAGGGGCTCTTGGAGTTGGAATCCGAACGCTTGGAATGGGAGGACAACGCCACATGCGGTTATGAGGCCCACAGCACTGGCGATGACAGCCCGCAGCAGCTGAGTTTGCGCTGCTTTCGTGGCGAGCAGTTCTTCGCTGATTTGGCCGGACAGTTTTCCAATCAGCGTCCCCTATTCAAGCAGGTCAGTTCCGCGTTGGGCTTTCGCAAGGGCGAGCCGGCCAGAAGTCTGGCATCGGATGTGATGCGCGAATCATCCGAAATGTCTCGGGCGCTGAAACAAACACTGTTTTTAGATCCGGAACCGAAGGCAATGCGGGGCTACAGTCCGGAGTCTGAAGTGGATCTCCAGGAAAACGCCGCCAACGTTTCGAGCGTTCTGTATTCGATCTGCGAATCGACGGCGACGGCCAAGAGAAAGCGAGAACGAAACAAGACTGAAGTGTTGAAGTTTGTTCAGATGATCCCGGAACAGAATATCACGGCGCTGCAGTTCACGCGCACGAAGCCCGGCGATGTGATGCTGAGTCTCACAGAAGCGGATTGGGGACCGCGGTATGCCCCACTGCTTTCCGATGGCACGTTGCGCGTCCTGGCCGTCGCCGCCGCGTTGCTTTCAGTCCCTGAACAATCGCTGGTTGTGATCGAGGAAGTGGACAGCGGCATTCATCCCAGCCGCGCGAAGTATCTCATGGAAAAGATTCACGAGATCACCAAACGCCGCAATCTGCGCATCCTGCTGACCAGCCACAATCCCGCTCTAATCAATGCCCTCCCGTCTGAGGCGGTTCCCGACGTTATGTGTTGCTACCGCGATCCCGCAGAAGGCTACAGTTGTCTCGTGAGGTTGGAAGACCTGTATGATTATCCGGCAATCATCGCGCAAGGCGCTCTCGGGGACTTGATGACCGCCGGCGTCTTGGACCGTTACGTGAAGGACAAACGTTCGCCTGAAGAAAGGCGGCAGGCAGCGTTGGATTACATCGCCAGGATGGAAGCGGATGAGGCAGCACGATGACACGATCTGTGTGCGTAATTGATACTTCCGTTTTCTGCAACATGCTTGGCATTCCGAACATGGACGATAAACAACAGGTCGTATTCGGCAGACTCCGGGATTTGACCAAGACGAACGCCACTTTCGTTTTGCCGGTTGCCACAATCCTCGAAACAGGCAATCACATAGGACAATTGCCGGATGGCAGGCTTCGCTGGGAAAAAGCCAGACGCTTAGTCAAGCGCGTAACGGAAGCCATCGGCGGCGAAGCCCCCTGGGTGACGGGCATGAATATCGATTCGACGGTATTGAAGAAGTGGCTGGACGGTTTCCCGGAAAACGCCAAGAAAGGAATGGGGATCGCCGACGCGTCGATCATTGAGGAATGGAAAGAACTGTGCGAATCGCACAGGGGATGGCGCGTGTTTATATGGAGTCTTGACGCGCATCTGCAAGGTTACGATAGAGCGCCCGAAATGGGTTGAACCGAACAATTTGACCCTGAATCAACGGAGAGAAGCCATGAAGCGTTCCGAGATCAACCGCATTATGCAGGAAGCTGACCAGTTTCTGGACCGAATGCAATTCCGCCTCCCACCGTTCGCCTATTGGACGCCGGCGCAGTGGAAGCGCAAGGGGCCGGAATGCCGCGCCATCGTCGAGGAGCAGCTGGGGTGGGACATTACGGACTTTGGGCGCGGCGATTTCAAGCGGTTCGGACTGTTCCTGTTCACGCTGCGCAACGGGACGACGAAGGCGATGAAGCGCGGCGAGGGCAAGCCCTATGCGGAGAAGATTATGATCGTCCGCGAGGGGCAAATGACGCCGAACCATTTTCATTTCGTGAAGATGGAGGATATCATCAATCGCGGGGGCGGGGAACTGGTCATTCAGCTCTGGAACTCAACGCCGAAGGAAGGTCTGGCCACGAGCGACGTGACGGTGAACATCGACAGCCTTCCGCGCCGGGTCAAAGCGGGCGGGAAGATCACGCTCAAGCCCGGCGAATCGGTCTGCCTGCCGCAGCGGCTGTATCATCGTTTCTGGGCGAAACCGGGCAAGGGGACCTGTCTCATCGGCGAAGTCAGCCTCGTCAACGACGACCGGACGGACAACCGCTTCCATGAGCCGATCGGCCGCTTCGCGACCATCGAGGAAGACGAGCCGCCGCTGCATCTGCTGTGCAGCGACTACGAAAGTTTCTTCAGCGGCAGGCGTAGTTAGAGGCGCCTCCCGTAATAAAGGTTCGCTGCTGATGATGATCGGAAAGGCAAGGACATGAGACACATAGTGGAAGCCTACAGAAAGATCGGGGATCCCGACGATCGATTTGATATCGACTTCTGGCAGGCCCAAGGGCCGAAGGCGATTTTCGACGCCGTTGAGGACCTGATAATGGATGCCATCAGGATCAAGGAAGGCCATGCTCAACGCCCCAGACTTCAGAGAACTATTGAGTCTTTTCAGAAGCAATAGCGTCCGATTCCTCGTCGTCGGTGGCTACGCCGTCATGCGCTACTCCGAGCCGCGATACACGAAAGACTTGGATTTGTGGGTATCCGCTGATCCCCGAAACGCTCAGTCTGTTTTCGCGGCGCTGAAGGCATTCGGCGCGCCACTTCAGGGCTTGACGCCTGAGGACTTCGCTCATGAAGGCTACTTCTATCAGATGGGAGCGCCTCCTCTTCGTGTGGACATCATCATGTCCATTGCCGGTATGAAGTTTGACGAGGTCTGGCAACGGCGTGAGGATACAACCGTTGAGGGCGTTGTCATCCCTTTCATCTCCAAGACGGACCTTATTCGTTCCAAAGAGGCGGCGGGAAGACCGCAAGACCTGATCGATGTGCAAAACCTCAAGAAGACATTGCAAGGACGGTGATATTTATGAACAAGAGCATGGACGTCAAACTGGCCGAGATTCGCGCGAATCGCGACTCGAAGGCCTTCATCATTGCCGACGCCAAGGACGCCGACATGGCGTTTGGCATCGCCTCGCCGGGGCCGGCTTCGCCGGAAATGTATCACATGGGCCAGCGCTACCGTTCGATGGAAGAATTCCGCGAGAAGATTCGCGAGATCGTCCGTCAGGGCGCCGTCGATATCATGTTGATGTCGGCCTCGACTAACGAGCTGCTGACAATCAAGGAGCGGCTTTTCGACAACAGCCATATCACCCCCGCCGCCCGGGCCAATGACACGACCGATATTCATGTCATCCAGGGCGGCGTGTATGTCTCCCAGCCTTCGCGGCCGTTTCGCACGGCCACGATCGACCACATCCAGTGCGGCCGGGTCGAGTGCAAGCCCGGCGACCGGGCCATGGGCGCGGACTTGGGCCTGTATTCGGTCACCTTCAACAACGACCTCGATCGGGACATCGAGACGCTGCAGCGCTTCAAGGAATTCCGCCTCGAAGCCGAGGCCAAGGGATTCCGCTACTTTCTGGAAGTGTTCGATCCCAACGCGCCCCAGGGTCTTGATGCGGAGAAAATCCCCCGCTTCGTCAACGACCACATCGTCCGCGCCCTGGCCGGCGTGACCGAACGCGGCCGTCCGCTGTTCCTGAAAATGGTCTATCACGGCCCCAAGGCGATGGAGGAACTGGCCCACTACGATTCCAGCCTGATCATTGGCGTGCTGGGCGGCTCGGCCGGGACAACCTACGACGCCTTCAAACTCATTGCAGAAACGCAGAAATACGGCGGGCGCGTGGCGTTGTTCGGACGCAAGATCAACAACGCCGAGAACCAGCTCGCCTTCATCCGCTTCCTGCGATTGATCGTCGATGGCGCCATTTCGCCCGAAGAGGCGGTCAAGGCCTACCATGGCGTCCTGCAGGAGATGAAAATCACGCCGAACCGTTCGCTCGATGACGACATGAAACTGACGACGCCCTACATGAGCTACTCCGGATCATCCAGCGTGACGGTTCCGGTGGCCGTCCAGTCGGGCGGCGCGCCGACAGCCAAACCGGCTTCGACCCCGGCCACGCCGGGCGCGGCCGCCGCGCCCTCCAGCCAGCCGCGCCGGGGACGCGAACTGCCCGATTTCGACAAAATGACGCCCGCCGAGAAGATCGCCTGGAACCAGCAGGAGCGCGACCGGGTGTTTGATTAGTGTCATAAGCCAATTGCAGAATGTGGAGGGGAAGGGAGCGGTGGCGTCTCGCCCCCGGAGTTGGGCATGAAAAGTCAACAGCACAAACGAGGACGAATGCAATGGCGCCGGTGAGAGATGCGGGTCAGCCCGGCCATTCTCCTGCTTCCCTCAGAATGCTCTCCAGGACGGTGTCGCTGAGGCGGAATCCCTGTTTAACAAGCGAGTCAACCTCCGGCCCGACAACGGAGATGATTCCGAGCCGTTTCGCGCGAACCAGGACTGACAGAGTCCCTGCCACAGGCAGCCCTATGGCCAGCGCGATATCCCGCGCAGGCCGATCATCGAGGAGAAGCAACCCGGCCTTCATCTGGATGGCGAGGGCGATGGTTTCGCTCTCTCCGGAGCCCAGAGAGGCCTGAAGCATCTGGGAGCCGATGGATTCGGAAAGCGTTCGCGGAATGATCCAGTCCGGCAGTGTCGTCCGATCCTTTGTTTCGGCAAGAACGGCAGAGGGAACATTGACACTTTCGAACAACGTGTGAAGCAAATCCAGACGGCCAATGCGGTCCAAAGCGATAATGGGGCTGGAATTGGAGACGGTCAATCGTTGGCTCATGACGTTTCCATCCGCCCGAGTTCATCTTGCAGGTCTTGTTCCTCAAGGTCGAAGAAGGCGATCCCGGAATCCGAGGCCCACCGGATGAAATCAAACCGGTTCATCGACAACAGACCGGCCGCTTTGCCGCTGGAGATAATGCGGCGCCGGTACAGCTCCATGACGATCATCTCGCGAGCGGACTGCTGGATGGGACGATGCGTCTGACGCAAAGCCGAAACGAGGTCCTCGTCGTATTCCAAGATGGGCGTACGCATGCGACAACTCCTGAACCGCGCGCCTGACATCCTCGCGTCAGTATGAACGTAATTATGGACGCCTTCAGGCGGCGCTGTCGAGCGATTTTCTTCAGAAATCTGGCGCAATTCGGGGACTTGACGCGATGCCCCCGCCCGCATTTATCATCGGCCCGCTTGCGCGCAGACTGGATAGGACGGGACGGCCTGGCGATCCTTCATTTGTCGAACGCCTTGCGACGGTGCCGGGACGCATTCTCCGGCCCCTGAAACGAGGACGAAAGGCATAAGAAATTTCGTGTACTTGGTGTCCGTCCCCATGAATGAACTCTCCGCCAGCGCCCAGCTTTTTGATCGTGTCCGCGTCGTCCTGTGCCGGCCGCAGATTGCGGGCAATGTCGGCGCGATTGCGCGTTCCATGATCAACTTTGGCCCGCGAGAGCTTTATCTGGTCCGCCCCAAGGCGCCGCACCTGAGCCACGAGGCGCGCCATCGCGCCCGCGCGGGCGAACCCATCCTTGAGTCTGCCGTCAAGGTCCAGGAACTGCCCGAAGCCCTTGCCGGATGCGTTCTCGCCATCGGCTCGACGGCGCGCGAACGCGCCACCGACCGCGCCAACATTCGCCCGCGCCAGGCCGCCGAAGCCGCCGCCGAGGCCTTGGGCCGCGGCGAACGCGTCGCGCTGGTCTTCGGACACGAGACCTCCGGCATGAGCAATCTCGAATTGGACCAGTGCCAGATCGCGGCGACGATTCCCACCTGTCCCGACATGCCGTCGCTGAATCTCGCGATGGCCGCGACAGTGATGCTGTATGAAGTTCATCAGGCCGTGATGGACCGGATCGGCGGCGGCGCCTGGCCGCCGGTCGCGCGCGAAAAGAAGAAAGCCGACCTGCCCGCCACGCTCGAACAACTCGAGGGAATGTACGGCCAGATGCGCGAATGCCTGTGGAATGGCAAATTCCTCAATCCGCAGAATCCGGATATCACTCTGCGCTACCTGCGCCGTTTCTTCGCGCATTCGGGCGCCACCGATTTCGAGGTCCGACTTTGGCGCGCGATCTGGCGGCGGCTGAACAATACCTACCTTCATCCCAAGAGCCGGCGGGCTGGGAACGATTCGCAAATCCCAGTTGCGCCCCGTCAAGACGCGGCGCATCATTGAATCAGGACGGCAAGATACGTGGTTCACGCTTTAGCGTGTCAGATTGCAGACCGTTGGTTTGCGATTCCGTAGAAAGGGAACAAGATGAAGAAAGTTCTAACTTTGGTGGCGAGCGCATTGCTGGCCGGCTTTCATGCGGCCGCCAGTGACGCGGGCATTGCAGAGACCCTTCTCAAGGAGTCCGGCGTCCAAGGCGGCCTGATCGTCCATGCGGGTTGTGGCGACGGCCAGCTGACGGCGGCGTTGCGCGCGAACGACAGTTTTCAGGTCCAGGGCCTGGACACCGATCCGGCCCGCGTCGCCGCCGCGCGCGAAGCGATTCAGAAAACGGGCGCCTACGGCCCCATCTCCATCATTGAATGGGACGGGCGGCGCCTGCCCTACGTTGACAACCTTGTCAATCTCCTCGTCATCAGCGACAAGGCGCAGCTCGGCGACGACGAGATACTCCGCGCGCTGGCGCCCGAAGGCGTCGTCATGACGCTTGAGCCGAAATCCGGCCAATGGACGCGCCTTCAGAAGCCGCGTCCGAAGCAGATGGACGATTGGACGCACTACCTGCATGGGCCGGACAACAACGCCGTCTCGCGCGACCAGCTCGTCGAGCCGCCCAAGCGCCTGCAATGGATTGGAGGTCCGCGCTACGGGCGCCATCACGATCACATGTCCTCAGCCAACGCGATGGTGGCCGCCGGCGGGCGCGTGTTTGCCATCTTTGACCATGGTTCGCCACAATCCATTCAGTTGCCTTCGCGCTGGCAGCTGGTCGCGCGCGACGCCTTCAACGGCCTTGTGCTGTGGCGCAAGTCCCTCAGTCCGTGGTTCACCCAGATGTATCCGCTCAAAAGCGGCCCGGCCATCCTGCCGCGCCGCCTTGTTGCGGTCGAGGACGCGGTTTATGTGACGCTGGGCATCGGCGAACCGGTCACGGCCCTGGACGCCGCGACAGGCGAAGTCCGCCACACATACAAACAGACCGACGGGGCTGAAGAGATTGTCTTCTCGGAGGGCGTCCTGCTCGTCGTTGTCGATCCGGTGACGCCCAAAGAACTCTTGAGCGGAGGCGACAACGAGTTCATGGCTGAAAAGCGCCGCATTGTCGCCCTTCAAGCCCGCGACGGCAAGACGCTGTGGGAAAACGAATGGCCGTGGGTTGTCCCCGGGACGCTGGGCGCCGACGCGCAGCGCGTCGTCTTTTACGACGGCTCTTCCGTCATCGGCTTGAATCGCGCCGACGGCAAAGAACTGTGGCGTTGCGGGACCTTCGGGCCTGTTGCGTCCATGCGCAGCTACTTCATGCCGACGCTGGCGCTGTCCGATGGCGTCGCATTGTTCACTCACAATGTCATGCGGGTTTCTGACGGCGGCGACGACGCGAAGCCCGCCGGCGGCAAGAAGAAGGCCAAAGCCGCCGGCGCGACTAAAGCGCCGTTCGATCTGGATTTCGGCACGTCGCTGACCGCGATCAACCTCGCCACCGGCCAGGCGCTGTGGACCGGCCCTCATTCGCCGTCCGGTTATCGCTCGCCCGAGGACGCGCTCGTCATCAACGGCGTAGTTTGGAACGCGGACATATACAACTGCAAAAGCATGAGGGGCTCCGGCGTCATGGTCGGCCGCGATATCCATACCGGAAAGGTTCTGTCCGAATTCGGACCTGACGTGGAGACCTATTGGTTCCACCACCGCTGCTACCGGTCGAAGGCCACCGAGAAATACATCCTCACCTCGCGCACGGGCATTGAGTTTGTGGATGTTGAAAAAAAGCATTGGAACTGCAATCATTGGGTGCGCGGCGCCTGCCTCTATGGAACCATGCCCGCGTATGGCATGATCTTCAATCCGCCGCATCCGTGCGCCTGCTATCTCGAAGCCAAGCTGTATGGCTTCAATGCCCTCTCAGGCCAGGGCGTTGAATCCGAACGCCAGGCCATCGAGGCGGCTTCCACGACCGAGCGCCTTTTCAAAGGCCCCGCCTATGGGTCCGCTGCCCCATCCGCAACCGCCAGTTTGGAGTCGGGCGACTGGCCCATGCTGCGCGCCGACGCCGCCCGCAGCGGCCGCGCGCGAACCGCGATCCCCCTCGATTTGAAGCCCGCCTGGGAAGCCAAACTCGGCGGCAAACTCACGGCGCCCGTTATCGCTGATGGCAAACTCTATGTCGCACAGCCCGACGCCCACACCGTCATCGCCCTCGACGCCGAATCGGGCGAACCCGCCTGGCGCTTCATCGCAGGCGCCCGCGTCGATTCGCCCCCGGCCATCTGGCGCGGACGCGCCATCTTCGGCTGCGCGGACGGATACGTCTATAGCCTGCGCGCGGACAGCGGCGAACTCGTCTGGCGCTTCCGCGCCGCGCCGGCCGACCTGCGCCACGGCGCCTTCGAGCAGATCGAATCGGTCTGGCCCGTCAGCGGCAGCGTTCTCATCCGCGAAACCGATCCCGCCGCCGGCGCCGCCGAAATCCGCACCGTGGACTGGGTGTCGACTGCGGTCGGCGCCGCCCCGCCCGAGGACGCGCGCTGGCTGCGTTTCGATCTGCCGCATCGCTGGACGGCGAGCGAAGGCGCGGGGCTGCAAGGCGTGGCGCTGCGCATGCGATTCACGCTGGCGCAGCCGCCGGCCGACGCCTGGGCCGTGCTGCTGACGACGCTGACCGATGGCGGGCGCGTCAGCGTCAACGGCCGCTTCATCGGCGCCATCCCGATGCCGGACGAGCGCACGCACGTGCGCTGGCGCCGGCCGCACCTGTTGGCGATCGACCCCGCGCTGCTGGTGGCCGGGGAGAACACGCTGCTGGTGCAGTCCGCGTACCGCGGCGGCCCGCATGCGCTGGCCGGCGTCGAGGTGGGCAGGCTCGCGGAGCTTTCGCCGCGGCACGAACTGCAGTTCTTCCTGTCGCACACGCTGACCTGGATCGGCGCCACCGTTGCGGCGGTCATTGCGCTCGTGTTCGGCGTGCTGTGGCTGCGGCGGCGCGAACCGATGCTGGGCCTGCTGACGCTGGCCGCGGTGTTCTGGGTGGTGCGCTGCTCGTACTTCCTGGTGGAGGCGATGCCGATCGAGCTGCGGCTGTGGCTGCGGCTCGCCTACTACGGCGCCAGCGGCGGCTTCGCCGCCGTAATGGCGATCACGCTGCTGCGACTGTCGGCGCGCACCGCCCGTCGCAGCGAGTGGATGCTGGTCGCTTACGCCGCGCTCGGCCCGCTGCTGCTCGCCGTCACGCAGCAACACGCGGCGCCGTATCTGGACCGCCTCTGGCTGCCGAGCCTGATGTTGCTGACCGCGGCGGCGCTGGCGGCGGCGATCGCCGCGCGCCTGAAAGGCCGCGAGACGCCGCCAGCTGTGGTGCTGGCGGCCACCGTGGTCGCGCTGGCAGCCGCGCT
>Ga0101944_10007126_pt1 | contig 11393 bp, 6 predicted proteins | sample DewCreD2012metaG_FD_75245 | JGI IMG/M metagenome (GOLD analysis project Ga0101944, IMG submission 75245) | Hot spring sediment bacterial and archeal communities from British Columbia, Canada, to study Microbial Dark Matter (Phase II) - Dewar... ... | reverse complement strand
AATAAACCGGCTGCCGGCAGTTTTATTGTTGCCGGTAAGCCTGATAAAATAAATTCCTGCAGAAAGTGAGGAGATGTCTATTTCATTGTTTCCATTCAAAAGGATTCCTTCCAGCATAATACTTCCCTGCAGGTTCATGATTTGATATTGATGATATGAATTGCTGGTCTGAAGGGTGATTTTCTGGTGAGCAGGATTGGGGAAAATAAGCGTTTCTTCATGAAAATTTTCTACGGTATTGCTATTTCCCACCGTTACTTTAAAAGTTTTGACGGTGGTTCCTGATCCACCTCCTGCATTGATTCCGTCGTCAGAAAGAGTAAGGGTAATTGTTGTTGTTCCTTCGGCTTTTGGGGTTATTTTCACCAGGGTGGCTCCCTGCGTGCTTACAGTGGCTACCGACGGAACAGAAGAAGTGGCTGATAAAGTTAATTTCTGTTTTCCGTCATTGCCATCAGTTACCCCGGAAAGGAAAATCAACTGAGTGGTATTGATAAGGCTTTTAGGATAAGTTACATCGGGAACATTGTCCATGGTTGGAGGTCTGTTGATGTAAGGCAGTACGTAGATGGGGACCGAGATTATTTTTTCATTAAACATGCCATTCATAGCAGAGGAATTGTCTTTGAGACAAATATAAAGGCGGGAAGAGCCTGTTTGATCTGTTTTCGGGGTAATGGAAATGGTAGCAGAGGTATTGGGTGAGGTATAAGAAGAGGTAATGGAAGAAAAGATATTTGCTCCGCCAATCATGTTCCATACACTAAGGGAAAGGGTTTGTCCGCCATCGCCTCCATCATTGATGCCGGTGAGGGTAATGGTTTTTGAATTGTTTTTAATCAGTACAATGGTGTCGGGCATCGTTAAGACGGGCAACTTGTTGTCGGTGCAACTCACCAGGGTAGTGATGCTTTGAGCAGGGAGGGGAATTTCGTTGTTCAGGTTATATTGCCCCACCCATTCGCATTGTTTTTGTGCAGTGGTCTGAAAAGCTTCAACGGTGCCGGAGAGCCCTGTAAATTTTACATTACGGTCTTTGGTATCATTATTCACCACATAGATGGTAAGGGAATGATGGGTATCGTGTTTGAACACCAGCGGCCAGATGTAAGAAGTATCGGAAGAAACAGCATTAATCCGGTAAGCTCCCGGACGTATGTACCGTACCATGTTTTTAATGGAGTAATATCGTGGAGGTTCTGTTTTGGAAAAGGAATATACACTGAAGAGGTTACAGTTCCCATATTTCATGGCCTTATAGAATTCAGAAGCTCCTCCGAGGGCAATGGAAATAAGGGATTGAGTTCCGTATCCGGGTCCGCCTTCGGTCATCCACATTTCTTTTACCGGTGTTTTTTGTGATTCGGCATACAATTGAGCCCATTGCGTGGGGGAGGCCATTCCTCCACCGTTGGGATCTTCACTGTAGGCATGATTGGCAAAGGCATAGATGTAATTTTTACATAAGGCGTCGGCATTGGCCAGTTGTGCCCATGGCAATACATTTCCCTGCACAAAGGTTTGTTCAGCAAAAATAATTTTTACCTGGGAAGATAGGGAGGCTGCAGCAAGGGCATTACCGATAGCTTTTGTTGCCTCCACCATTTCACTGCCTGTATACACACATGAAAAATAAGGTTCTGGAAACTCGGGTTCATTCTGTGGACTGACAGCAAAGGGATATGAACCAATCTGTTCATAATATTTTTTTACACAACCTGTCACAAATTCACCAAATTCGGCATACATAGAAGGCAGCAATTTGCCTCCTGCATAATAGGCTGTACGGTAATCGGCATAAGGCTTTCCTTGTGATTGTAAAATTTTCCACCACAGCAGTGAACTGGTGGTGTCTTTCTGCCATTCCGGAGGGGAACCCACGGTGATAAAAAATTTTACACCTTTGTTTACAGCTTCTTTTACTGCATTTACCTTGGTGGCAGAGACTTCAGTAAATGCTGACAGATTCAGCGTGTTGGGATCTGCATTGTCATTGGAGGGTTCATTCCACCAGCCTGTGGCAGCACCGAACCAGATCCGTCCTACTGAAATCCCGATGTCGTAGAGCAAATCGTCTTTCTGGTCTTCATAGAACTGAGCCCCTATGCCGGTAATGTTTTGTCTTTTGTCAGAAGAATTTACAGTCACTGTTACCGTCTGTGCTTTTAACATGGGGATGAACAGGAAGCAAGCCAACATGCTTAATAAAAAGAGGCAATGATCTTTTTTCATAGGAGTGTTATTTTTGAATAGTGATGTTGTTTTATAAGGTCTTCAATAAGAAAAAGTTACAAAAAACAATGACTTCTATTTCCGGTTTGATGGAAAAATATCAGTCTATTGTTTTATTACCCGGAAGATGACATTTTCTATTTTCAGCAGATAAACTCCTCTGGCCAGCATGGAAACATCCACAGAGGTGCTATGATTCTGAATACACTGGTGAGAGATGACTTTTCCATCGGCTGAAGTGATTGTGAAAGTCATGCCGGGCCGGAGATCGTCAACTGAGATAAGAAGATGATCGGAAGCCGGGTTTGGAAATACGGAAATTCCTTTTACCGGAGTGGCAGAGGCTGTCCATACGTTGATAGCCTTCGATAAGGTATCGTAACATTGTCCTTTGCGGGTGATAAGGGTGGTAGTATACATCCCTTTCGAAACATAATTATGGGTACATGTAGTGAAACTGTTGCCTGTAAAATGAACACTGCCATCGCCAAAATCAAGATCATAAAAGTCACTGTGCTGTGAGGTATTGGTAAACTGCATGATGTAAGGGTCGGTTCCTGTGGCGACTTCAAAATTGCTTTCAGGCGATGGAAGAACATAAAGGGAAAAAGGATTGGAAATCTTGTTAAAATAATAGGGAGCCTCTGCTACTGCCCTTATTTCAAGGGTGCCGGTGAAGGTTTTGTTCAGGGTAAGGGTTACTGAGGAATCTTTTTTTGTAATGGTCCCTGCCTGTGAAGGAGAGAGGATCCAGTGGTACAAGGTGGCATCTTTTACAGCATTAAGCCGGACAGTAAAGTTTTTATTGTTGGAACATACAGAATCACCGGCGGCAAAAGGAGTTGTTTTAAGGCTGTCGGGCCAAATTACCCATATGGTAGCTGAATAGGTGATGTTGTTTATTTTCTTGGTAAAATGATAATCACCCGATTGTGTCATAGGATTTTCCCAGGAAGAAAATACATTATGGTCTGGCCGCGATCCTCCGTAAATTGCTGCAGGATCATATACAGGGCCTATTCTTACGATCATGTCCCGTTGATAGTTAACAGCCCCTACATAAATGGTGTCGTTGTTTTTTACTGCACCTGCCTGTCCTGGTTCTCCCATATCTACAATTACCGTATCCCCTTTCTTATAATAATAAAGAGTTTGGGCTCCGGTGTTCAGCACAGAAATAATAAATCCTGCAACAAAGAGAATCTTTTTCATTTTTTTCTGAATTGATCAGTAAGTAATGTTTGTTAAAACAAAAGTAATAATTTTTGTTGTTCATTGCTGTATAAAAATTTTTTTAAGCGCGGAGGTCAATCAGATGCAACATGGAGAATACAATAAAAACAAGGGCAATGATGAAAGTCATAAAGTCGATAAAATAAGTCACGAAGGGAGTTTGTGGATCAGCAAGCTGATGCATGAGTCCCATAAAAACAGAAAACAAGATAACCACACCGGTGCCCAGCGAAAGATAAAAATAAGCAATGTTGGCGACGCGGGTGGCTTTGTAATAGCTGGTTTTTGAAAAATCACGGTAGCTCATCTGTGCAAAATGTTGTGCACGATTGATCGTTTCTGCTGCTGAAGAATAAATCCATGTTTCATTTTTCCCGGATGGAGTTTTTTCTTTGTTCTCTTCAAGAAGTTTTAACCGCACAAGATATTCATAGGCTTCTGTAGCTTTGATAAATAATTCTTTTGCATTGGGCAGAGAAGACACATCCGGATGGTATTCCTTTGCTTTTCGCCGGTACGCCTTTTTAATCTCAGCAATGGTAGCCCCCTCGGTGAGATCCAGAATGGCATAATACTGATTCATGGTTTTTTGGAAAATAAAAGTTCTTTATACAGGGCAGGGGTATTAAGTACCCCGGTAGCTTTTTGTACTTCTTTGTCGTTTTTTAATGAGGCATCAATTTTCCCATGTCTGTAATAGTAATGTTCGCAAATTTCTGCATAGAGGAGACTTGAAATAACCTGCGAATTTTCCCGGACAAGCTGAGAGAGATTGTTGCTGTTGTTTAAGTATTGTCGTAAATGATCTATTTCCCGTTGAGTTTTTTCTTCTTGACGGAGGGTTTTGAAATAATTTTCGATCAATCGGAGGGATTGTTCAACCGGACTGGAGCATGAAAAATGATGGGCAATAAGATAGTTGGTAAAATCATTCAAAATGGCTGGAGTTATGGCAAAGGCAGACTTTACTGGGGGCATGGGATGAAGCAGGGCATATTCATTGGAATATTTGAAAATCCATAAACTGTCTATGAGGGTTTTCACAAAATAACTGACTGTATCAGGAGTAATAAGAAGGTCAGGGGAAATGCCGCCTCCATCAGTCACAGGCCGTCCGTGAAGGGTGTTGAACTCTTTTTTAGAAATTTCATTGGCAGCAGTGGCTCCGGTTTCATGATTTTTTGTGAAATAATCGATTGTCTGAATGCAACGTCCGCTGGGAATATAATACTTGGAAGTGGTAAGGTTGAGAAACGAATTGTAAGGCATGGGAATTTCTGTTTGCACAAGGCCTTTCCCGAATGTTTTTTGTCCGATGATGATGCCACGGTCAAGATCCTGAATGGCTCCTGCCACAATTTCGGCAGCCGAAGCTGACGACTGGTTCACCAGCACAGCCAGTGGCGTTGATGTATCGGATGGTTCATGCTGGGTGCGGTATTCTGCTATTTTGACGGTATTCCGTTTTTTTAAGGTAACAATTACTTTTCCTTTTTCAATAAACAGGTTTACAATATCAATGGCTTCCGTTAATAAGCCGCCGGGATTATCACGCAAATCAAGGATAATTCCTTTAGGTTTATTTTTCTTCAGCGTTTTAAGAGCATTTTTTACTTCCCGGGCAGCATTGTTTGTAAAACCGGTAAGTTTGATATAAGCCATTGAATCATCTGTCATTCCATAGTAAGGCACATTAGGGATGGTAATGTTATCGCGCCGGATACGAAGCGGGATGATTTTATCCTTCCGTTTTACTGTTACGGTAACCTCTGTTTTTGCTTCTCCTCTCAGCCTTTGTCCTACTTCTTCGGTATCCTGGTGGGTGATCTGAACAGAATCAATCGCCAGAATGATGTCGCCTTTTTTCAGTCCATCCCGCTGGGCAGGACTGCCTTCCATGATTTCCATTACATAAATAGTGTTGTTGTGGCGGATGATGGAAGCACCTATCCCTGCATATTTCCCTGAATGCCTTTGTTTCAGTTCTCTGGATTCTTCTTCAGGATAATATACGGAGTATGGGTCCAGCGACTGAAGCATGCAGTTGATCCCATGGGTGACCATTTTTTCCGGAGAAATTTCATCGGCATAATTCTGAACCATTTCGCGAAAAACAGAACAGAATATGTTAATGCTTTTCACAAGTTGAAAATCATCGCCTTTGGTCCATGCCAGCGAGAGTGCCGTTAATCCGGCGATGATCGTTATTCCTCCTGCAATCCGCCATCTTTTGTGTTTCATTGAAAAATCACTCTGAAATTAAATCTCAAAGTTAATCACAATTGCTGATTTTTGTGTGTGATTTTAAAAAATATTAACTTACCCCGGAATAAGAGGGTCAAAGAAGTAAAAAAATTATGAATATGAGTATTGTCGGAAAATATGTGATGCATAACGGTAGCATCATCGAGGGGGTATCTTTCTCTTCGGAAAAGAAAGGAATGAAGATATATGAAGTAATACGGGTCATGAAGGGTAAATATCTTTTTCTTGAAGACCATCTGGCCCGGCTGCATAATTCTGTCCGGCTGGCCGGCGAAGTTGTTCCTGTAGATGAAAAGACCCTTGTGGGTTTGCTTTATCAATTGATTGAGGCCAATAAAATGGAGCAGGGCAACGTGAAGGTGGTTTTTCTTTATCCGGAAGACAGACCGGATTACTACGCTCATTTTATTCCTCATTCCTATCCTTCAGAGGAGCAATATCAGCAGGGGGTAGCTGTAAAATCGCTCAAGGCCGAACGGCCCAATCCCAATGCCAAGATATGGCATGATTCGTTAAAGCAGGAAGTGGAAAAAATGCTTTCAGAAAAAAACATTTATGAGGCAGTGCTGATAGATGCAGAGGGTTATATCCTTGAAGGAAGCCGTTCCAATATCTTTTTTATCAGGGAAGATAAGTTGATTACCGCCCCTTATGAAAAAATTCTCCCGGGCATTACCCGGCGGTATGTTCTGCAGTGTGCCCTCCGTCATCAATTAGACATAGAGGAACGCTGTCTGCATTACAAGGAACTCACTTCTGTGGATGCAGTTTTTCTTTCAGGTACTTCTCCGAAAATTCTTCCTGTTGCTCTTTTTGACAGCTATTCTTTTTCTTCCGACAATACCTTTCTTCGTGGCTTGATGAAGTGTTACGACGGAGTCATTGAAGAGTATCTCAACAGGAAGTGAGATGGGGACCTTTTCTCTGTTCATTTTCATTCGGTTGTGTTTTTGATGCAATTATTATTACTTTTGCCGCCAAACAGTTAAAACATGACACAGGAGGAACTATTTAAGAAGCTGATTGCTCACTGCAAGGAGTATGGATTTATCTTCCAGTCGAGCGAGATATATGACGGATTGAGTGCCGTGTATGATTACGGGCAGTATGGGGTTGAGCTTAAAAACAACATCAAAAAATACTGGTGGGATGCCATGGTAATGCTTAACGAGAATATCGTGGGCATTGATGCTGCTATTTTCATGCATCCGAAGACATGGGAAGCTTCCGGTCATGTAAGTGCCTTTAATGATCCGTTGATTGACAATAAAGATTCCAAAAAACGTTACCGTGCCGATGTGTTGATTGAAGAATACATTGAGAAAATTGAAAATAAAATTGAAAAAGAGACGGAAAAGGCGGCGAAAAAATTTGGAGAAGCTTTTGATAAAGAAAAATTTCTTTCTACGAATGAACGTGTGCTTTCTTACCGTCAGGAAATAGAAACGGTGCGGAAGCGTTTTAATGAAGCGATGGATCGGGGAGATCTGGGGGATGTGCGGCAGCTTATTCTTGATCTGGGCATTGTGTGTCCGGTATCGGGGACCCGTAACTGGACTGAGGTGCGGCAGTTTAATCTGATGTTTGAAACCCGTATGGGTTCAGTGTCTGAAGAGGCAAGTACCATTTATTTGCGGCCGGAAACAGCCCAGGGAATTTTTGTCAATTTTTTGAATGTTCAGAAATCGGGCAGGATGAAAATCCCTTTTGGCATTGCTCAGATTGGAAAGGCCTTCCGGAACGAGATTGTGGCCAGACAGTTTATTTTCCGCATGCGTGAATTTGAACAGATGGAGATGCAGTTTTTTGTTCAGCCGGGCACAGAACTCGAATGGTTTGATTACTGGAAAGAAAAACGCATGAAGTGGCATCTGGCCATGGGAATTGACCCTGGCAAGTATCGTTTTCATAAACACGATAAACTGGCTCATTATGCCAATGCTGCCTACGACATTGAATTCCATTTTCCTTTTGGTTTTAAGGAAGTGGAAGGCATCCATTCCCGTACCGATTATGATTTAAGCAACCATGCTAAATATTCAGGCAAAAAGATTACCTATTATGACTCTGAACTTAATCAAAGTTATGTGCCTTATGTGATAGAGACTTCCATTGGGGTAGACCGCATGGTATTGTTGAATTTAGCCAATGGATATGCAGAAGAAAAAGTGAAAAAAGAAGAAGGAGAAGGCGAGGATGTTCGTGTGGTACTCAGAATCCCGGCTCCTCTGGCTCCTGTTAAAGTGGCGATATTGCCCCTGGTGCGAAGAGACGGGATGCCTGAAAAATCAAGAGAAATTCTTCAAATGCTGAGACTTGATTATCGCTGCCAGTACGATGAAAAAGATTCCATCGGTCGCCGTTACCGCCGGCAGGATGCCATTGGAACTCCTTATTGCATCACCGTTGATCAACAGACTATGCAGGATGATACAGTCACTGTGCGTGAAAGGGATTCAATGCAGCAGGAACGCATTCCCATTGCCGGTTTGTTGAAATATCTTGATGAACGGGTAAGCATTAAGTCGATGCTGGCGAAGTTGTAATTTTTTTCTGTAGAGCAATAAATGATTACAGGATTAACTGAAATTTCATAAAAACACCCCAGTTTGGCTGATCGGGCCGCTGATGGGTAAGACGGTATACAAAATCAATGCGGATAAGTTTCAGAATGTTTTCAATGCCGATGCCTGCTTCAAGGTAAGGGCGTGATACATCCGACATGCCTTCCGGAAGCAACATCACTTCCCGGTTCTGTTTATTGAGGGTACCGTATAAAGCCTTAAATGTGGCTACTTCTCTCAATTTGAGCAACCGCATCAGAGGGAAATAATTCAGAAAGAATCCCTGAAGGTGTTGTTCGGCAATGACCGATGCATATTGGTCACTTACAAATTCATAATAGTTCATCATGTTGAAGGCGTAATAATCAAAAGCATATGTTTCATTTCCTTTGTGCAGTTCAAGAAGAGGATAGGGCAACCGGCCAAAATATTTTCCGCCTTCAAGGGTGTATTTAAAGTACCCGAAAGGATTTGTATTAATCCAGTGGGTAAGGGTGAAATTCAGTTTCTGGTAAGTATACTGGCTGCCCAGAATGTTTTTAAAGCCCGTGGTGATCAGCAGGTCAATGACGGGATATTTGGTGCCGAGGCTGGTACGTTCAAATTCTCCCATGACGAAAGTTTCGTTATAAGCAAAATGAGTGGCCAGGCAAATTTCTGAAGCAATGACATTGGGCTGGTTAAGGGTATCGGTACCGCTTTTTACTTTAAAAGGAATGTAAGGGGTAGGATAAATACGCAGGTGATTTGCACTTATCGTATTTGAAAATCCCTGGAACCATTCATGTTCGTAAAATGAATTGAATTTATCTACCATTTGTAGTTTATAGAAGGGAACTCTTCTCAGCAGTGAGGTGAGGATGTTGTCGGTACGGAAGGTGTAAGGGCTCTGTCCGAGTTGTTTAACATCATGCATGTAAGAAGTTCCGAAAGAACGGCGGGGATTCTTGTCGAACATGTATAAAGTTCCTATTTTGTATTTAAAACGTTCATCGCGGGTGCCGTAAGCCACGTAACCATCCAGCATGAGTTTGGTGCTAAAGTCGTTGCTTGTACGCATACCCAGGCGGAAGCGGGGACCTTCAATCCGGTTAAAGCTGAATGTCGAAAAATAAGGCCCTAATTCTACTGGTCCCCACACATAGTAATACCCCACAATCAGATTGGCAATGTCGGCGATGGTCTGGTATAAAGGGACTTTCCTGATGGAATCGACCATCTGATATACTTTTTCTTCTCTCGGATGAAGAGGAACGGGACGGGCAGTGTCCCAGTAGTTTTTGTCGCGGTGCAGGGCACTGTCTTTGACTGTAACGTTTGTGCGTAAAGCAACGAGTTCTTTTGTGATCGGGCCGTTAAAATCGTAATTATTGTAATAAGTGGTTTTAATGCCAAACATTCCTTTCATTTTGCTGTTTTGTTTTTCAAGGAGGTTGAAGTCTACCATGAAAACTTCTTTGCTCAGCATCCACAGGCTGTCCTGGTAAGGGGAGTATTCATAAATGGCAGCAAGGTCGTCGATATAATTCAGGTTGGCATCGTCGGTTAATTTCATTTCAATTTTCTTGATGGCGTATACGCTGTCCACAATCCACATGTCGCCGCTAAAGGTACGTTCCTGTTTGCGCCGGGGCCGGAAAGATACCTGGTAACAGGTGTGTCCGTCAAACACCAGGGTATCGGTAAGGCGATATTTGTAATACAGCAGGCCTACATCGGAAATAGGACTTACAAAACCTGATTCCTGAAAAAAAGTCATAAAGTTATCGTAAATGTTAAAGGTGTGGCTCAGGCGTGCCAGCAATTGCGATACACTTTCGTTTCTTACCCCCGATGTTTTTGATGCTTTTACGATTTCGCGTTCAATCCGGGGAATGTCTTTCTGGTAATAATAGTCCGACAGGGATTCAGTAATCAGTACAGTCAGATATGCTTTTCCCGTAAGGGCGTTGGTATCCAGATTTTCAAACATGAATTTGAAGGGAGTGAATATTTTTTTATTGACAAATTTTTCATCAATGTTGTTAATGGCAATCTGCGTGCGCGTGTATATTTCGCAGTGATAATACTCCATGTTTTTCTGATCGTTTCGTTTTTTGTTGGCAATTACTTTCCGGAGGAGTATGTGAGCAGGATTTTCCCCCGGTCGTACAGTGACGGTTTGCAGTTCGATGGCAGTTGGTTCAAGCTGAAAGTTGATGACCTGGTAGGTTCCTTTCCGGATGGGTTTGGCCGCTCTTTTATATCCCACACATATCACCGCAATAGAATCGGCATTGGTTCTTTCTTCGAGGAAAAAGGACCCGTCGTCCTGAGAAAGGGTACCAATGGTTGTTTTAACAAACATTACACTGGCAAAAGAAACAGGTTCGCCGGTGGTTGCATCGGTGATTTTTCCTCTTACTTTAGTTACCTGCGGGAAGAGGAGTCCTGTTGCAGACAATGTCAGAAACAATAAAAGTCCTATCCGTTTCATCAGTTTCTATTCATCCGGACAAACGGGTAAAGATATAAAAAGCTTTCACAATGCATGTGGCGGGAATAGCTTCTTTCTTATTATGCAGCAGGCGAATGATTTTTTTTCTTATACACGGCAGCCGAGATAAGAATGCCCACTTCGTAAAGCAGCATCAGTGGAACCGCCACCAGTGTCTGGCTGAATACGTCGGGGGGGGTAATAATGGCGGCGATGATGAAAATCACAATAATGGCATGACGGCGGTATTTGCGGAGAAAAGAAGGAGTAATCAGGCCTATTTTAGTAAGAAAGTACATCAACATAGGAAGTTCAAAAGTGATTCCACTGGCCAGGACCAGCATGGAGATGGTAGAAAGGTAAGACAGTAAATTAATCTGATTGATTACCTGATCACTTACGGTGTATGTATTCAGAAAATGAATGGAAAGGGGGACCAGCAGATAATATCCGAAAATCACTCCTGCGAGAAATAAAAAAGCTGTAGAGAAAACGGTGCGTTTGGCTACTTTCTTCTCATGGGGATATAAAGCAGGAGCGACAAACTTCCAGAATTCGTAAAATACATAGGGGAAAGCCATGATCAATCCGAGGATAAGGGATGTTTTCATGTGGGTATTGAA
>Ga0101944_10007125_pt1 | contig 11395 bp, 7 predicted proteins | sample DewCreD2012metaG_FD_75245 | JGI IMG/M metagenome (GOLD analysis project Ga0101944, IMG submission 75245) | Hot spring sediment bacterial and archeal communities from British Columbia, Canada, to study Microbial Dark Matter (Phase II) - Dewar... ... | reverse complement strand
GAGCACCTGACTATCCAGATGCAGTCGCGTCACGCTGATATTCACCGGCACCCAGTTCAGAATGCGATGGCGAATCCAGAAACCGTCCTGAGCGTGAAACATGCCCGTTTTTTGATATGCCCGCCGCAACTGGTGCAGTCCCTGTGGGCGATCGCTGCGGAACAAATCGGTGACCAGTACGCTGCGTAATTCGCGCCGCGAGTAGCCTGTCAACCGCTGCGCAAACGGATTGACATCCAGCACCTGTTCGCTTTCCGGATCAAATAGAATCAAGGCGTCCGCGGATTCCTCGAACAACGCCTGGGCTAACTCAGCATAACTTTGGGCGGTTTTCATGGCGCGGATTCCTCCGGTGACGGGGAGGAGTGGTCGGGCACAGAGCGGTCCTCTTTCAGGAAAGCTTTTGCGGGTAAGGAGCGTGACGAATCATCCTTCGGGCCGGCGATGTCGCCTGGTGCTGCGATTACTTCCCATTGAATCCTCGTTCTGTCGCTTGTCCCCACTGAGTGCAGGGCAGGTTGACCGTCCGAAAACACGTGAGTCTCTTTATGCCACACACGAAACGGTTGCAGGTCTTTAACCGCCAACACCCCTTCGGGTGGGATTCGAAAGACCCACTCGCCTCGCTCCATTACAAGCGGCTGGCCATTCAAGGGGTCCTCCACAATCGAAAACTCCCCTTCATATCCAACAGGCAGAACGATTTTTATTGGCCTACCCACCGGTGCAGTGAGGGACCCCGCGTACCGAGCCGCCAAGTCAACGAGACGAAACAGGACGGCCAAAATCGCAATGAACCAAAAAAGTGTCCGCAACTTGTATTGCATTTGAAAATTATGTTAATGACGATCAACCGCAAAACTGAAGCCGACCAAGGGAACACCAGGCAGGGATCTTAGCTAGCTGGAGGAGCATTCTGAGGTGGATTGATAAATGTGCTGCATGCAGGTCGTACTTTTTTAAAGCCACCCAGGTTCAAGGGCGTCGGCCCCGGATCGGTAGGATAGTACTTGTAAATTACGTTCTGATTTACGATGATCTCGTATGCTGGAAAGGCGTCGTGCCAACCGCCACAACTTACTTTTACGCTATTTCCCACACGCGTAAATTCGAGCGTGATCTGATAATCAATGGCACGGGCAGAGTCGATAAAAGGATATGCTCCATGTGCGACGACGGTGACTAGTGACGCTTCATTGGGTGGAAAGGGCCAGATGTCGAACTTGGCTTCCAAGCCCGTAGGGTCTGCAGTATCCTCAGCAAGCGTGTTCGCGTCGGCCACGGGAGGATCAAGCGGCTCGCCAGTCAGAGGGAGGCGACGAGTCACCACCACGCGCTGTGACGCATGGCTCTTGGGTTCGGCGAATATCGACCGGCCTTGATCGCGCATGTTGGCAAAGTGGCCAATATCTACGGTGTTGAGTGAGCCAAGGCTGAAGACTTTCGAGGTACCTGGCTGGCCGGCGTAGGCGCGGTCATTGGTAGCAAAATAGAAAGGTGAATACGTTGGAAAGGATTGATAGTTTGGCTCAGGAAGCCAACCGACGTTTAGCAAATGTGGGGGAGGGCCTGCGGGCGTCCAATGGAGCTTGGTACCCATTGTATTTGGAATGAATGCGGCGACCTTTATATCAAGCTGGAAATCGGGGCGACGCGGTCTGTTGACCGCAACATAGACCGTGGCCGGCAGGCTCTCATGCTGCCCGTCGGTCGCCCGGTAGCGGAAGAAGTCCTGACCCCAGAAGCCGGGGTTGGCGGTGTAGGTGAACGTGCCGTCGGGGTTCAGCGTCACGCGGCCGTGGGCCGGGGGATCGGCCAACTGCGCCGTCAGGTTGGCATGGGGCCAGAACTGGCTGACCGTATAGTCGTTGGCCAGCACGCCGTCCGCCGGGTCGGTGATCTCTAGCGTTCCACCGGAAATCGTACAGTACCGGCATGCCCCGTCCGTCGCGCGGCTCACTCGCGACCCGTCGTTCTGGGCGATCACCGGCGGCGGATCGACGTACGGCGGCTCATAGCCGGGATATGGCTCCTCCCCCTGGGGGCCGTAGTTGTGGCCGGTCGAGAGGATCACAAACGGCTCGGCCTCGAACACGCCGTTATGGTCGTAGTTCACCTCGGAGGAGTTGAAGGTCAGGCTGCCGCCGCCGATGAGGCCGCCGCTGACCGTCACGCTCAGGCCGTACTCCGTGTACGCATCGGGAATGGGGAAGAGGACGGTCGGGTCGGTGTCGCCGGTCAGGCTGGCCGTGGCGACTAGGCTCCGCAGCTCGCGCAGCACAAGGCCGCCGGGGCCTTCCAGCGTCACCACCACGTGCCGCTCGTCGTAGATCACGTCGGCGATTCGGCGCATATCGAGAAACACCTGGACATAGTGCCCCTCGAAACGATCTTCCTCGTGCGGCCCGGTGGGATCGACCAGATCGTAGCCCGGGCCGCCGTCCAGGGCATTCTCCCCCGCCCCACCATACAGCTTATCCTCCCCCAGGCCGCCGGACAGCAGGTCGTCGCCGTCTCCGCCGACCAGCCAGTCGTCGCCGGCCTGGCCCGCGAGGGTATCGTTCCCGTCGTCCCCCTGCAGCGTGTCGTCCCCCTCGCCGCCTTGCAAATCGTCTTGCCCCTCGCCGCCCAGGAGCGTGTCGTCGCCCGCCCCACCCACCAGCCAGTCATCGCCCGGCCCGCCGGCCAGCGTGGCCGCGCCCGGCCGCACCGCCACCTGCACCAGCCGGGCCACCAGCTTGTCCTGCCCCTCGCCGCCGTCCAGCACATCGTCGCCCCCCAGCCCCAGGAGGGTGTCGTGGCCCGCGCCGCCCAAGAGCCGGTCTGCCCCTGGCGTGCCCACGAGGAAGTCGTCGCCGCTGCCGCCGAAGAGCCAGATTTCCGGTGGGTCTTGGAGCCGATAGGGCAGAGCCAAGTCGGCCCCACCACGCAGGCGTGGACGGCCGCGATGCCGGCCAGCGGGCCGGTGGCCTTGTAGCCGCCCTCTTGTGCGGCGACGGGAGCCAGCAGGCCGGCCACCGCGGCCAGGTCGGCCAAATCCACGTTGCCGTCGGCATTGGCATCCAGCGGGCGGGCGGAGTTCTGCCAAGCTCCGCCGCGACCGGCACTGGAGCCGGAGCTCAGGCCATCGAGCGTTTCATAAAAATCTTGCTCGGAGAGGAAGTTATCGCCGGAGACGTCGAGGTATGGCTGCTGGGGGGTCGGCAGCCAGTCCAGCAACCGCCAGCCGGTAGGGGCGTCGGCGATGAGGTAGTTGATGATCAGTAGGGCATCTAGCGGGGCCAGAATGCCGTCGTTGTTCGTGTCGAAGCGGCTGGCCGGGTTCTGCCAGGGCGTGCCAAAGGCCAGACCCCAAGCCAGGGCCTGCAGGTCGGCACCATCGACGTGGCGGTCGCCATTGATGTCGGCGTAGACGCCCGCGGGGATCTGATCCTGGACGTCGTAGCGCAGGGTGGCAGGCCAGAGGGAGGCCTTGAGCTGCTGGGCGTCTCCGGTGACCCACAGCGTTTCGGCCGGATCGGCGGTGTGTAGATGAAGGACGGAGCGGTCGGCGGCTGGCTCGTAGGCGACGAACCAACCACCGGCGAAAAGGGCGATGTTGTTGGTCTCGTTGGCTTCGACGAGGTTGTCCGCGCTGTCCACTTGGACGATCAGGAAGTAGTCGTCAGGAAGGTCGTCGAAGACAGGCGAGATGACAAGCTCGTGTGTGCCGGGGACAGGCTCGTCGATGGGAACGTTTTCCAGCAGCCACTGGGGGGTCTGTCCATCGCTGGAGGCGAAGACGGCGATCGAGAACGGCTCGGTGACATCTTGTGACACAGCGTAGGTTATGCGCCACTGCGGCCCGACATGGGTAAACGCCACGGCGGCCACGTCGATCCAGGGCAAAGTGCCGCCGCCCGAGGTTCCGCCAGCGCCGCTGCCCGAACCAGAGCCGCTGCCGGATCCGCCCGCAAAGCCGCTCCCACTGCCAGAGCCATGGCCGAAACCACTGGCGGAACCCGATCCGCCACTTCCACTGCCGGAACCACTTCCCGTGGCAGAACCGCTGCCACTGCTGGCGCCTGATCCGCTTCCCGAGTCGCTGGCCCAAATGCTTCCGCTGCCGGATCCAGAACCACTACCTGAGCCGCTGGCGGAGGCACTGCCTGAGCCGGTGCTGCTGCCTGATCCGCTTCCGGAGCCGCTGCCCGAGATGCTGCCTGATCCGCTGGGACTTCCGGACGCGCTGCCGGAGCCACCCCCTTCGCCTTCTCCGAAGCCGAACCCGCCCAACGCCAGGCGCCGGGCGCGCCGAAAGCGGGTCCAACCGGCAGTATGCCGGCAGCGCCGTAGCCGACACCGATGCGGCCCCGCGTGGAGGCCAGGCGAGCCTCTGGTGTACAGGATGCCGATTCCGAGCGATCGAGCGGCGGAGCCGTCACCTCGGAGACAGGTTCCAGGGCGGCATCCACCGACGGCATGACGTATATACTCCATGGCGTCTGATCACTTGCAGGCAGTGCAGCCAGCAATGCGCGGGGTTCCAGGAGCTCGCCCCGCAACGGACGATAGCGGCGCGGGGCGGCCGCCCCGCGCGGGCAGTCGCTGCCAGGAGGCACCGACCGGTCCCTTCCGCAAGACACGCCGCACCCGATTCGACGGAGCCAGTAAAGCCAAGAATTGACCGACCGGCGCATGAATAAGCCTCCTTGAGCGTGGAAGCTTTAGCGGAATGCTTGGTGGTAAATACCCTTCGACGAGAGCAGGCACGAGTTTACCCCCCTCCCCCGCTTGTCAATGGTCTAGTTCATAAAAAACACAAGTTATTTTTCCGCAAGAGGTTGCGCAAAGCCACGTTGCGGATGGCCGCAGTGGCCCGGCGGAGGGACGGGTCGGGTTCGCGTTGGGCATCGAGACGGCCTGTGGGGGGCAGCTCGAGCCGGTGCCAAGGCGGCTGCGCGATGCACCAAGCCGAGCGTGCTGCTCACGCCGGGGCCACCACAGCGGACCGGGCGGTGTCTTCAAGCCGCGTGCTGCACGAAACCGACTGTGCCGCGTAAGCCGAGCGCGGGGGAGGCCGACCTGCGAGGCCGCCGGGAAGGATCAAGGTGGCGCGGCTGGCGTCGGCAAGGGCGCATACTGCCGCCGCAGTGACCTTTTCCAAGCTGGGCCAGCGGCCGCGGGAGCGCACGCGGCGGCCCATTCGCCCGCGAGCCGCGTTACGGAGGGGCTAGGCAGGTGGGCGGTGGTGTTTGCCCTGCCAGGTGTCGCGGCGAAGCAGCTCCTGATGGATCGCCCTAAGGACGCCCGGTTTGTCCAGGCACCAGGTCGGACCCACGAAATAGTCGGGCGGAGCGTCGCCGCTGACCCGCTCCACCACCATCCACGGCGGCAGCCGCTGGAGCACCTCCACCAGCGTCTGCACATACTCGTCCCGCGAGAGCAGTGTCACCTCCCCCCGGGCCACCTGCTCCGCTAGCGGCGTATGCTTGACGGCGTACAGGTTGTGGATTTTCACGGCGTCCACGTGCAGCCGGGCCAGCTCGTCGGCCGTGGCCAGCATGTCCTGCCGCGACTCGCCGGGCAGCCCGAGGATGATGTGGGCGCACAGCTCGAAGCCGCGGCCGCGGCACCGCTGCACCGCCTGGACGCTAGCCGCATGGTCGTGGCCGCGGTTCATCCAGGCCAGCGAGCGGTCGTGCATCGTCTGGATGCCCAGCTCCAGGCAGACATACGTCCGGCGGGCCAGCTCCTCGAGCAAATCCAGCACCTCGTTGGGCAGGCAATCGGGGCGGGTGCCGATCGCCAACCCCACCACCTGCGGGTGCGCCAGGGCCGCTTCATACACCTCCCGCAGCCGCGCGATCGGAGCGTAGGTGTTGGTGGCCGGCTGGAAATAGGCGATGAACCGATCGACGTCGTAGCGGCGCTTGAGGCGACGAATGCCCTCCGCAAGTTGCAGCATGAGGTTCCGCTGCCTTAGCCGCCGGCTGGGGCTGAAACTGCGGTTGTCGCAGAACGTGCAGCCGCCCACGGCCACCGTGCCATCCACGTTCGGGCAGGTGAACCCCGCATCCAGGCTGACCTTCTGCACGCGCCCGTCGCCGAAGCGCTGGCGGAGATAAAAGCGGTAGGCGTAATACCGCAACCCTGCCTGCCGCCAGGCGGGTTCGGCGACCTTCTCCGGCAAGTCGCCCGACGACGCGGTTGGGCAGCCGGCCTCGGCGTCGGTTGCCACGCCCGCCAGCCCGAAGGCTGCGTCGCGGCCCTCGTCTGCGGCAGATCGCTCCGGCGTGCTACCGGCAACCCGCCCCCGCCCCAGGTTGGGCTCGGCGTGGGTCGGCAGGTCGGCTTCGGTCGGCTGGCAGCCAGCCCAAGCGGGACCAGCGGGACGGGTGGTGGGCTTCATAGTCAAGAATTTTACCAGAAAACGCGCCGCCCTAGGGGGCTCCAGACCTGCCGCGAGCCATGGACAGGACGAGATTCGACCGGCGGCAGCGGGCTGCCCGCGACAAGCGTGGCAAATAGTTGACGCCGCTGGAGCGTCTGTTTAGAGTGGAAACGGTTAGGAACGGAACACGAGAGGGGGCAGTTGGGCACGGCCGCAAGAGGCACCGGTTGGCGTTGGCCGTGCCCGCGGCCCTCACAAGGGTCAACGGTATGTATGGAGAGTTGGTCCCGGTCGGTGGTGGCGACAATATTCCTCTTTTGAAGCCCAATCTGATCGTCGGTCGACGCGAATCGTGCGACATTGTGTTGCGGTTCGCGAATGTCTCGGGGCAGCATTGCCAGCTCACCCTCGAGAATGGCTACTGGTTCGTGACCGACATGAACAGCCAGAACGGCACAAAGGTCAACGGGGCGCGGATCGTGCGGAAGCGGCTGGACCCCGGCGATCTGTTGTCGATTGCCCGGCACAAATACACGATCCGCTATTCGCCGGCGGAGAACGGCGCGACCGGGCCGCCACCCAGCGAGGAGCAGGACCTGGAGGCCGTGCTCAGCAAGTCGCTGCTGGACCGCGCTGGGCTGAACAATCGCCGGCCGATGGCGCCGCCGGTCTCGCGGCGGTACAACCCGCACGACGACGCGGCGGGCCAGCTCCGGCGCCGCTACGACGAAGACGAGTAGCCCGCCAGGCGTTGTGGGTTGTCTCACACGGCTGGCTGGTGCCCCGCTTCGCCAGTCAGCCCCGGCGCCCTCATTTAGAGGGCTGGCGGAGGCGAGAGCCAATCCAGTGCAACGTCCAGGCTGCTGGCAGCGTGGGTCAGGCTGCCGACGCTGATCCGTTCGATGCCCGTTTCGGCGATCGCACGCACAGTCTGGAGGTTGACGCCGCCAGAGGCTTCCAGTTCGGTACGCCAGCCTCCCTCGTCGCGCAGGGCCACCGCCTGGCGGAGCTGCTCGGGGGTCATGTTGTCCAGTAGCACGAGGTCAGGCCGCTGCGGCAGCACCTGCCGAAGCTGATCGAGCGTGTCCACCTCGATTTCGATCAGCATGTCGCGGCGTGGGCTGCCTCGCGGCGTGGGTGCGTCCGCCTGAAGGGCGAGAAACTGGCGGATGCGGCGGATCGCTTCGGCTGGGGTGAAAGCGTGCTGGCCGGCCGCGGCCCCCAGCGCCAGGTGGTTGTCTTTGATCAGCACGGCGTCGTACAGCCCCAGCCGGTGGTTGCGTCCGCCGCCGCAGCGCACGGCGTATTTTTCCAGATGCCGCCAGCCGGGCGTCGTCTTCCGCGTGTCGTAGATGCGGGCTTTGGTGCCGGCCACGGCCTGGACATAGCGGCGTGTGAGCGTGGCGATGCCCGACAACCGCGCGAGCAGGTTCAAGAGCGTCCGTTCGCTGGTCAACAGATCGCGTGCGCACCCGCGCAGCACCGCCAGCGGCTGGCCCGCAGCGACCGCGTCGCCATCGTGAGCGAGCAGCTCGACCTGCACCGCCGTCTCCATCTCGTCGAGCACCACGGACAGCGCGGGCAGGCCGGCCACGACGCCCGCTTGCCGGGCGACGACCTGTGCCTGCGCCGACACACCTGGCGGCACGAGGGCTACCGTGGTCCAGTCCTGGCCTGCGTCGAGGTCTTCGTCCACCGCCAGCCGTACCAACCGGCGCACGTCCTCTTCCAGCCGCGGGCACCAATCGAGCTGGTCGAAGTCGACAGCCGTCATGCCGAAAGCACCTGGAGAAGCCCGAAGGAGCGACGAGTGGGAAGGCGACACCCACGACCCCACAGCCGCCAGGGGATCTGCATCGTGACCGGACCTGGCAGGCTCTGTCTGCGGAGTGCGACGCGGTGCCTCCTGCTCCGCCGGAAAGCCTCGTACTACGCCGGATAAGGGTGCCGCGGCGCGACCATGCGAAGGGGAATGACGGCGAACACGAGGCGAAAGGCGCTGGTGGGAGTCGAACCCACGCATGGCGGATTTGCAATCCGCTGCCTTAGCCACTTGGCTACAGCGCCCTGGGAGGCACCTGCCTGGGCAATAGCCAGGCGCCAGAGGTTCGCCTCCGCGCGGCCCGGCACTTGCTCAGGATTTCTTCGCGCCTGTCCATAGGAATCGTACAAATCGTGCTGGCTTTTCGCAATGCCAGTCTGGCGTGTCGAGCGGCCGAGGGGAGGCGTAAAGCTCTTTCGGGCCATGGTTTAGGGCGCCGACACCTGGCCGCATGCCGCCGCGGCTGCCGGACACCTGCGGTCCTACCTCAGGTACGGTTGATACGCCTCGACGGCCAGCCGGTCGCAGCGATCGTTTTCGGGGTGGCCGCTGTGGCCGGCCACGCGGGTCAGCTTCACCTGGTGGCGAGCCAGCAGCTTGTCGAGCTGCTGCCACAGTTCGACGTTGGCCACAGGCCGCAGTTTGCCTTTTTCGCGGCGCTGCCAGCCCTGGCGTTTCCAGGTGTGCATCCATTCTTTGAGGCCCTTGCGGACATATTCGCTGTCGGTGAACAGCTCCACGCGGCAGGGGCGGTGCAATGCCGAGAGCCCTTCGATCACGGCCCGCAGCTCCATGCGGTTGTTGGTAGTTTCGGGTTCGGCGCCGCTGGCCGTCTTTTCTTTGCCGGTGGCGACATGTCGCAGGATGTACGCCCATCCGCCCGGACCAGGGTTGCCGCTGCACGCCCCGTCGGTAAACAGCAGCACCTCCGGCTCGCCGGTCGGCTCCATCGCGGTTCCTGGATGAGGAGATTCAGCGGGCGAGGGCCGCCTGGTGGGTTTCGGCGAAGGCGGCGATCTTTTCCGCGCCTTGCCGGTAGCAGAAGTCGCCGAGCGACTCGCCATGTTCGCGGGCCTGACGGTAAAACGCGAAGACCGGGGCCAGCGTGGATGCCACTTCCTCCTCCGGCACCAAGTCCTTGTACAGGAAATTGAGCCGGTCGCCCAGCACCCGGCCGCCGAGGTAGATCGTGTACTTGCCGCGCGTCTTGCCGACCAGCCCGATGTCGCAGTTGTACGGCCGGGCGCAGCCGTTGGGGCAGCCGGTCATCCGGATCGTGAACCGTTCGCGCGACAGCCCCAGCCGCGCCAGCTCCTGCTCGATCTGGTCGATGATCCCCGGCAGCGCCCGTTCCGCCTCGGTGATCGACAAGCCGCAGGTGGGCCAGGCGACGCAAGCCATGCTCCACCGGCGGACGGTCGAAATCTCCTCGGTCAGCTTCACACCGCGGCGGCGGAGGATCGCTTCCAGCCGCGGCCGGTCCGCTTCCTCCAGATCGGCAAACAGGATGCTCTGATGCGAGGTGAGGCGGATGGTGGGACGCAGCTCGCGGCAGACCTCGCGGATCGCCGTTTTGAGCTGCATCTGCGGCGTGTCCTTGATCCGCCCGTTTTCGACGTTCAGGCCATAGAACCAGCGCCCATCTCCTTGGGGATGCCAGCCCATGTGGTCGTCGAAGGCGTGCACGTCGTGCTCCGGGCGGAAGGGAGCCAGCGGGCCGCCATAATACTCCTCGACCTTCGCCTTGAAGGCCTCGACTCCCCAGTTCGCGATCACATATTTCAACCGGGCCAGTTTGCGGTCTTCGCGGTTGCCGAAATCGCGCTGCACCTTGAACACCGCCTCGACCGCGCGGAGCACCTCGTCGGGCGTGACGAACGCGATCTGCCGGGCCACGGCGGGAAACGTCTTCTTGGCCGAGGGGGTCATGCCCATCCCGCCCCCGGCCAGCAGGTTGTAGCCGATGACCGTGTCCCCCTCGGTCACCGCGATCAGCCCCAGGTCGTTGGCATACACGTCCACGCAGTTGTCGAACGCAAACCCGATGGCCATCTTGAACTTGCGGGGCATGTAGTAGCGGCCGTAGATCGGCTCGACGGCAAAAGGATCGTCGTCGCTTTCCCCCGCGACCAGCTCTTTCTGTCCCGTGGCGGTGTCAGTCAGCCAGATTTCGTGGTAAGCCCGCGTCCGCGGCGCGAAATGCGCCGCGAGCTGGTCGGCCAGCGCCTGCGTCTGGCGATAGATGTTGCTGGCCAGCGGCGCCGGGCAGCACATCACGTTGCGGTTCACATCGCCGCACGCGCCGAGGGTGGTCAGTTGAATCTCGTTGATCCGGGCGATCGCCCGCTTGAGGTCCTTCTTGAGCACGCCGTGAAGCTGCAAGCCCTGGCGCGACGTGATCCGCAGCGTGGTGTTGCCCACTTCGTCGCACAGGTCCAGCTCGGCCAGGAGCTGCTCGCTGGTGAGCTTTCCGCCTGGAATCTTCGTGCGGACCATGAAGATGTAGGCCCGCTTGCTCTTGCCCCCTTCCGCCACCCCGCCGCTGCCCCGCGCGTCGCGGTCGTCCTGCTGGTAGGTGCCGTGAAACTTCAGCAGCGCCTCGCTCGACTTCTCGAAATGATCTTCCTGGTTGGCCAGCTCCTGGGCGATCTGCCCCCGCAGGAACCGGCTTTCCCCTTTGATCGTTTCGACAGCACTGGCCTTTGCCGGATCGGACATGGCTGTGTGACCCTCTCCGCGCGGTTGAGACCGCAGGCCAAGCTGCAAACATCACCATCGCCTGCGGAAAGTTTACTATGGTGAGCGCTATTGTCGCGTTTTTCCGCCCACCGTCAAGAGATCGGCACGCCTACGGAGTATAGTCCAGCCTGTGACATTGCTTCCATGCCAACTTACGCGCAATCGAACCCTTCCAAAGCAGTGAAAAGACAAACTGGTTCTCGATATTCATCGTCCTGATGCCCCGCCAGGGTGGATCAGCCGTCCACCCTCGATCGAGGCGGCACACGCGGTAGGCAAGGCGTACGCTGGGCGTGCTGGGCGCGCCAGCGCTGGCAGAGGTCGGCCGCAGCGGTGGGCCAGTCCGGGAACCGGAAGACGAAGCCCGATTCGAGCAGGCGCGTGGGCACGACGCGTCGGCTTTTGAGGATCAGTTCCGTTTCGGTGCGGAGGAAGATGGCGCCCAGTTCGAGCATCCAGTG
>Ga0101944_10007124_pt1 | contig 11396 bp, 6 predicted proteins | sample DewCreD2012metaG_FD_75245 | JGI IMG/M metagenome (GOLD analysis project Ga0101944, IMG submission 75245) | Hot spring sediment bacterial and archeal communities from British Columbia, Canada, to study Microbial Dark Matter (Phase II) - Dewar... ... | reverse complement strand
CCCACGGTGGCCGTTTGGCCGGGCCGTCGAGGGATCGTCCCGGGGTGAGTGAAGGAAACATCGTAAACGATGGCTTTGGAATACAGGTCTGTCTGCGCGGGGGAATCGTTGGTTTCCCCATGCGTTTCGCCATAGCAGACGTTGTCGTCCTCTGCGTGCAGCGTAACGGTGTAAATACCGGGCCCGTCGGGCGTCTGATCGCTGAATTCCGTGTCCCAACTGTCGTCGTCGATCTCGCCTTCGGGATAGCTGCCAAAGTGATAATCTCCGTCCGCTCCTTTGCGATAACCCGCTTCATAGTAGTAGGCGGGGTACAGCTGGGATTCGAGGGATACGCCGGGCTCCAGCCGCGTGCGGTAGTAATCAAACGTCACGTCGCCGCTGGCATCGTCCCAATTGGGAATGACTTCCTGATGCCAGATAATCGGCTGCGCCATGGGATGATTGAACCAGCCTTCCTCCGTGATTTCGATCTCAGGGGGCGGCGTTGCGAGCGAATCAGGGATATCCGGCAAGGGGGGGCGAGAAAGAGCCATCGGATTGCCCGCCATGGCAAGGCGCCCGTCGGCGCCGACGGCGGCAACAAGAAGGCCGTCGCCATTGTGCCACAGCGCGCAGGCGCCTTCGAGAATCGGCGTTGTCTCCCATTGGATCACGCCCGAAGTCTGGACGTCGCCCGTCCGGGTGTCAATCGCCATAACGGGAGCGCCGGAATCGTCCCGAACGAGCCAGTATCGTTTCGCAGGGTCCAGCGCAAGGCCCTGCAGTCCGCGATTCTCGGACAGCGTCCCCAGCCATGCAAAATCGCCGTTGTCATAGATGGCCGCCACCGTGGCGCCCGCCTCGTTGCGCAATTGCCAGAGGGCCTCCGCGCCGACCCCAGACCGCGCGGCCAGCCCGGCAAGCATCATCGCCGGCAGGACGCGCAGCAGCCAGCGCCCTCTTTGCTTTTCTCGTATTCGCTTCATGGATTCTCCCTCGCCACAGAACCGTCATCGCTTCTCAACGGCGCCCCGACCCCTTGCCCCGTTATCGCATACGGTCGCGCAGCCACTGGGGCGGTTCGATCTCGGGGATATCACCGGGGTCGATTTCCACTTCGTCGAGCGTGCGCGGGCGGTAGCATTTGCCGGTCGTTTCGTCCAGCCAGCATCCTTCCCTGAATTGCTTTACGGTGCGGCCGGTGGGCTGTTTTTCCACAACCATTGCGGTCGTCTCGTAGGGTTCGACGGCGCCGGCGCCGAAGTTCATGCGGTAGCGCGTGACGGTCTGCGGGGTTTCGACGTCGCGGGTTTCGGGAACTTCTTCGAGCGCTTCGGCGGGCGCAATCTCCACCCACGGATTTTTTGTCAGCTCGCGCTCCATCGCCTCGAACGTCAGTCGCTGAAGTTCGGCTTCGCGCCATTGTTCCCAATCCTGTGTCTCGTCGGCGGGCATGTCCTCGACATGGAGATACTGCTTCTTGGTGAGTTTTTCGAGATCGCGCAAGGCCCCGGAAATATCGGCGTTGACGCGCTTGCCGATGAAACGGTTCTCGGAGTAGTAGGTCCAGGGCAGTGGATCATCGGGCGCGGGTTGATACATCGCGAACCGGTGGGGGCTGTTAAGGGTTTTATTGCCGTAGGCGTCGGCGCAATACAGCCGGCCATTGTAGGAATACAGATGGGCCTCGTTGGAGGCGACGGACTTCGTCGTCGCCACGTCCTGCAGAATTAGCAGCGATGGAATGCGGACGTTGCCGACGCGGGCGCTGCCGTCGTAGGCCAGATACACGTCGCCATCGCTTCCGGTTCCGGCCTTCTTGCCAGCCACGATGCGCAGGTTCGCCCCATTGGTGTTGCCGGTGGCGGCGTTGGTGGCATGAACGGTGACGTTTTGGGGGGAATCGCGCTGAACGCCGGAGCCGAGATAGACGTCGGCGACGTAGCCGTTGGCGTCCGCCGATCCGATGAGCGCCTGCCGGTCCGCCGTCGGGGCGGCCTTGTAACCGATGGCGATGCTTGAATCGGCGGTGGCGGGGTTGCCATCGGTGTCGCCGCCGACAAAGGTGTTGTAGCTGCCGGCGTTGTTATAGCCCGAGTTATGCCCGAGATAAACATTGCAGTCTTTGGCGCCGTTTGTGTATCCCGCCCCGCGGCCCATGAAGACGTTGCAGTCGCCGGTGGTGGAGTTGCGCCCGGCCAGCCCTCCGATCATGACGTTCTTGTAGCCGTCGGTGAGCGAATAGCCCGCCTCCGCGCCGATGAGGATATCGCTCCAGCCGGTGGTCACCGAGTATCCGGGCTGATAGCCGATGGCGATGACGTTGTCGCCGCCCGAAGCGCCGCCGCCGGCGTTCTTGCCCAGATACACCGCGTAGTTTCCGCTGCTGCCGGTCCCGGCGCCAACAAAAGTGCTGCTGCCGTCAACGTCAAGAACGCGGCTGCCGCTGATGCGGAATTCGGTGGCCTGGACGTGGCCGGTGAAGGGTTGATTCGTGGAATCCAGAAGCGCATAGAATCCGAGCGCGGCTGAGCTGGCAAAGTCGCTGACGGCATAGCCGCCCAGGTGATCGGCGTTCACGCCGGTCAGCCCCGCCCCGTCGCCGCTGAAACCGTTGCTGGCCGAAACGGCGCCACTAATCGTCAAGCCTGCCGATGTCACGCGGACGATCTCGGAGGCCGCGCCGTTGGCTGCGACCGAAACAAATAACTCGCCGTCCTCATCGCCATCGACGGGCCGGGCCGCCTCGCCCTGGATCGCGCCATACAGCACGCGCGTCGTGGTTTGCGCGTTGCCATACAGCTGCACGGCGCCCAGCGAAGGGCTGGTCTCTGGCGAGGAACTGTTGACAAACAAATCAAGACGGGCTTCCTCATCTCCCGCGACCTCCAGCGACGCGCCCTGCGACAGCGGCGCCAGGCTCACGGCCAGCGCGGCGATTCCCGCCGCCAGCCAGCGGCTCCCTCCATTCGGGTCATACATGCGACACACTCCTTTCCTGGGTGAGAAATATTCCATCGCGCGGTATGCTATTTCAAGGACGTTTATCACAGGCTTATCATAGGGACGCTCACCGGTTTTTCGCGATGAGCGTCCCATTCCTTCTTCTTTTTCCTGCGCCGCCGGGACGGTGACGACGAGCATGTCGCTGAGGGGGCCGACGGGGTCGTCGCCGTCGAGATACTGGGCCTGATAGTAGCGCGTTTCGGGCTTGGTGGGGTCCACGTTCGGCCGCGTATCGATATACGGGCTGAACGTGTCTTTGGCGAGGACGGTGAGGCGGTCTTCCTCGGCGCGTTTGGTCCGGATGATGACGCCGTCGAAGGCGCCCTTGTATCGCACAAAAACTCCCCGGAACCGTTTACGCGATCCCGCGAGATACTCGGTGTTCTGTTGGTGTGACTGTCGTAGCCCTCCCGTGGAACGCGTTAACTCTGCCGATTATAGACGGGAATATAAGCCGGTTGGCCCGGCCTCGGTCAACGAGAAAACGGGCTCGGGCTTTGTCATCTCCCGTGCCTTTTCGTGGCAACCGTCCCCTCACTCTTCCCGATCTCGTGCTTATCGAGAAGCAAGATTGGATGAGAGATTCCTGAAGAGGACGGACAAAGTTACATGGGGCGTGAGGGTATGTTTGTCGGACGGGATATTGGGCTTGATTGAGGCGGGGCGGTGGGGGCAGCGTAGCGAACAGATGGCATGAGAAACTTCGAGGAGTGGAGCAGCCATGAATGCACACGGTCAGGAGACGGGTCAGGCGGCGGGTCAGGCGATGGCGCCGGGGCGGGGTTCCAGCGCCGCGCAGGCCAACGGGCATGCGGTGGGGCATCGCGGCGGTCCGGGCGCGGGGCGCGGCGCGGGATCGAGCGATCCGGCGCGCGTGGTGGATGCGCTGTATCGGGTGAACAACTTTCTGGCGCAGGTCAATGACCTGCACGCCCTGCTCGAAGCGATCATGAACGAGAGCAAGGCGGTCGTTGAGGCCGAGGCGTCGTCGTGCCTGTTGTATGACGAGGCGACGAACGAGTTGTATTTCGAGGTGGCGCTGGGCGAGAAGGGCGACCAGGTCAAGGAAATCCGTCTGCCGATGGGAACGGGGATCGCCGGCCAGTGCGCGCAGGAGCGCCGGACGCTGGTCATCCATGACGTCAGCCAGGACCCGCGCCACTTTAAGCAGGCCGACGAGAAGTCGCAGTTCCAGACGCGCAATCTGCTGGCGACGCCAATGGTGCGGTCGGACAAGCTGATCGGCGTCCTGGAGGTGCTGAATAAGACGGGGCAACGCGACTTCACGGACGACGACGTCCAGATTATCGAGTTCTTCGCCGGGCAGGCCGCCATCGCCATCGAGAACGCGCTGCTGATCCAGAGCAATCTGCGCGCCGAGCGTCTGGCGGCCGTAGGCCAGGCCGTCGCGGGGATTTCGCATTACGCCAAGAACATCCTGATGGGGATCAAGGGCAGCGCCAGCCTGATCGACATGGCCCTGCCCAAGAACGATATGAACATGATCCGGCAGGCGTGGCCGGTTTTGCAGCGCAACAACAACAAGATTTCGTCGCTGGTGCAGGACATGCTGACGTATTCGAAGGAGCGCGAGCCGGACCTGGCGCCGGGGAACCTTAACACGGTGATCGAGGAGGCGGTCGAGCTGTATCGCGAGTCTGCGACGAAGGTCAACGTCGTGTTGGTGTGCGAGGCGGATCCGGCGATGCCCGACAGCGCCTTCGACGTCTCTCACATCACCGACGCGATCACGAATCTGATCGGCAACTCGATCGACGCCTCGGCGGACAAGCCGGGGGCCACCGTGCGCGTCTCGACGGTCTATCAGCCGGACAAGAAGATGATGCAGGCGATCGTGGCCGACAATGGGTCGGGCATCCCCCCCGAAATTCAAAAGAAAATCTTCGAGCCGTTTTTCTCGACCAAGGGCGGCAAGGGAACGGGCCTGGGGCTGGCGATCACGCGCAAGATCGTCCGCGAACACGGCGGCTCGATCGAGTTGCACAGCGTGGTCGGCGAGGGCACGACGTTCACCATCACGCTGCCGGCGCGCCCGCCCGAAGATGCAAATTTGTAGGCGCGGGAGGGTGGGCCGCGGATGAAAGAACGCCGCGGATAAGTTGGCGGCTTGGGCCGGGAAGGGAAGGCGGGTGATGGCGGGTTTCAAGATGCGGGAGGTGATGTTGGATTGCGCGCGTCTGATCGAGCGGCGCCACCGGCCTATGCGGCGATTTTGGATTCCTGACGGCAAGGGCGAATCGCTTTGAGCGACTTCATCTCTTGCGGATGGCTCGGAACGCGATGCGCTGGGACTCTCGCCATAGTCTGGCGTCTCCGGGTCTCAGACAAACCGCTTGAACAGCGCTTCGATATCGACGCGGCCGGCGGTGTCTTCGACGATGTTGACGTTGGACTCGACGCGCCGGACGCTGCGCATCCCCACCAGAGCCACATCAACAAACGGGCATGACAGCGTGTATTGGATAATCGCCGGCGTGTAGTCGAACGTGTTGGCCGGATTGACGGTCTGAATCCAGCGCTGCAGGATGTTGGAGCTGGTCGCGCGCATCGCGGCGACGCCCATCTGCTGCGCCTCGGCGTCATACAGCGCGCCGCTCTTCCACCCCGGATCGAAGGGGTGTTGGAACAGGACGTTGTAGAGAATCTGCATGACGTCGAAGCGGCCCGTCTTGATGAAGCGGTAGCACGGCTCATTGACGGCCTCGACGGTGAAGCCGAGAAACTTGATCAGGCCTTCTTCGCGCAGCTTCTCCATCTGATCCAGGTAGCCGCCCTTGCGCAGGACGCGCCCGGCGTGTTCGTCATTGTAGGCCGTGCCGTGAATCTGAAGCAGGTCCACATAGTCGCGCCGCAGATTCTTTAAACTGGCTTCGAGCGAGCGGCGCACTTCGGTTTCCTTCCAGACGCCGACTTTTGTGGCGAGAAAGATGCTGGCGGGATCGGTCTTTTCGAGGCCTTCGCCGAAGATGCGTTCGCTGGCGCCGTCGCCGTATCCGGCGGCGGTGTCGAAATAGTTGATCCCCAATTCGAGGGCGCGATGCAGCGCGGCGATGATGGGCTCGCGGTCTTCGGCCCTGGAGGGATCGAACTCATGCAGGTAGTTTTTCAGCCCGGCGGTGGCGCCGCCGAATCCGAGGCGGCTGACGCGGCGGCCGGTTCTGCCGAGGATGGCGTATTCCATGAAGCGGTTTCTCCGAGAGGAGGGGAGTTGCGCGGGCCTGAGGGACGCCAGGGACAGCAGGGACGAAAGGGACGAGGGAATTGGCGGCGTCCGTCCGGCTACTTGAAGACGGTCAGAATACCCTTGATAAAGTAGTCCATGTCGGCCGGCGTGCGCGACGTGACCAGGTTGCCGTCGATGACGACGCGCTCGTCGAGGTAGATGGCGCCGGCGTTCTTGAGGTCGATGCCGATCGTCGGCACGCATGTCATGTCTTTGCCGCGGACGATCTCGGCGGAGATGAGCAGCTGCGCGGCGTGGCAGATGCCGGCGATGGGCTTGCCGGCGGCGTAAATGGCGCGGACGAAGGCGATGGCTTCGGGAACCAGGCGCAAGGCTTCGGGCGCGCCGCCGCCGGGAATCAGCAGTCCGTCAAACTTGGCAGGATCGGCCTCGGCGATCGTCAGGTCGGCTTGAAACCGTTTCTTCGGCTGCAAGTCTTTGGGCAGTTTGTATTGCAGATGATCCAGGACGCCGAGGGTCTTGTGTTCGGGCTTGGGCGCCAGAATGGTCACCTTGGCGCCGGCCTTTTTCAGGGCGTTCATGGGGTCATAGAGTTCGGAGTTGTGAAAGCCATCGGTGATGATGGCGGCGATTTTCTTTCCCTTGATCATTGCGCGTCTCCTTTGGGCGAAAGCATTGATTGGGGCCGTTCGACAATCTGCCAAAGATTGCCTTCGGGGTCCACGAAACTGCGCAGGCGTCCGCCGCCGGCGGCGGGGCCGACGGCGCCAGCCCATTGCGCGCCCTTCGCATCGAGCGCCGCGATGGCCGCGTCCAGATTGTCCACGCGCAGCGCCAGATGCGACCAGCCCGGCGTGAACGTCGTGCGCTGCGGGCGCGGCGATGGGTCCTGGGGCATGACTTCAAGCAGCGTGCCATCCGGCGCCTGGAGAATGCGCGCCCCTGCGCCCTCTCCCCACGCCACCTTGTATCCCAGCATGTCGCAACACCACGCCGCCACTATCTCAACATCCGCCACCGCAAGGGCGGGATGGTCAATCCCCATCATCATCGCGCATTTGTCCTTCACTTGGTCTTATGCCGCCAGTCCCCTGACGAGACGAGCGCCAGCGAGTCGAGTCCAAGCCGCCGCCGCCCGAAAAGGATTTACTCACCGCTCATTGCCAATTCTCAGTATCTTCGGCGTCCCCAATCGCGCCGGCCACTGGAGCACCGTCGGCACGCCGGGATAGACGTCGAAGAAATTGTCGGGCAGCGCGCGCTCGCCATCCAGATCCAGGCACACGCGCCAGGCGAACGTGTCGCTGCGGAAGATGGCCCGGCCGTTTTTGCATTCCACCTTCACACGCGCCTTGGGCCACTGGATGTCTTTGAACAGCGGCAGGAACATCCGGTCGCGCGCCACTTCCGCGCCGTCCTTGGAGAGGAGGGCGAAGGCGGCATGCCGGTTTTCGCCGAGTTTGTCCCATTTTCGGGCGTCGAATTCGGCGAGAATCGTGCTGGCGTTTTCAGGCAGCGAGACCGGCGTCGTCTGGTCCATCGGATAGCCGCCGGCCAGGGCCATGAGCCCGAATCGCAGGTCGCCCGTCCAGTCCGGCCCCTCGTTGACCCCGTAGATGCGGACATGATCGTCCTCGCGCGTGACGACGACCGTCACGGGGGCGAAGGCGCGGCGGACGGGCCAGAACGACGGCGTGCGGCGCAGGTAGTAATCCACGATGGTCCAGCTGCGCGTCGCGGGCCAGACGTCGTTATACATCCAGAAGACCGCCGCCGCGCTGTCAAACATGCGCCGGCGGAAGTTCTTCACGTATTCAGTCAGTCCCTCGCCCTGCACGACGCCGCCCCAATACACCCAATCCTCCACGCTGAAGTCTTCGATGCGCCGCCCCAGCCATTGCGTGATCATCCGATCGGCCGGGAAGACGCTCTTGGGATGCGCCCAGAAATTGACTGAATTGTCATGCAGCTCGAAGGCGAACGAACTGGGCCGCTCCATTCCCTTGCTCAGGCAGGCGCGCACCGTCGGCAGCGCCGTCGGCCCGAGGATGCCGCCTTCATCCGAGAAGCGGCAGATCATATTGCGATAGCCCCGGAAGTCGGTGTTGTGGAAGCCGATGCTCCAGGGATGCTGGTCGCCGGTGTCATCCCGGTTGGGATTGATGTGGTCGGGCGAATAAGGAGAACTCGGCTGATAGTAGCGCGTGGGGTCTTCGGTCTTGAGCATGACAGGCAGAACCTGATGGAACAGAAAGTAGTCGGGATGCGCGACGCCCTTGCTGTAGTTTGGCCCCCAGTTGAACATCTCCATTTCGTTGTTGCCGCACCAGACGATGAGGCCGGGGTGATGGGCGAGGCGCCGGACCTGATGGACCGCCTCGCGCTTGACGTCGGCGAGGAAATCGGGATCGATGGTGGGATACTTGGCGCAGGCGAAGATGAATTCCTGCCAGACCAGCACGCCCTTCTCGTCGCAGATCTCATAGAAATCCGTGCTCTCATACAGTCCGCCGCCCCAGATGCGCAGAAAGTTGCCATTGGCCTCCAGCAACCGGTTGACCAAGGTTTCGTAGCGCTTGCGATCCAGACGCGCGACGATCATGTCAGCGGAGACAAAGTTGCCTCCCTTGCAGAAGATGGGCTTGCCGTTGATCTCGATGATGAAATACGTCCCGGCTTGCGGGTGTTTGTCCTGGTTGATCCGGACATGGCGGAAGCCGATGCGCCGCTCTTCGGCGCCGATCGCCTTGCCGTCCGCCTTCAATGTCGCGCGCACCGTGTAACGCGGCTGGGCGCCGTGTCCGACCGGCCACCACAACGCCGGCTGCGGAACCTCGACGACGGCTTCGACGGGATTCAGGCCCGGCTTGATCTCCACCGGCGCCTCGACTTTCAGCCCGGCCTCGACGACTTCGACTTTCAGCGTCCCCTGGATCGGCTTGTCGCCCAAGCCTTCGACAAAGGCGCGGGCCGTGACGCGGCCATGTCCGAAATCCTCGGACAACTCGCTGAGGACGACGAGATTATCCCATCGCACGTCGCGCGCTGTCTCCAGATACACGTTGCCGCGAATGCCGACATTGAGCAGGCGCGGCGACCAGTCCCAGGCGTGCGAACTCTGCACCGTCCGCAGCCAGGGGCGCTTGGTCAGCGCCTGCGACAGATGCACGTTATATCCGTCGGCGGAGCGGTTCATCGCGTGATACATGCCGCTCTCGACGCGGACCAGAAGCGCGTTGTCGCCGGGCTTCAGATGCTCCGTCACCTCCAGGCGGCAGGGATAAAAGGCGTTGCAGTGCTTGCCGATCTCCTTGCCGTTGAGGTAGATGACCGCGGCCAGATCGAGCGCCTCGAAGACCAGCCAGGCGCGCTCGCCCTTGGCGAGTTTGGGCGCGCGGAACGTCCGGTGATACCACCAGACGGTTTCCTCAACCCATCGGGACGCCAGAATGTTCAGTCCTTCGTTCGGGTCTTGAATCAGCCCCAGCCGCATCATTTCGGAGTGGACATCGCCGGGGACGGTGGCCTCCCACGCGCGCTCCAGCGGCGCGGTGTGCCATTGCAGCGTTCCGTCGCGGTCGCCGCGTTCGCCGTCATACCACCGGAGTTTCCATGTGCCGTTGAGGTCCATGCGTTTGTTCATCGATGCCGTCTCCATATGTTTGTGATTTCATTCCGCAGGTTCCGCGCGCGACAGCCCCCCGATCAGACCCGTCCAGGCCAACGGCGCGCCCCTTTGCGCTCATGCCAATACTTGGTATCGGAGCGCATGGGGTCGGCCGGCCTCACCACAAAGCTGACGCCGGCACCATAGGCCCACCCGGGAAACGGTTCAAGCTAACTCGGCGGCGGGCTAATACATAATCCAGCCCGCCCAGCCCGGCGTATTGGAACCGATGCCGGTCAAATGAAACGTGTAGGCCGGCTTGCCGGGGTCATCGGTGTGGACCGTCGCTGTGGCGCTGAAAACACGCTCCGCGTTGGGCGCAAAGGTAATCTTGAACGGAACGGCCCGCCCCGCCGGCGCCAGCGGCGAAGGCAATTGCTGGAGAATGAAGAAGTCCGCGTCGGCGCCGGTGATCTCGACGCCATCAACGCGCAGCGGGCCGGGACCGGCGTTGTCGATCATGAAGGTGAACGTCCGGCCCAGGGCCTCGGCGGGCGAAACCGCTCCGAGATTGGCCGTCCCGCCGGGCGCGATAAGGGCGCCGTTGCGGCGGATGGCGATATCGGGCGCCTGCGGCGCCACGCCCTCGCCAGCGAGCGCGAAGGCGTAAACGGGCGATGTCACCGAATCGGACTGGACGGTCAGCCATGTCGTGCCAGGACCCGCGGCAGCCGGCGCGTATTGAACGCGCAGGATGGATGACTCAAAGGCGCCCAGGACCGCGCGCGACTCTTTGACAATTGTGAAGTCGGGAGAGCCGGAGAGCGTTGCCGAGAGAATCGTCAGCGGCAGCGTCCCCCGATTGTGAATGAGATAGTCGCGCGTCTGAGGCTGTCCCACGAAGACGGCGCCGAAGTCGGTGTCGTCGGTCTCGTTGGGCGTGCCGTCCATCGGCTCGATGTTCAAGCCGCCGCCCTCGATGTTGATGGCCGGGGCGATGCCATTGCGTCCGCGCAGATACAGCGTCAGCGCGGGCGCCTGGATCGAGTCGTTGGCGATGGTCATTTTTCCAAACCGGCTTCCAGTCTGTGTGGCGCGGAATGTGACGGTGAAGGTCGTCGTCTCGCCGGGCGCCAGGGTAGTCAGCGGCGGCTGCGCCGTGACGTCGAAGTCATGGGATGCGGGGATCGAGACGAGGGGGCTGCCCGTCAGATGCAGGGGGGCCGTCCCGCGATTGCGGATCATGAAGTCACGGGCGATGGACCCATTGACGCTGGAGACGACGCCGAAATCCATCCCATCGGGGACGGGCCAGACGGATGGATGGTCGCCGCCGGTGTAGTCGTCCCAGATGCGATGGGCGCCGTCGGCGGACAAGACTTGAATGTCGGGTTGAAGCAAAGTCCCATCGGGGGTCCAGACCTGATATCGCATGATCTGGAACGCCGCTTGGGAACCCGAGCTGGCCAGCCGCAGTTTTGAGCCGTGTTTGGTCAGATTTCCGAAATAGACGGGATAGCGTCCGGCGGCGTCGAGGACGCCTTCCCCGACCTCCGCGCGTTCGGCCGGTTCGACCCCGCGGCCGTCCGCCTCGAC
>Ga0101944_10007122_pt1 | contig 11399 bp, 8 predicted proteins | sample DewCreD2012metaG_FD_75245 | JGI IMG/M metagenome (GOLD analysis project Ga0101944, IMG submission 75245) | Hot spring sediment bacterial and archeal communities from British Columbia, Canada, to study Microbial Dark Matter (Phase II) - Dewar... ... | reverse complement strand
GGTGGTGCCAGTGGATGGTGCTGGCAATGTGGATGCCGCTACGCTGGCTCGCACGGCAGCCCATGAATTGGGGCATGGAATTTTTTCCCTCCGCCACACCTTCAGCACCAAAAATTTTGTAACTTTACCCCAAGGTACAACCGACAACCTGATGGATTACGCAGGCACACAAGCTACCAAGCTATACAAATACCAATGGGACTATATCCACAATCCACAAACAATACTATTTGCATGGGCTGAAGAAGAGGAAGAGGGGGCGATGGGCGGCAGTTGGACAATTTTAGATAAAAAACACACGTTATTATTTAATCATGTATATAGCAATAATAAAGAAGGAAATCTAAAATATAATGAAAAAATAGCTAAAGCCCTTGCCGAAAATCCGAAAGAAGAAACTATTGAATTAGAATATGAAGAAAAAGAAGAAAAAGAATGGATATACCAATGGAAATTACGAACGGCTTCATCAGACCAGATACTTGAAAAAATAATAAAAAAGATACAGAATACTGAAAAAGGCAAGAAGATCGAAAAAATGACATTAAAAGCAAAAGGGATTTACATAGGAAAATACAAATTAAATGATGTGGAATATCCAATTGCAATATACAGCGAAAAGGATATAATAGATAATATAATCAAAGTTCAGGTAAGCGAGGTATCGGAACTTGAAAAAGAAGAAAACCGAAAGCATTTAAAAGCAGAAGAAACATTCATAAAATATCTGGTAATTGCCTTTTATGAAGAAGGTAACAGTGAACCGGTTTTAATGGTGCAAATTGAAAAATTCGATATTAGTAAGTCACAAAATACTAAGGAGAAGTGGTTGAAATATATGAAAGTATTAATAGATGAACCAAACAAAGAAGAAATATATCTTAGTGATGTGCCTTGGATTAGTCAGTATGATAATTATTTCAAAAATGAAACATGCTACCCGGATGACGCATGCTGTAATAAAGCCGCAAATAAAATTTTAGAAGATTATAATACTTCAACTCAACGAGGTAACCAGGTTATCATTGCTCAAAGCTCAAGTTCTGATTGTAGTAGTATTACCGCAACAAGCAATTATCAACAAGGGATTGATATTATTGATAAATCTTTGAAAGAACATAAATTACCAATAATGGTTGGAGTTCACCATCCTAACTTTGACAAAATTGAAAATGTGTGGATTGATAAATGTTCAGGTAATACTCCATCAATAACTAATCATTACATTGTTATTGTAGGTACAGGGTTTGATAAAACTAAAAACAAAAAGTATTACTTATTTTATGAAGTAGGAACAAATTGGCCAGATAAGGGCAAAAGCAAAGAAAATAAATTATATATTGAAAGTAATAATTTAATTGTTGGGGAAACTAAATATGTTGATAAAACAGGTTATTATACAATTACTGAGGTTAGGAAAAACAACGGAAAAACTTATTAATCTATTAATTATGAAAAAGATATGTGTTTTATTTATGGCTTTTATTATTTTAAGCTTAAATAGTTGTGGTCAAAATCAAAACAACTTTTTTTCTAAATCAAATGATAAAAATTTTAATTCCTTATTAGATTTATTTATAGACGCTAATTTCCCCTTAAATTATAAAAAAGAACTTGATGCTGTAGGTAAGAGTATAAAGCTAAAAAGAATCCCAAAGCTTTATGCTATGAAATACTTAAAAATGGGAGAAGATGAATTATTTGTAAATAGTGTAAAGTATAATTACGATACAGACGAAAAAATACTAATAAAAGAGGAAAATTTCCCTGTTGCTCATTTTAAGTATTCTACTGATTCATTTATTGCTTTAATATATAGGGCAGCTGGTAAAGGTTATACTAATGATAGTACCAAGGTATATTTACAAATATTAGATAAAAATGGCAAATATATTGATAAGGTGGTTATTGGAGAACAATTTACTAGAGAGAATGACTGGATGAGTTCTGTTTTTCTAGATAAAACTCATTTTAAAGTATTTAAATATGAGATTAATTGGGATAATGTTCAGATCAAAAATAACATTTATTCAATAAAGGACAAAGATGCACCCAAAACTATTGTTATAGTCACTGATTATGAAATAGAGAACAATGGAAGAATTATAAAAATTAAGGAATATCCAAAACAATATATGGTTAATGATATTCTGGAATATAAAAAGTATAATCCAGATACTGATGATATTATGAATAAGTATTAAGTTGAATTGAGTTTTAAGATATTAGGAAGTTAAAAAAAGATTTTGTAAACACCCTTGTTCACCCGCATCTTCAGATTCGTTCGATAGTTCCTTTTCCCCAGTTTATCGCCAGCTCGCACGGATTTGCAACCGACCGGAGGGAGTTCGGCAAAGCCAATCCGTGCGGTTATTTCATAATGCAAAGTTTAGCAAAGGTCGCTCGCGCGGATTTGTAATCCGTGCGGTTGCAGTTCGGCAAAGCCAATCCGTGCGGTTATTTTTAAAAGGTATTTTGCATGTAAAGTATTTGTCACGGACTACAAGTCCGCGCCAGCAATGAATGGTGTAAGCCGCACGCGTTTAAAACGCGCGCGAATGAGGGTTTAACGTTTAACGGCTCACGTTTAACGGACTAATATTCCTCTAAATTCCTCTAACTTCCTCTAACTTCTTCTAACTTCTTCTAACTTCCTCATATTCCCTCTCATTCCGTCTCATTCCGACCCGTCGGGGAGCACTTTTTCCCTCCGCCACACCTTCAGCACCAAAAATTTTGTAACTTTACCCCAAGGCACAACCGACAACCTGATGGACTACTCCGGAACACAGGCCACCAAGCTGTACAAGTACCAGTGGGACTATATCCACAACCCACAAACAATACTATTTGCTTGGGCTGAAGAGGAGGAAGAGGGGGCGATGGGGATTTTATGTTTCAATCAATTAGAAAGTATAGTTGAAAAAATTAGAAAAGCTAATATTGATAGAAAAAGTGAAATAGAACTTCAGCTATTTTCATGTTACGAAGATTATCAATATAATAAAGTTATATTTGGGAAAAAGGAATATAGTGGAGTAAAACTCTCTATAAAAGGTTATAGTGGGGCATATTTAGATAAAGACAATAATAATCAAATACCTTCATACAACATTAAACCTTCTGAATTATGTAAGCAAAGTTACTCTGATAAGGGAATTAAATTTGTTAAATATCAATTTCATGAATTGAAATACGATATTAAAAATGTTCCATATGATAAAAAAGAACCTATTGGAGAAGTAAGAATAGAAATCAGCATAATGGAAAATGAAGCCAAGGATTTTGAAGATTACCTATATACTCAAAAAACAATAGAAATAGAAGGGATTCCTTATTTAAGTCAATTAGATAAAGAGGATACAAAAAATAAAACAGGCTGTGAAACGGGATGTTGTTGGGCGGCATGTTGTTGGATGATAAATCAAACAGGTACAACAATAAATCATAATAGCAGAATTTATTTTGCAGATCCAATCAATGTCGATAACTTAGCTGATGGAATAACTACAATAATTACGGAACAGGAATTCAATGAAGCGGTATTATACGTAAAGAATCAACTTCAATTAGGTAGGCCTGTATTATGTGGTACATGGGATAATCGTGCAGAAAGTGAATATAAAGGTTTGGGTCCTAAAGCATGGAATGATAAGTTATCAGGTAGCAATAATAGTGCTACAACTCATTTTGTTGTTATTATGGGTTATGGATATGACAAAAGCCAAGATAAATATTATTTTAGATTTTATGATCCTGGAAGATCTGATATATCTCAAGGAACGAGTGAAAACAATAAATTTTATATCGATGAAATTAATTTGGAAATAATGAATACCTCTTATAGAGGAAAAATTTACAAAGTAAATGAAATTAGAAAAAATTTTTAATTATGAAAATTACATATTGCCTAAAAAGTACGATTATTTTTGTTATGTATAATCCATTGTGTTATTTATTAAATTAAAAATTATGAAAACTTTTAAAGTTTTATTAACTTTATTAATGTATGTAGGTTTAGCTTATTCACAACCATACAATGAAAGTATTGCAAAGATCTTAGAAATCACTGATAATGGAATTTTGCCATTTGAAACAAAAAAAATTGATAAGAGAAAAATTAATGAATTAGACAATAATCTTGTAATTTCAGGCATATTAAATAATGATTTATCTAAATTTTATTATATATTTGGGTATTATGATAATGATAAAAAAGAAAATGCCAAAGAACTGCTTACTTATAGATTTTATACTATTGCAAAATTAAATATTGAAAATCTCTTATTGTTTGTATATATGAAAGTTGGAAATGATTCACTTTCAATTATATTGTTAACATATTATGAGTTAAAATATATAGATTCTCTATGTATTGGTTTTGAGGAAGGCGGGGGAGAAATGGAAATGATGAAGTACAAAGAAAGCGTAATCACTGAGAATTTAGAAGTCAAAACACGATATTATGAATGGAATCCAGAATATATAGATAAAAAAACAAAGAAAAATCCCGATACTCCAAAGACAATAGTCACATTAGCTGATTATAAGATAGACGAAAATAGTGGTAAAATATTATTAATTAAGCAAGAAAAGAAATATTCAAATTGCATTCCAGAAGAATTTTCATATCCTGAAAGTAATTGTAATATTTTTGACAAACCTTAATTAATATTAGTTTCTTTGTTTCCAAATCAAGAAGTCAATCTAACCGCACTACTAATCCCCCCGCTCCCGCGGATTTGCAACCTACCAAAGGGAGCCTCCCGCTCGCGCGGATTTGTAACCGACCGAAGGGAGTTCGGCAAAGCCAATCCGTGCGGTTATTTCATAATGCAAAGTTCAGCAAAGGTCGCTAGCGTGAATTTGCAACCTACCGAAGGGAGTTCGGCAAAGCCAATCCGTGCGGTTATTTTTAAAAGGTGTTTTCAATGAGGCACACCTCGAATAAGTAAAAAAGTGTAAGAAGTATTTGTCACGGACTACAAGTCCGCGCCAGCAATGAGAAGTATTTGTCACGGATTACAAGCCCGCGCCAGCAATGAATGGTGTAAGCCGCACGCGTTTACAAGCGCGCGCGAGCGAGGGAACGTGCAGGCCATTTCCGGATTCCCGGGCGTTGACCTGGGCGACAACGGCCTTGACCATGCCGACAACGAGCTGCTGAGCGCCTATAACCCCGAGATGAACCGGGTAATATCGGCCTTTAAGGATTGGCATGGCAAGCTGAGCCCCGATGCCGCCTACCTGTTCCTGGTACCCAAGGCCGATGGCGGCCTGCAGGGCTACATGCCCTTTAACCGCCAGTTTGGCTTTGTGGTGGTGCCAGTGGATGGCGCTGGCAATGTGGATGCCGCCACACTGGCCCGCACGGCAGCCCATGAATTGGGGCATGGAATTTTTTCCCTCCGCCACACCTTCAGCACCAAAAATTTTGTAACTTTAGCCCAGGGAACAACCGACAACCTGATGGATTACGCAGGCACACAAGCTACCAAGCTATACAAATACCAATGGGACTATATCCATGATCCGCAAACAATACTGTTCGCTTGGGCGGAAGAGGAGGAGGAGGGGGCGATGATTACCCAACGCTCTTCAACTGACGAAATACCTTACATAGCGACTAAGATAAAGCGGGACACAGTTTTTTATCATTCTGGCGAGACCATTTATCTTCTAAAGCAAAGCAAATCATATAAGTTTTTTAATGTCAAGAAACACCAGTTTGTTATACCTGGGGATACTGTCTTTGTAGATATACCATTAGATACGATACAATGGAATTTTAACGGTATTGTTACCAATAATAAACCAATAGAAATAAATACATCTGCGCTTAATGTTGGGCAGACCTATAAGCTTAGGGCTCACATTCCACCACAATATACTTCCTTTACAATAGGGACATCAATTTACAAACCCAAAATAGATTCGACATATAACCTTGAATATTCAGTTATTATTGTTGACAATCCAATAATTGAGTTTACCCGAAGTAAAACTTATCAGGGTGAGTACGGGTTTGATAATGATTTCTGGTCATGCAATACAGTAAATTGCTATGACACAACAAAAATAAACGGTGTGGAATATAAAATACCTTGGCTATCTATGAGAAAAGGCCAGGTTGTAAACATACAGGCACTTATTAAAATATCTACTGACCAGTACAAGGCATTGAAAAAACTTGGCCATGAGTTTAAGTTTTATGGTTCAAACCTCAGTATAAATGGGGTAATCGATACTTTCAAGGTCGATATAAATACACTCAATTCAGGGGATAATCTTATAGACCTTACGCTTTCAACCTCACAGGAAACAACAGGTGCATTTACTTCTCCGGAGAAATTATATGCAAAATCTGGAAATGACATTGCAGGGAAATTGAACTTTTTTTGTAAGGATGAAGGTAAATTTCACAATGTTGAATTGAACATTATACCAATATTTATTGACCAGGCAAACCTTACCACTAACATTGATACGAATCAGGTTGAAACATACTTCAATAATCGGGCATATAACCAGGCGTTCGTAAAATGGGATATTAAAAGGCAAGGCGCAATACTTATCAGTTGGAATACTGATAGTTTAATTTTAAAGAGCTTAATAAATGATGCGTATAAGTACAACTGGCACACTAAAGTTGAAACCAATTATTTACGAATAATAAATGATATTAAATCCGGAACATTTAATCAGTATAACTCAAGTGCTATACAACAATTCTTAGGACGATACTTAAGCAAAAAAGATTCTGTGTTTTATACTAATGCTTATTCTGCAAAAGGGAAATATTTAATGTTCGTAACGGATCTAAACCAAAACGGAGGTGAAGACGGCATAGGTATGGTCAATGGCAGGGTTTGCACAATCTTTAAAAATGGTATAGGGAGTATCCCTACATATATACACGAAGTCGGGCATAACCTTGGGCTTTCACATGTTTTTGATAATACCGGTAAACCTGGCGAACGGGGAACACCCCAGGGTAAAAGCGAGCATTATATGGATTATTTCAACTCCAAACAAATATTTTGGAAAACCGACTGGGAATTTATTTATCAACAAACAAAGCCGTGAATCATTATGAAAAAGATTGTAATATCACTTTTTATTTATGCCAGTCTTAGTATATCGTTAGGGTTTACACAAGAAACAGGCAGTCCAAGGGAAAAACTACTGACCAATATGACGACCATATATAACACCATGCTCAGCCAGCCCGGAAAGGATTATTATACCCAACTCGACAATTTGCTGAGATTGGAGCAAGAATTATATAAAAATACAAAGTGCGTGAAATATTTTGGTTTTATCAATGACAACAGGGCAAAAGAAATAGCCCGAAAAACACCTGACAAGGAAAAATTGTACAAAAGCCTTTTAAAATATCAATATGACACAGCTATTACGGTAAACAATGCCCTATATGAAATCCATAAGGCATTGCGCAGCATTGCCAGCGATACATCGTTTATCCAGAAACTTACAAATAGGATGCTTGATTTTCAAATTGCCCCAAGGTATTATGGGCTTGGTGATGTTGAAGCTAAAGACAGTAACTTTTATTACAACCAGGAAGGAATAGAAAAACTCATCCGCATTGCAGCCAAGAACTACACAGGTACAGAGAAAACAGCCTACGCAACATGGTATGTGAAGTGCAAAAATATTGAACAGGACATTTACAATGAACTGGCAAGGAAATACATACTAGAACTGTACCAAATAGAGCCAAACAAGAAAAAAAGAGAAAAGAAAAAACTTGAAATCACACCGGAACTGATAAAGGAATATTATCCGGAACTTTATCGGGAAATGACTGACTCACTAATCAAGGTTTACACTTCCGAAGGGATAGAGCAACTTTACAAGAAAGACGTATCAAGGTTTATTTATGTACTTGGGAAAATCTATGCTAAAATCAGTATTCCTACTTTGGAGGCAATTGATATGGATACTATAAACCATAGTGAAAAAGAAAGATATATGGCCCGGATTGCCTTAGCAAGGCTTGGTGTACAGGAATATGAATATTTATTCTTAAAGAAAGAGCAGCCAAAAGCAGGGGAGCTTATTTATATATGCAGCCAGGCATCAGCGTATCGCTTTGCTGAACTGATGAGTGATACTACCAAAACAACTGGGTGTTTTCCTTGGATATGGGAGATTGCAGGAAAGGAATATAAGGACATGAAAGTATCATTAGCATTTAAATATTTGTGGATTTTGAATCGAGCAAATTTTATTAAAGAGTTTTCTGTTCCTTTTGATTATAATTATGATGATTATTGTTTGTTTTATACCAGTAATACCTACAGTAAAGACAAGGAAAAAGCTTTAATTGAAAATGCCATTAACTGGCTTGAAAAAAACAAAGGGAGATATGAATTAAACCCATACGCTTACGATTATAACTTAAATTATTAAAGTTTTATTTCTGTGCATAAGCCTGCCTGTTGATAGCATGTTGTATAAGTCCGTCAATAGAATACATCAGGCAATACTTATCTTCCTGAGGTAGTTTTTGGATAGTAATAATTTTTTCAACTAAATTTTTTTCTAATTCTATATCTATTTTACCAACCAGATAATCAAGAGAAACATTAAGAGCATCAGCTAATCTTGTTGCAATATCAATAGAAGGAGTTGCTTCTTCCCTTTCATATCTACCTAATACATTAGGATGAATACCAACTTTTTTTGCCAGTTCAGTTTGGCTAATTTTTCTTTCCTTTCTTAACATAGCAAGTCTCAAACCAAATCCCCCCGCTCGCGCGGATTTGTAACCAGCTCGCGCGGATTTGTAACCGACCGAAGGGAGCTCGGCAAAGCCAATCCGTGCGGTTATTTTTAAAAGGTATTTTGCATGTAAAGTATTTGTCATGGACTACAAGTCCGCGCCAGCAATGAATGGTGTAAGCCGCACGCGTTTAAAACGCGCGCGAGGGTTTAACGTTTAACGGCTCACGGTTAAAATTTTTAACTTCCTCTAACTTCCACTAACTTCATCATATTCCGCCTCATTCCGCCTCATTCCGAATCATTCCGACCCGTCGGGGGTATTTTTTCCCTCCGCCACACCTTCAGCACCAAAAATTTTGTAACTTTACCCCAAGGCACAACCGACAACCTGATGGACTACTCCGGAACACAAGCAACCAAGCTATACAAATACCAATGGGATTATATCCACGACCCACAAACAATACTGTTTGCCTGGGCGGAAGAAGAGGAAGAGGGGGCGATGGGAGTATATGGAATTACATGGTTAGGAAATATTTTATGGGGTTTAGCTCCCGATGAGCAAGAAAAAGAAATAGAAACAAGGTTAGAATTATTTAATCATATTCATCAGAAATATGAAGATTATTATAACAACTCAAAGACAAAAGATATTTATTTAAGTGTTGATAAATATAAAAACTGGTCGGTAAGAAAAGCATCATTTCAGGGAATTGCAAAAAAAGTTTTTAAGGGTTTAAAAACTAATGATAATACATTTAATTTGTGGAATGAAGGTATATATTTTGAAGATTATGTGTTAGAAGGGAAAACATACAAAGTGGCTGTATATAGCGTAAAAGAAAAGACTGAATTAAGTAAGGACATAAGAATAAAAAGTTTTAGCGAACTTCGTTATAATAAATCGATAAAAGCAGGTTATACCAAAAATTATGGATTAATTTCGTTTTATGATACAGAAGGCAAGATGCATATGGTAATACAGATAATGGGAGATAAACCAGAAAAAGGTGTAAAACAATGGTTAAACTATTTAGGACTGATATTACCATCGAAGCAGCAGGAAGAAGATGATAAAGATATATTGGATAAGATTTTAGATGCAATTTTACATGATATAGATGGGTTGAATAAAATATGGGATGGAGAAGAAAAAAAGATAGTATGGGAAGATAAAGTAAGTAAGGAATTTAAAATAAAAGTAATACAAATTTCAGAAGAACTTGAAATAAATCCAGATTATTTAATGGCCATAATGGCATTCGAAACCGGAGAAACATTTAGTTCAAATATAAAAAATCCTTATTCTGAAGCAACAGGATTAATACAATTTATGCCTCAAACAGCAATTAATTTAGGAACTACAATAAGCGAACTAGAAAAAATGTCGCCTGAAGATCAACTCAGTTATGTAAAAGAATATTTCAAACCATATAAAGGTAAACTTAAAGATTTATGTGATTTATACATGGTTGTTTTATATCCTGTTGGAGTTGGGAAGTCAGATGATTATGCACTTTTTGAAAAAGGCAGTAAAACCTATGAACAAAATAAGGGTTTAGATATTAATAATGACAGTATAGTTACTAAAAATGAAGCATGTGCTAAAGTAGTTGAAAAATATGAAAAAGGTCAGAAAAACTAAATAAAACAAAAAATATATGAAAAAGATACTTATAATTTTAATAGTAATAACTTGTAATTGCAAAGCACAAAAGCATCCAATAATAACTCATTTAAATGAGTTTAACATTTTAAGTGCTATTTATAATAATTATGATGAAGGTACTAAATCATCGAAATGGCTAGTTAAAGAAAATTCAATAATTAAAGAATTTTTTAATAAAGAAAAAATTTATTTATACACTTCTATAAAATCCATTATAGATTCGATTAAATTTAATGAAGAAAAATTTGCTGTTGTAGTAACTCAAACAAAACCAGAAGATTATGATTGTCATTTTTGTGCTCCGTTAGTTGGAATAATTCTTGTAGAAAATATTGATAATAGTTGGGTAGTAAAATATAATATTTATTTAGATTTGATTGGTTCATGGGGTGAAATTTCTACACCAAAAATTGAGTTAATAGGAAAACATAAATATGGTATTTCTTTTGAAACAGGATTAACCGGACAAGGTTTTACTAATACTAAATTTATTCTTTATGAACTACAACAGGATACAATTAATAAAATCCTTATTATAGATGATTTTTCTGGAGATAATGAAGGAATTTGTGATACCTTATTGAATAATTGTTGGAAATATTCTTCGATTTATTATTTTAAAAAGTCTTCAGATTCCAATTATTATGATTTAATTGTAAACAAGTCAGGTACAAAGATAGAGAATAATAAAATTAAAGCTTTTAATTCAATGAAAATTTATGAATATGTTAATGGTAAATATAACTTAAAACTTTATTAATTCATAACTATCCTTCAATAATTTTTTTAAGATTTTCTTTTAATTTTTTGTTTGCCAATGCAAGGTCAATAATTTTAAAGAGTGCTTGTTTTTCTTCATTGCCAAGGGAATCAATCAATTTTATTTTTTCTAATAGAGGCAGGTTTACTTCTTCATTGACATCAGTAGTTTTAAAAAACTCTGAAATAGAAACTTCAAATACATCAGCCAATTTTTCCA
>Ga0101944_10007120_pt1 | contig 11401 bp, 10 predicted proteins | sample DewCreD2012metaG_FD_75245 | JGI IMG/M metagenome (GOLD analysis project Ga0101944, IMG submission 75245) | Hot spring sediment bacterial and archeal communities from British Columbia, Canada, to study Microbial Dark Matter (Phase II) - Dewar... ... | reverse complement strand
GGCCGCGCCATCAGCGTGGACCGGAGGGCTCAGCTTGTCAACACCCTTTGCACAGCGATCAAGCTGCCGCCGGCCGCTGCGCCGGTTCCTGCGTGCATTGGCCGGACGCTCGCGGCGGCTGGCGGGAACTCGCCGCCGCGGCGATGGATTTTTCATTTTTCGCGTTTTTCGCGTTTTTCGGCCTTGACAGGGGTGCGGCCTCCGCCTAACTGTGCGTCGGGCCTGGCCAAGGTGACCAGAATCGCCGGGGGGATCGCGGGCCCGGTTGTGCGCCATGCAGTTCAACAGCTTCGAGTTCGCGTTCTTCTTTATCCTCGTGCTGGCCGGGGCCATCGTCCTTGCGCGACATGTCAGGGCCCGCAACATCATGCTGCTGGCCGCCAGCTACGTGTTCTACGGGTACGTCCATCCGTGGTTTTGTCTGCTGCTGGCGGCCAGCACGCTGTTGGACTATGCGGCCGGCCTGGCGATACAGCGCGTGCCGGGCCGTCGCAAGCTGTGGCTGCTGTTGAGCGTGCTCGGAAACCTTGGGATGTTGGGCACGTTCAAGTACTACAATTTCTTCGCCGTCAACCTCCAGGCGGCTCTGGCGGGCCTGGGGTTGCGCGTTTCCCTGCCGGTCTTGCGGACGCTGTTGCCCGTGGGCATATCGTTCTACACCTTTCAGACGCTCAGCTACACGATCGACGTTTACCGCGGCCGGCTGGCGCCGCGGCGCCGTTTGAGCGATTTTGCGCTGTTCGTGTCGTTCTTTCCGCAGCTCGTCGCGGGGCCGATCGAGCGCGCCGCGAACCTGTTGCCGCAGATCGAACGGGAGCGGACGCTGGATGCGGGCCGCATCGAAACGGCGCTCTATTTGCTGGTGTGGGGGTATTTCAAGAAGCTGGTGGTGGCCGACAACCTGGCGCTGTTCGTGGATCGGATTTTCCTGATGCCCGACCCGCCGGGGCTGGCGCTGTGGGCGGGAGCGGCGGGCTTCGCCGTGCAACTGTTTGCCGATTTTTCGGCCTACACCGACATCGCCCGCGGGGCCGCGCGGCTGCTGGGGTTCGAATTGATGCGCAATTTCCGGGCGCCCTTCGCGGCCAGCAACCCCGGGGATTTCTGGAATCGCTGGCATATCTCGCTGACGACGTGGATCCGGGATTACGTGTATCGGGCCTTGCCAGGCAGCGCGAGCTCCCGCGCGGGCGCGCTGCGCAACCAGGTGATTGTCTTTGCCTTGTTCGGCTTGTGGCATGGGGCGGGCTGGAACTTTATTCTCTGGGGACTGTATTACGGGATGGCGGCGGTGATATACTTGGCGGCTTTCCGGCCATGGACACGGAAAATTCGCGCGCGCTGGTTTGCGGCGCTCTCGGTCGTTTTCTGGTTCCTGCTGAACACGGTGGGAGCGCTGTTGTTTCGGCAGCAGGATTTGGGGATGTTGGCGCGGTATTTCACCCGCAACCCGCTGTTGCACACCCCGGAGCAGGCGGTGTTGGGGCTGGGCCTGTTGGGCGTGGTGGCGGGCTTTTCGGCGCCGTTGCTGCTGCAGGCGGCGTTGCGGCCGCACTGGGAACGGTTGGGGGTCGCGCGGCCGGCATTGGCCTGGGCCTGCCTGGCCGCGGTGGCGTTTCTGGGCAGCGAGGGCGGGATCGAATTCGTGTATTTTGCCTTCTGAGGCGGGCAATCAAGATGCGGAAGGAACAACGGAAAGAACGGCGGCGGCTGGCGGCGCAGGCGGCGCTGGGCCTGGCGGCGCTGGGCGCGGCCTCGCTGCTGGCGCTGCGGCTGGGCGGCAAAGGCCGTTACGACGGGCGGGGCATCGAGGCGCGCCTGGCGCGGCTGGAGCGGCGGCTGGAGCAGGGGGTGGACGTGGCCTTGATCGGCAATTCGGTGCTGGCCTCGGCGGTGGATGCGGATGTCTTGCGCGACCGCCTGCGGGCGGCCGGACGCGAAGGGACGTTCCTGGCCCAGGACGGGGCCGCGAGCGCCTTTTGGTACCTGACGCTCAAGAACTACCTCTGCCGCAGCGCGCGGCCGCCGCGGCTGGTGGTGTTCTTCATTCTGCGCGACGAGCTGACGGATCCGACCGACCGCACCACGGGGGAAAAGAGCGCGCTCCTGCGCGCGGCCGGCGGCGCCTGGGAGCCCGAGTTGCTGCGGGTGTTGCTGGCCGGCTACGCCCGCGAGCGCCGGGGCACCGAGGCGCTGCTGCTTGTGCTGCGCGCGCTGTGGCCGCCCTATGCCTGCAAGCCCGCCTTGCGCGATCGGCTGTTCGAAACCTTGACCGAGTGGCCGGCGGCGCAACTGCGGCGCTGGGAACGCTGGCGGACGCTGCCGACCTATGCCCAGGCGCGCCGGGCGCTGTTCCCGCGCTGGACGCCGCCGGCCGGAGGCGAACCCCGCGATGGGGCGTCCCGCCCCTTGCCCTGCGGCGAGGCGGCCTTTGCCGCGGCGGTCGAACGCTCGTTTCTGCCGGCGATCGAGCGGCTGTGCGCGGAGCGGGGCATGCGTTGCGGCGTAGTGCGGCTGAGCCGCCGGCGGGACGCGGGTGCGGGCGGGGAGCAAGGGCTGGAGCCGTATATGCAACGGCTGGCGGCGCGCCTGCGGGAGCGCGGAGGATGTTTCCTCGACCTGTCGGCGGTTGAAGAATTGGACGAAACCTGCTATGCGGACGGTATTCATTTGAACGAACGGGGGCGGGCGGCGGTCACGCCCCGCCTGGCAACGTGGATCATCGAGGCGTTGTCGGAGCGGCCGCCGGCCGCGGAACAGGAGCAGCCATGATGAGCGCTCAGACGCCGTCGCTAGCCGGACGGATCAAACGGCATGTTCGCAACCGGTTGCTTTCCGGGGTGCTGGTGCTGGTGCCCCTGGCGATCACCGTGTTCGTGATTCGGGTTCTGTTCAAGACCATGGGCTCGATTCTGGCGCCGGTGGTGAAGTTGCTGCTGGGGCCGCTGGACGATCGGGTCGTGCTGGTCATAGCGTTGGTGGTGTTCGCTGTGCTGGTGTATCTGGTGGGGCTGATCACGGCGCACATCGTGGGGCGGCGGCTGCTGGCGCTGGGCGAGGGAATCATTCTCCGCATCCCGGTGGTGCGGACGATTTACGCCGGCGCCAAGCAGGTGATCGACTCGTTTTCGCTGTCGAATCGGGGTTCCTTCACGGAGGTGGTGGTGGTGGACTATCCGCGGCCGGGATTGAAGGCTCTGGCCTTCGTGACGGGGACGATGCAGGGCCGGGACGGACGCACGCTTTACAAGCTGTTCATTCCCACGACGCCGAATCCGACCAGCGGCGTATTGGCGATCGCGGAGGAAGATCAGGTTGTGCGGATGGCGCTCAGCGTGGAGGAGGCGGTGAAAATGGTGGTGTCGGCGGGGATGCTGTCGCCGCCGCGTCTGGACTGTTGAGGACCGTTAATCGTCAGGTTTACCCTTCCCATGGCGGTCGCGAGGGAAGGCGGCCGGATCAGAGCATGCGCACCACGCGGTTTCCATGCTGGCGACCTCCGAGTCGTCCGTTTGGGGGCCGAGGCTGGCGCGCGAAATCCGGCGGGTGAGCGTGGAAAAGGTTGGACAGCGCGGGCGGGGCTTGGGGTATCATGCACGTCGCGCGCCGGTTGCCGCGAGCGGCGGAGCGGGCGCGGCGGGAGCGAGAGGAAAGCTGCCGATGAGAACCATGCAGTGGATCTGGCTGAGCGGGCTGGGGCTGGGATTGTTCCTGCGTAGCGCCGCGGCGCAGGCGCCGGGCGCGCCGGAGGAACCTTTGGAGCCGCCCCCGGCGGTGGAACTCGACGCGGGGGAGGAAACCGCCGCGCCGAGCGCCGCGGTCGCGCCGCGCGACGAACGGGAGGAAGCCTACGCCCAGTTGGAGTCTCTGGCGGAGGTCATCCTGCAAATCCGCCGCCGCTACGTGGAGGAAAAGACCTTCCAGGCCATCCTGCAGGGGGCGCAACAGGGCATGCTCCAGGCCTTGGATCCGCACAGCGCGTTTTTGCCGGAACAGGAATACAAGGACATGCAGGACGACACCTCCGGCAAGTTCGGGGGACTGGGCATTCACATCGGCATCAAGAACGGACTGTTGACGGTGATCGCGCCGATCGAAGACACCCCCGCCTTCCGGGCGGGCTTGCAGTCGGGCGACGTGATCGAGCAGATCGATCAGGACAAGACGGCGAACATGAGCATCCGCGATGCGGTGCGCCGCATGCGCGGAGAAAAAGGCACGAAGGTGCGGCTGACCATCCGGCGGCAGGGCGAAGAAGCGCCGCGGACAGTGGAGATCGTGCGCGACGACATCAACGTGCCCAGCGTCAAAGGCGCCCGGCTGCTGGCGCCGGGGGTGGGGTATGTGCGGATCACGCAGTTTGCGCAGCCGACCGGCGCGGCGCTGTACGAGGCGCTGACCAACCTGACGGCGCAGGGAATGCAAGCGCTGGTGCTGGACCTGCGCAGCAATCCGGGCGGGCTGCTGTCCTCGGCCGTGGATGTGGCTTCCTTGTTTCTCCAGCAGGGCGACTTGATCGTCTCCACCCGCGGCCGGGCGCAGAAGGAAATCCGCACCCTGGCCGGCGGCGAGCGCCACTTCACCGATTTTCCGATGGCGGTGCTGGTCAACGGCGGCAGCGCCAGCGCCTCGGAGATCGTGGCCGGGGCGTTGCAGGATCATCGGCGGGCGGTGCTGATCGGGGAGACGACGTTCGGCAAGGCGTCGGTGCAAAGCCTGATTCCGCTCGAGACGGCGCCCAAGTGCGCGATTCGTCTGACCGTGGCGCGCTATTATACGCCCAGCGGCGCGGAAATTCACGACAAGGGCATCGATCCGGACATCCCGGTCGATGTCAGCCCGGAAGAATGGCGCCGCGCCCAGATGCGGCGGGCGCACCTGGAAAACCCGGCCCTCTTTTCCGCCGAGGAAAAGAAGGAATACGAGAACGCGGTTGATCGGCCGTTGCAGCGGGCGGTGGATTTGTTGCAGGCGCTGAGGATTTTCAAGGGATGACGAACGCCATGTCAGCGGCGCTGGTCAGCGTGCGGCTGTTGTCGGCGGCGGGCGAATTGAGCGCGCCGACGTCGATGCCCAAGGTGGTGAAGACCGACGCCGAGTGGCGGCGCCAGCTCACGGCGGAGCAATATCGCGTCACGCGCCAGGAAGGCACCGAGCGCGCGTTTTGCGGCGTGTTTCACGACCACAAGGCCGCGGGGATCTACCTTTGCGTGTGTTGCGGGCTGCCGCTGTTCCGCTCGGACAACAAATTCGATTCGGGGACGGGCTGGCCGAGCTTCGACCGGCCGATCGCGCCGGAAAACGTGGCCACGCGCGTGGACCGGCGGTTCGGCATGACGCGCACCGAGGTGCTGTGCCGCCGCTGCGACGCGCATCTGGGGCACGTCTTCAACGACGGCCCGCCGCCGACGCGGCGGCGCTATTGCCTGAACTCCGCCGCGCTGACGTTCCAGCCGGCGGCGAAGTCCGCCGCCGAATAAGCCGCCGGCGGACGCCGGCCGGCGTCGGGGGGCGAAGGCGGGCCTTATTCGCCCAGGCGCCGCAACACGGCGGGCTGGAGCAGAAAGGTCACGACCCCCCGGCCCGGCGCCGCGCCGCGTTCGAATTCGATGCCCAGGACCGCCGCCTTCTTGAAGAGAAACCGCACCCGGTCGGTTCCCGACACGAGCCGGGAGGCGAGGGTGTCGAGGTCGGGAAGGTGGCCGACCAGCAGCGTGGGCCGCTGCGGCTGGCGGGCAAGCCAGGCGAGCGTGTCCGCGGTGTCGGCGCCGGGGCGCAGTTCGTCGGCGTATTCGATGTCCACGCCGGGCGCGGCCGCCGCGGCCACGATTTCGGCGGTTTGGCGCGCGCGCAGCAGGGGGCTGGAGAGCACGCGCTGCGGCAGCGGCTCGATCGTGCGCTTGAAACCGCGGGCCACGGCCTTGGTCTTCTCCACGCCTTCGGGGGAGAGCATTCGCTCGGCGTCGCTGCTGACGCCGTGCTGGCCGAGTTCCACCGCGGTGCCGTGGCGCATGAGATAGAGTTGCATGGCGTACCTCCGTGGGGCTGGGTATTCAGGCTGACCAGTAAGGATGGAACTTGCGTTTTTGCAGCGCGCGGAACGCCGTGCGGCAGGAGCGCCAGGCCGCCTGCCGCCGGCGGCGGATGAGGGCCAGCAGGGCCCGCGGCGGGGGTCGGCGGGCGGAGCGCAGGCGGACGCGCTGCACGTCGAGGTCGTGGACGTCGCCCAGGGCGTCGGCCAGGCCACGACCCGCACCGTCGTCCTCACGATCGTCGCCCTGGTCGCGGTGGACCTGCTCTTCACCGGCGTCTTCTACTTCCTGGAGCTCTGAGGCGATGCGTGAGCCGGTCATCCAGGTCAAGGACGTGGTCAAGCGGTTCGCGGGCCGCACCGTTCTGGACCGGATCTGCCTCGACGTGCTGCGGGGCGAAACCCTGGTCATCCTGGGCGGCTCGGGCTCGGGCAAGAGCACCCTCCTGCGGCTCATGATCGGCTCGGTCCCCTTCGACGAGGGCGTAGCGCTTCAGGTGCTGAGCGAGGAATTTGTGCCAATCACGGTGGATTTAGGGCTTGGCGAGAACTCGGCGACAGCATGGACCTGTGATCTCACCGAAAAATACGTTGAAATCAACGGCGCTTACCGCACGTGAACACGCTTGCGCTGGGGCAAGCTCGTTGCAAAGACTCTTTACTGAGCGACTTACATGACAGAGGGACGCATACTTGTCATCACGCCTGAGCCCTTACCGCTGCCCGGCCAACCCACAAACGGGGCGGGCTTGCGGGCGTGGGGGCTTGCCGAGGGGTTGCGTTCGCGTGGCTTTGATGCCCACGTGGCAAGCTGGATTTCCTCCTTCGCTGACCCCTATGTTTCAGGAAACCGGCCTTTGCCCGCTCACGTGCACATGTTCCGGCGCGATCGGATTGGGGAACTCATCGCGGAGGTAGCGCCAAGTGCTTTGGTTTTGCAGCATTGGGGGCTCGCGCGAGAAATCCCGGAGCTTGACCTCCCCATCGCGATGGACCTTGCAGGTCCGCATCTTTTGGAACGCCTGTTTTGGGGTGAGTCGGACTTGCTCCGGCACGCAGAAGAGAAGCTGGAGGCGCTGCGACGAGCGGATTTCTTCGTGTGCAGTGGCGAATACCAAAGGCATTACTTCTATGCTTGGCTCACACTTGCGGGCCTTACCCCGTCGGAGATCGAGTTGCCCGTCATCCCTTTTTCAGTGCCTCCGTATTCACCACCGCCGGCCACGTCACGCAAGTGGGACGCGTTTGTCTACGGGGGGCTCTTTCTGGCGTGGCAGGACCCCTCGGCAGCCATCCGAGCGACCCTTGAGGAAATGAGCGCCCTCGGCAAGGGAACTTTGCACCTTCATGTGGGGGCTCACCCAGCACTGGATGCCTCCGGGGGGCGTTTTGCGCAGGTTCTAAAGGAGATTTCCGTGCATTCGCAAGTGCGCACCTACGACATCTTGCCGTTCGACGAGCTTGTAGCGCACTACGTAAATGATGGCGTAGCGTTGGACCTCATGGAATGGAACTGCGAACGCGAGCTTGCCTTCACCACCCGCACCATGATCTACCTCTGGTGTGGTCTACCTGTGATTCACGACGACTACTCGGAGCTGGGCCGCCTCATCCAAGAGGCGCGGTGCGGCTGGGCACTCAACCCTCAAGACGAAAACGCCGTGCGGCAGGTGGTGCGCGACATTTTGAGCGACCGCATTGACCTCGCCGCCATGAGCCGGGCGGCTCGAGAATTCGCCGAGCGCTATACGTGGGACAAAACGATCGGACCTCTGGCTGAGTTTTGCGCGAATCCGCAAACGCGACCCCGCAAGAGCCGATCCTCGATGCAGTGGGAGGCTCAGACTCGTGAGCTCGTCCAACTTCGTCACGAATGCGCGATGTTACGCGCCGATCTTGAGCGGCTGCGTGGAAATTGGTTTGTGCGAGTCGCTGAAAGAATTCCTTGCTTGCTGCGGCGCCTGCTGGCTCCCGCGCTCAGAGTAGTGCTGTGGCCGGTAGCCCGATGGATTGAATGGCGGCTCAAGAAAACAGCGGCCGCACCTGCTTCTGCGGAACGTGGAAAAGCTGAGTGACGGGGGGATGGAATCTATGCCTCAGCGAATCCTCGTGTGCAGCGCGGAACGTGTGGGAAGTTCGCGGTCTGGTTCAGCCGAAAGTCTCCGTCGAAGTCTGCGTAACGCCCTCCACTTGCGGATGCAAGCTTTACGAGGTGGCTCGCTTTGGTTTGGAATTCGGTGAGGACGTTCTGTCGTTGCATCCCCCAAAATCGTGTGTCAGGGTTGGGGCGATAAAGTTGCAGTGTTCGGCGAGCGAATTCGAGCTCAACGCGGAGTCGGGTAAGGGATGAAAAACCGCGGCGTAATGTGGGTAGCTCTTGCGCTTTGTTTGGTGACGTTGGGGCTTTGGTCTTTGCGGCGACAAGTCGAACGTTTGCCCAAGGAATCCAAGCAAGAAGAAGTCGTGAGTGCCGACGATGAAGCCGCGTACGACGAGGATGTGGCGCGAAGTCGGGCGGCGAAGGTAAGACTCACTTCGTTAGATTTGGAGCCCCTTCCGACCCCACGAGCGACGGCTCAGGTAAAGCGTCTGGTTGAAGTTGAGCGTCGAGAAGGGCACGACGCGGACAAGGTTCGCGCCGTAGGCGACGCACTTCTCTATGGCACCGTGCGCTCCGAGGATCGTCAACCGATCCCCGGCGCCACCGTGCAACTTCTCAGCCCCGACCCCGAAGCCACCGATCCGCCACTTCGCGAGTGTGTGACCGACACTTCGGGCACCTACCGAATCGAGAAAATCAACGGATCGGGAATGCTATATTGTTTTTTAGCACGCGCAGAAGGCTTTGCCCCCACCGCCGGACTCTTCTTCTTGAATCAGCAGGAGCGGGAACACAATGTCACCTTGGAGCGTGGGGATGAGCTTTCGGGGCGAGTCGTGGACGCTGTGACTTCGCTTCCCATTCCGCGCGCGAAGGTCTACTTTCCTGTAAAGAACAAACCCTCCTACGCCGTTCTGGGTACCATTTCCACCAGCGCCATGGGAGAGTTCCGTTTCGACCACGCCCCCAAGGGGAACGTAATAGTGACCGTCGAAGCGGACGGTTACATGCGTACCGAAGCTCGCCTTCGGGTTCCCACGAAGGATGCGGTGATCCCGCTCCGCGCGGGAGGAGCGGTGGTGCGGGGCGTTACTGTGTCGCGACTGACACGCAAACCTGAAGGGGGCGCAAAGGTGCTCGCTATCCTCGAAGGAGGTAGCATCACCACGACGCGAACGGATGATGAGGGGCGCTTCGAACTCAAGGACCTCCCAGCCGGCCAAATCAAGCTAATCGGCTACAAGGGCATGCCGGGGGAGGCGGTCGATCTCACGCTCCGCGAGCGGGAAGTGAAAGAAGGCGTGGAACTTGTTCTCCCCTCGCCGCTCTTTGTCAGTGGAAAAGTCGTTCACGCCTTCAATGGCAAACCGTTACCGGGGATACGCATTTACTATGCAGGACCTGCTGGGAAAGGCTCCGTATTGAGCGACGAGCAGGGGCTTTTCGCATTTGAAACGCTGGTCGTTGACGAGTACGTGCTCGAGATCCACGAGAAAGGGTTCCTCCCGCTCTTCGATCGCGAAACGACGGGAAGTGGCGAGCGGATCACCCGCAAAATCTCGCGCAATGCGTCTTCGGATCAGGTGCGGATCCGACTTCGCCCCGTGCCCTGCATTGAGGGGAAAGTCGTTCGCGCCGACCGCAACGGCAAAGTCGTTGGGCCCGCGATGTGGATAGATGTACCGGTAACCTACCAACAACGTGGCAATATCGAACGGGTAATGACGCGCACGGATTCCCTTGGGCAATTCTTCATCAATTTGTCGAGTGGCAGGCGGGGCAATGCAAAAATCATCGTCCAGCGAGGGCGCAGCATTGGCGCAGCTTCCACGCGGATTCCCACACGCAGACCCGTCGAAATTGTGCTTCGCTCAACACGCATGGCAGGCGAGCTTTTCCTTGTGGATCAAACTCCCCTCGCAGGGGTTCTCGTCACATCCAGCTATCTGTTTCCTGATGGTGTAGCCCCGGAGAAAGCAACACGTTTGCCCGGTGCAAGCGACTTTGTGGGCAATCGGGGCGATTTTTACCTGCTCATGCCGGAAAAGGATAAAGTGGAACTGGCGTTCCACCTGCCGGACGGCAAAACGGTAACGAAGATTTTTGATACGGACGCGCTGCTACGTCGCCGCCAGATTTTCATTTATGACCCCATTAGCGGAGATATCTTGCACGACGTGGGACGACAAAATCCCCGCACCAATCCCCGCTAACAAGAGGCGCGTCACTCTGCAGGCAACAGCTCTTCGGCCCATCTATCTCTCAAAACAAAAGCGTGGCCCAATCAGCACTTCTGCGATATATGTTATCCAAAATATCAATTTTATCCGGTATGTTAAATAAGACTGATCTTGTACTGTATTTTGCCAACGCGATGGCACACTTGGGACACAGGGCGAGTCAAGGAGAATCAGTGCAAGACTTGAGATTCATTTTTCCCTCTGAAGAGGTGGCCCCCATGCCCTCTCAGTAATACTCTTGGTCGCACACCACTCGCTCTACCCCGCTTGTGCCATCCGACTTGAAGTTACCATATCATCACAAAGTTGGAGGATCATCATGACCAAGCATCGGGCGGTCAGGCCAACCGCCTTCACTCTCATCGAGCTCCTGATCGTTGTGGCAATTATCGCCATTCTCGCAGCAATCGCCGTGCCCAATTTCCTCGAGGCACAAACACGGGCTAAGGTGTCACGGGTCAAATCCGATCTACGCTCGATTGCGACTGCAGTTGAGGCTTATCGGGTAGACCACAACGAATACCCTGAGGGGACCGATAACCCAAATAACTACGACCCACAAATCGTGGCTTTCCTCGGCCCCCTCGCTCCGGGATACTACACTTTCCGCACGCGCGGCGCCGGTGGGCTTACCGTTGGACGGGACTTTCACGGAATCACCACTCCCGTCGCCTACCTCACGTCGATTCCGGCCGATCCTTTTGCCAAAGCGGGAGCCTACCTCACATACTGCTACCGCAATGCCAAGATCACAAAAAATAGTTACATCATCACATCAGCTGGACCCGACGCTGATTTGCTGGCACCCAATGGGATGGGAAACAGTAACGTTGGGAATCCGCTGAGCACAGCCGCCAGCGTAACGATTCCTGCACGTTTGGCGGATATTGACGAGCGGATGGTCATTCGGTTCATTGAGGGGGATCTGGTGGCCCCAGCAACGCCTGCCGACGTTCCCTTCATGAACCAGTACCTGACCGACCTAACTTACGATCCCACAAACGGCACGATTTCGGACGGTGACCTCTG
>Ga0101944_10007117_pt1 | contig 11403 bp, 10 predicted proteins | sample DewCreD2012metaG_FD_75245 | JGI IMG/M metagenome (GOLD analysis project Ga0101944, IMG submission 75245) | Hot spring sediment bacterial and archeal communities from British Columbia, Canada, to study Microbial Dark Matter (Phase II) - Dewar... ... | reverse complement strand
AGAATCACCCGACCAAGTGGGAGCTGGAGGAGCTGACCGGACTCACTGTGATAGAGGATGATTTCGAGTCCGGCAGCGGCAGATGGTTTCTGCAGGGCGCATCGCTCTCTTCTGCACAGAAGCGTTCCGGAGCCTATTCGGTTTCACTCGGCACCGGCAACAATGTCTCGAACTACCTGATGACTAGTGACCCTTATCCGGTGCAGCCCGGCGATTCGGTCAGATACTGGATATGGTACAACACTGAGAACAACTACGACGTGGTCACAACCGAAGTTTCGCTGGAGGGCAAGGAGTGGTTCCAGCTTCACGACCGCTACACCGGTAACTCTTCGGGCTGGCTCTACAAGTCCTACCCACTCGAGCCGTGGGCCGGCAGGTCGGTGTTCATCCGGATTCGCTACATGACCGACGACAACACGCTCGGCACCGGCGTCTACGTTGACGACGTCTGGCCGGCACCGGCGTTTGCAGGCCGCACCGTCATTGCCGATAACATCAGCGATACGTTGTTCGAGGTTTCGGGCAAGACTCCCGGGCAGTACTATTATCGCGTGCGTGGGTTCAATACGGCCTGGGGCTGGGGTGACAAAGGGCCGCTCGAGGATATTGTCGTCACCGGTTCCGGCATCGCGGCCGGACCGGGTGCGGGTATGGTGACCCGGCTGGTTGCGGTCGGGCCGAATCCGGCCCGCGGCCGCGTCGGGGTCCGTTATCAGCTCGGCAGTGCCGGTGCGGTCAGGCTCGAGGTCGTGGATGTCGGCGGCAGGGTGGTGCGGACCCTGGAAAGCGGCGCTCGCCAGCCCGGCGAGTATTCTGCAGTCTGGGACGGCAGCGACGACGGCGGCCGGATGTTGCCCGCGGGAATCTACTACTGCCGGCTGAACGCGGACAGAACTTCGGTCTTGCGGCTGGTCAGAGTCCAGTAGGCTGGCCCGGGCTGCCGGCTCCGACGGTTGACAGGCAGGGCTTCTTCGGCTAGACCTGTCTCATGATGCGTATTCTTCTGTCCGGCCTGTTGTTAGTGTTGGTGGGCTGTTTTAACGCGCCGCCCTCGGTTCCGGTGCTTGTCGGGCCGGACAGCGCCGGTCGCGGCGACACGGTCTGGTTCAATGTGCGTTCAGTAGACCCGGAGGACGGTCAGATAAGTTACATGATGGACTGGGGCGATACCACGGCCGACGTCTGGTCGTATTTCTTCTGGTCCGGGGACACGGTGCAGCGGAGCCACAGTTACGATTCGCCCGGGTTTTTCCAGGTTCGCTGTCGGGCACGGGATATTGACGGGCGCCAGTCGGACTGGTCCGACGTCCACTCTCTCCGCATAACGCCCTGAGGGGGTCGAAGAAGACAGGGAGCCGCGAGCCGGCCGGTCAGAACAGCGCAAGGGTGATTTCTAACGGCACGGCGGTTCAGCAGGATAGACCGGTCTGGGGTGTGAGGCCGCGAGTGACAAACAGAGCCGGTCGGGCGGGCTGGGTCGGGCGTAGGCCGGGAATCTCACGGACGAAACAGGCAGGTCAGAGCCGGGTTGAGAGGCGGCTGGTTTGTCGGGCAGCGACCTGAGTCGGGTCGTGGTCAGTTCTGCCTTGGCTACCCCGGGAGCGGCCTCCGGTCTGATACCCCATCGGACGGGTGGTCGTTGTTGGTCCTGCGGTCGTGGCTGTGCGGAGCGTCTGGCTGTTGTCTACGCCTTGTAGCCTATCTTTCTCAGGAAGGTCCTGCGGTTGGCGATGTCGGAGTCGTTTTCGATGGCTCCGGGGCTTTCGCCGTCGATGACGCCGAGGATGGCACGGCCCTTGCCGGATTCGGCGATGACGACCTGAATCGGGTTGGCGGTGGCACAGAAGATAGAGCATACTTCCGGGACGGCTTTTATGGCGTTGAGGACGTTGATGGGGAAGGCGTTGCCGAGAATGACGATGAAAGAGTGGCCGGCGCCGACGGAAAGGGCGTTGGCGGCAGCGATTTTTTCGAGTTCAGGGTCGGTGCCGGAGTGGCGGACAAGGCAGGGGCCGGAGGCTTCACAGAAGGCGAGGCCGAATCTGATGCCGGGAACAGCCGAGACCAGAGCTTCGTGGATGTCTTCGATTGTTTTGATGAAGTGGGACTGGCCGAGGATGACGTTGGCGTTTTCCGGGCGCTGAATCGGGACGGTCTTCAGCTCCACTCCGACCTCCTAGCGGGTGAGCAGGAGTTTGCCCGAATCGGTGAATCCGCCGGGAGCGGTGATACGGTAGAAGTAGGCGCCGGCCGGCAGCGCGCGAGTGTTCCAATCGGCGACAAGGATGCCGGGTGAATCGGCGACCAGGTCGAGCGCGGCGACACTTGTGCCGTCCGGCCTCAGAATGATGAGGCGGGCGGCACGGGCGTAGGGGTGGCTGAGCTGGAACCGGGCGCGGGAACCGACCGGGTTGGGCATGACGTGAACCCGGGCCTCGCCGGGTGCGAGCGGGCGTTCGTGCTCAACTGCGGTGCCGGTGACGCGGAAGGTCAGCATCGTGCTTTCCGGTGAGCATACCGGCCAGGTGGTCCAGAGCTCGATGTCGCGGGCGGTGCAGAAAGAGTCGCGGGCCCAGATGTAGTAGTCGATGCGGGTATTCTGGGCAACCGGCGGAATCGTGAAGTAGTAGACGTCGCCGGAGCTGGAGTCGGCGGGAGTCGAGTTCCAGCTGCCCTGATTGAGGCGGAAGAAGAGCGATTCTTCGCCGACGGCGATGTTGTCGGTTATCCGTGAGGAGACGAGAAACGGGCCGGCGAAGTTCGTGTCCGGCCAGACCGTCGTGTTGGCAAACTGCGGCGGGCGGATGTCCCAGCCGGGGATCGTCTCGGAGGCAAGCTGCATGAAAACATCGACGTTGAGAAAGTTGGGTGGAGCGCCGTTTTGGCTCATTGCCGCGCAGACGCCATTGGCGCCGGCGAATACGCCGGGGACGACCCATTCGTATATCCAGCGGGTCTCGTTGGAGCCCATGTTGTCGGAGAAGGTCATGTAGTCTTTGATGACAAGACAGGGCCAGTAGTACTCACCGGATATCGGGACTTTGATTTTGCCCTTGGCGCAGACGCGTTTCTGATGCTGCTCGGTGGCGACGTAGGTGACGCCGGGGAAAAGCTCGTACTGCCATTGCCAGGCGGTGTTCCAGGCGTTAGGGAAGAACAGCGGGACATTGTAGATTTCGCCGTCGGGGCGGTAGTTGCCGAGGAAGCGGAAAGTGCTCTGGTCGAGGTCGATGCCGTCGCACCAGAGCGCGAAGGAGTCGGCATATAGATAAACGTGCTGAACCGAGTTCGAACCGAGGGTATCGACTTCGCAGACCTGCGGGTCGGGCCAGTCTGCTCGCATTGAGTCGGGCGCGGGAAAGCGGCCTTCGGTGAATGGGCGCAGTCCAACGCGGGCAGTGAGCTGGCCCGGGTAGCCGGTTACGTCCCAGTGCCGGCGGGTCGAGTCGAACGGGGTCCAGCGAAAGACCGACTGGTTCTGGCGATAGCGGGCGTAGGTTCCGACCTGGAGCGGGATTTCGTTGACGTCAATGATGACGTCACGGCCGACCGCAGGCAGGGCAATTGCCAAGGCTGAGAGAACAACGAGGGTCTTCATGCTGCCTCCTGTTGGTTCTTTTCTCATTGTATGAATCGGCCGAGAGAGAGTCAAGGCGATGCCCGTTCTTGACTTGGCGAGCGGTTTGGCTTAGCTATTCACCGCCGTGGCGTATTTCCTGCAGCAGGTCATCAACGGGCTCCAGCTCGGTTTCGTATACGCGCTCATCGCCCTCGGCTACACGATGGTCTACGGCATTGTGCGGCTCATCAACTTCGCCCACGGCGACGTGTTCATGGTCGGCGCCTATCTCGGTTTCTACGCGCTGGCAAGCTGGCGGCTGCCTTTTCCGCTTGCGATTGCCGTGGCGATGGCCGGCTGCGCTGTGCTCGGCGTATTCATCGAGCGGGTCGCCTACAAGCCATTGCGGAACGCGCCGCGCATCTCGGCGCTGATTACCGCAATGGGGGTGTCGCTTTTCCTCGAGTATTTCACCAGCCTGAAGTTCGTGTTCGGGCCGGACTTCCGGGCGTTTCCCCGTCCGTTTGCAGTAGCGACCTACGAGCTGGGCGGCGTGACCGTGAGCAATATCCAGATTATCGTCTTCGCGGTGGCGACCGGGCTGATGGTTGCGTTGACGCTGTTCGTGAACAAGACGAAGACCGGGCTGGCGATGCGGGCGGTGTCGTTTGACAAGGACACGGCCCGGCTTATGGGCATCGACGTTGACGGCATCATCTCGATAACCTTCGGCGTCGGCGCCGCGCTGGCCGGCGCCGGCGGCGTGCTCTACGGGATTGCCTATCCGCAGATCAACCCGTTCATGGGAATCATGCCCGGGCTGAAGGCGTTTGTGGCCGCGGTGCTGGGCGGAATCGGCATCATACCCGGCGCGATGCTGGGAGCGCTGATCATGGGTCTGGTCGAGAAGTTGACCGAGGTCTATGTTTCTTCGACTTTGCGCGATGCGGTTGCGTTCGGTATTCTGATTGTCGTGCTGCTGGTGCGGCCGACCGGACTGCTCGGGAAACCGGGAAGAGAGAAGGTTTAGGAAGTGGCGAATATCCCGGGAACGGCGGTGGACCGTGACCGAAGAATCGGCCCGGGCTGGATTGCGCTGGGCGTCGCCATCAGCGGCTTCGTTCTGTTGCAGGCCTTGATGCTCGGTCGGGTCATCAATCCGTATCTGCAGGCGATTGTCTGTTATGCCGGAATCATGGCGGTTTCGGCGCTGGGTCTGAACCTCGTCTATGGTTACACCGGTCAATTTTCGCTCGGCCATGCCGCGTTCTACGGCATCGGCGCCTACGCATCGGCGCTGGTGACGCGGGCGCTGGGTTGCGGGTTTTGGGTGCTGCCGGTGGGCATTGCTACCGGGGCGCTGCTGGCCGGGGTGCTGGCCCTGGGTGTCGGCCTGCCGATACTCAGGTTGAAGTCGGACTATCTGGGCATCGCTACGCTCGGGTTTGGGATGATAATGAACGTGCTATTCAAGAACTCGGACAAGCTGATTCCGGTGATGGGTGGTTCGTGCGGGATGCGGGGAATCGGTAAGCTGACGAGCTTTGCATGGGTGTTCCTAATTGCGTTGGCGGCGATACTGGCCCTGAGGAATCTTGTCTTTTCCGGTATCGGTCGGGCGCTGATGTCAATCCGCGAGGATGAGCTGGCGGCAGAGGCGGTCGGTGTCAATGCAACGCGCTACAAGACTCTGGGGTTCGTCATCGGTTGCATGTATGCGGGCGTGGCCGGAGCGCTATATGCCCATCTTTACAGCTATCTGAGTCCGGACAACTTTGACTTCCTTAAGTCCATCGACGTACTGCTGATAGTGGTCCTCGGCGGGCTGGGGAGCATGTCGGGCACTGTAGTGGCAGCGGTCGCGTGGGTGTTTCTGCTGGAGGGGCTGCGAATCGTGCTGCCGCCGGCGGTTCAGGACTGGCGGATGGTGGTGTATCCCCTGCTGCTGGTCATATTCATGCTGTTGCGCCCGGGCGGAATCTTCGGCGGCGCAGAGTTCGGGTTCATGAAGCCGAGGGAAGGCAGATAGATGATGCAGGGCCGTGCGCTCCTGGAAGTCGTGGGACTGACCAAGGCATTCGGCGGACTGGTTGCGGTGCGCGACTTCTCACTCGAACTCGAGCCGGGAGCGCTGGCCGGTCTTATTGGCCCGAACGGCGCGGGCAAGACCACTGTCTTCAATTTGATTACCGGGATGTACGTGCCGACGTCGGGGAGAATCACGCTCGATGGCCGCGATATCACCGGGTTGAAGCCGTTCCGGGTGTATCAGGCAGGAATAGCAAGGACATTTCAGAACATCAGGTTGTTCGGTGAACTGAGCGTGCTTGATAACGTCCGGGTGGCATACCATCACCGCGGGGAGGCGGGCCTGATTGACGCCGTGCTGCGGACGCCGAGGTTCGGCGCCACGGAACGACGGGTTACGGAGCGGGCGCTGGAGCTACTCCAGGTTATGGGGCTTGGGGCGAGGTCGCGGGAGCTGGCGAGAAACCTGCCCTACGGCGAGCAACGACGGTTGGAGATTGCGCGGGCGCTGGTGGCCGAGCCGCGGCTGCTCCTCCTCGACGAGCCGGCAGCCGGGATGAACCCGGCCGAAGTGGGCAAGCTGATGGAGTTGATTCACTTCGTTCACGAGCGTTTCCGGCTGACCGTGCTTCTCATCGAGCATCAGATGAAGGTAGTAATGGGCGTGTGCCGGTATGTGGTTGTCATGGATTTCGGCGAGGTGATAGCCCGCGGCAGACCCGAACAGGTGCGCGGCGACGCGAAGGTGATCGAAGCCTACCTGGGAAGGGCGGACGCACAGTAATGTTGTTGCGGGTCAGCGACCTGGTTGTCAACTACGGCGCAATCAGGGCATTGCACGGAGTGTCGTTTGACGTGGGTGAGGGCGAGATCGTCACCCTTATCGGAGCCAACGGTGCAGGCAAGAGCACGACACTGCGGACGATTTCGGGACTGTTGCGGCCGGCGTCAGGCAGCATCGAGTTTGAAGGACGACGGATTGACGGGAAGGCAGGACACCAGATTGCCCGCCTTGGGCTGGGACATGTGCCGGAAGGGCGGAGGCCGTTCGTGGACCTGACCGTCGGCGAGAATCTGCGGCTCGGGGCGTTCAACCGGCCGCGGGCCGAGCTGTCCGAAACCAGGGAGCGGGTGTTTCGTTCCTTCCCGCGACTGAAAGAGCGGCTCGGCCAGGCAGCCGGGACGTTGTCGGGTGGAGAGCTGCAGATGCTGGCGATGGGCAGAGGCCTGATGGCTCGTCCGAAACTGCTGATGCTGGATGAGCCTTCGATGGGACTCTCGCCGATTCTGGTGCGCGAGATATTCTCCATAGTCGCCGAGATCAACCGGCAGGGAACGGCAATCCTGCTGGTCGAGCAGAACGCGTTCATGGCACTCGAGGTGGCGCACCGCGCCTACGTGTTGGAAACAGGTCGGATTGTGCTGGCGGGGCCGGCCCAGGAGCTCGCGCAGGACCCACGGGTGAAGTCAGCCTACCTCGGTGAGTAGTCAGTTGCGACAATTGTCGGATTGGTGGTTGCCTTTCGCCGCGGTGGGCGTGTCACTGGTTGTCTATGCCTCGACGGCGGCGCCGGCGGTCGGGCTTATAGATTCGGGTGAGTTGAGCGCCGGTTGTTACCTGCTGAACGTGCTGCATCCTACAGGATATCCGCTGTACACTCTGCTGGGACGGCTGGCGTCTATGATTCCGTTGGGCAGCGTGGCCAATCGTCTGACTGGACTGAGTGCGGTCTTGAGCGCTTCCGGCGTGGGTCTGTTTGTTTGGCTTTGCCGGCGTCTGGGTTTCTCGGCATGGGCTGCGGCCGGAGCTGGTCTGGTTCTCGCGTTCTCGGTTCCGGTCTGGTCGGTCAGCACCGATGCCGAGGTACACGCGCTCACTCTGGTGCTGAGTGTGCTGGTTTGGCTCGGCGTTTTGGAGGCCGGTCAGCGTCGCGGGCTGCTGCTGGTTGCATATCTTGCCGGGCTGGCTTTGACCAATCATATGTCCGTGGTCAGCGTTGTCGTCGGGGCAGGGCTCGCGGTCTCTCTGGTCATGGGCAGGGAGTTGCCGCGTCGGTTGCCGGTAGTTGTGCTGCTAATCCTGCTGGGGCTGTCGCCGTACCTGTTTCTGCCGCTGCGGGCACGGGCAGGGCCGGTGATGGCCTGGGGAAATCCGGTGAACCTGGAACGGTTCTGGTGGCATGTGACGGGCAGGCAGTATCAGGTATGGATGTTTTCGCTCCCCGCCAGTCAGGTTCTGGCGAACGCGGGCCGCGGTGTGGTGATGCTGGGTCGGAGTCTGGCATGGGTGCTGATACCGGCGGCTGCCGCCGGCGCTTTCGCGATGTTCAGAGCGCGGCGGGCACTGGTTCTCGGGCTGACAGCCGCCGGAACGTTGTCGTTTCTCTACGCGGTCAATTACAGCATACCGGACATAGAGGCCTACTTTCTGCCGGCTATGCTGACGCTGGCCGTTTTCGCGGCGGCCGGGTTGGAACTTGCGGTTCGGCGGTGGCGGACGGTCAGGTTTGCGGTGCTTCTGCCGGCAGTGGTGCTCCTTGCCGCCGGGTTCAGCGACCTGAGCCGACGGGGTCATTACGTCGCCTATGATGCGGCGGTAAATACACTGGCTTCGGCCGATTCCGGGGCGGTCATCATGACGGACTGGTGGGACCTTTACGCGCCGATATTCTACCTGCAGCACGTTGAGGGGTTGCGGCCGGATGTCTGCGTGGTTGACCGTGAACTGGTGCGCCGGTCGTGGTATCTGGGGTATCTGGATAGAAACTACCCGTGGTTGATGGAGCGGCTGCAGCAGGAGAAAGCGGATTATGTTTTTTATCTCGACCAGTTCGAGCACGGGCGGTTGCGCGACCCGGCGGCGATTCAGCGGTGCTTTATTTCGCTGCTGCGGGGTTTTCTGGTTCGCGATGACATGCGTCCGACCTATGTCACGTTTGCAGCCGACGCCGGTCCTGACGCCCGGCAGCTCTTGTCGGGATTGGCGGTTGTGCCGGTGGGTCTCTTGTTCCGGGTCGGAGACGATAGCGGGCTGCCGGCGTTCGACTACACTCAGCTTGAGGTGCGCGTGCCGGGTAGCGGGCTTGACCAGCGGACCAGAGTGAACCTGGAGCGGTACCGTTACTTTGCCCGGGAACGGGCAAGGGCGCTGCTGAATGCGGGCCGGCCGGAGGAGGCGAGGTCGCTTGCTGCGTGGGTGGATATGAAACTTCGTCCGGTTGCTGGCCAGCGCTAGAAACCAGAGCAAGATGTCGCCATACCTCCTCCAGATACTGGCCAATGCCGGCCTTACCGGCGCGGTTGTCTATGTGCCGCTGCTCGCCCGGCAGCTCGGAGCAAGTCCTGCCCAGCTCGGCCTGATGGTCGGCGGGTATCAGGGAATGCTCTTTCTGTCGAGCACGCTGTTCGGGCGCTGGGCCGAGTTCGCCGACCGGAAGCGGTTTGTCGTCGCCGGATTGATTGCTTCGACTCTGGCGATCAGCGCCCATGTCGGCGTGCGCAGTCTGCCCGGGCTGTTTCTGGTCCGGCTGGCTGCCGGGATGTGTGCGGGTGTGTTTCCGGCGGCGCTGATTGCCTACTTCTACGAACACAACGACCGGCTGGGCAGGTTTTCCGCGTTCGGAGCGATGGGTTGGGCGGTGGGTGCGCTGATAGCGGGCGCGGTTGCGTCGGGCCATATCTTTGCCGCTTCGGCAGTGGTGCTCGGCTTGGCCGCGGTCGTGGCGACGGTGGGATTGCGGAGTCAGCGGATTCCGCTGCAGCAGCCTTTTCTCGATGTCGGTGTGTTCAGGCGCAACTGGCGGCTCTACGTATCGTTTCTCCTGCGGCATCTGGGCGCGTTCAGCGTCTGGACGATTTTCCCCGTGTATATGGTCGACCTTGGCGCCAGCCGGCTCTGGGTCGGGGTTATCTGGGCGCTCAATCCGCTCAGTCAGTTCGTGTTCATGAATCTGTTCGAGCGTTTCGGCGAGAAGAATCTGATCCGGGCCGGGTTGATTGTCTCGATTGCGGTGTTCGTTGCGTTCGCATTCGCAACCGACTATCGGCAGCTTATCCCGATTCAGATTGTGCTGGCGTTGTCGTGGTCGTGTCTTTACCTCGGTTCGCTCAAACAGCTGATGCGCCGGAACACCGAGCGTTCAACCGCGGCCGGGATGCTTAGTTCGACGTTGAGTCTGGCTGCGGTTCTGGGGGCGCTGCTCGAGAGCGTGACCGGAGCTTTCGGTTATCGCGCGGTGATGCTCGTGGCAGCCGGTTTCGCAACGGCAGGCACGGCGCTTTTCGTGTTCTTTCCCGAATCGGATTCAGACTCGAGTGCCGCCAGCCGGGAGCGGCCGGAAAACGCAGGCGAATAGCGGCGGGCCGGGTTGGTTCGGCTGCCGGGTTTTGCCGGAGTTACGTTGTCGTCGCGGGTTGATTTGTCGTTGGTGGCGATGGTCTGTGTCGGCAGCCGCGGTGTCAGTAGATGGGGTGTCAGACCGGAGGCCGTCCCCGGGGCGGTTCAGGTCGAGACAGGGTCGTCCCAGGCTGGGTCTTTGCGGGTCTGGCTGACAGCAGTGCAGGGCAGGGTTGTCGTGAGGCGAGACTTTGTGCCGGTTCAACCGGGTGCGGCGAAGAGGGACTAGAGCGAAAGGAAGATGACCGCCAGTGCCGCACTGGCGAGACCGGCCAGGTGTTTCCAAGTCAAAGGCTCGCGCAGGAGGATGAGGCCGAGCAGGGCCGGGATGAGGATGTACATGCCGCTGATGGGCACGACAACCGAAGCCGGGCCGCGGCGCAGGGCGAAGTAGAAGCAGGCGGTCGCGATGCCGCCGATTGCTCCGGCGAGCGCGACCAGCGGCATCTGGCGGGGCAAGCGCAGGGAGTCGGTGGCGAGCGCGAGGGCGGCGACCGGCAGCAGGCCGACAAGGGTGGCCCAGAAGGCGAATGTGCCGGGGGGGCAGCCATCCCGGATCAGCACCCGGCTCATGTAGCCCCAGATGCCCCAGAGAATAAGCGCCAGTATGGCCAGAATCCGGTAGTCCATGTGTCTATGCTGTTGGAGGCATCATGCCTGTGAACCGGGCCGCCGGTTACCAGCGGATGAGAACCCCGCCCCAGGTGAGGCCGGCACCGAACGCGACCATGACGACCAAGTCGCCGGCAGCTATCCGGCCGGCGCGGCGGGCTTCGTCGAGCGCGATAATCGTCGTCGCGGAAGAGGTGTTGGCATACTTCTCGATGTTGACGAAGACTTTGTTCATCGGCACCCGGAGGAGTTTGGCGACGGCTTCGATTATCCGGAGGTTGGCCTGATGCGGGATGACAAGCTTGATGTCGTCGACTCGGACCTTGGCGGCGGTGATGACGCGTTTTACCGCGTCGGCCATGCTCCGGACTGCGACCTTGAAGATGGCGCTGCCGTTCATTTTCAGGTAGTGCAGTCGTTGCTGGACCGACTCGATTGAGGCCGGAATCGCCGAGCCGCCGGCCGGCATGTAGAGGTCAGGGCCGCGCGAGCCGTCGGCGGCGAGGTAGTCGGCGATGATGCCCCGGTCCGGCTCGGTCGATGCGCGCAGGACCGCGGCACCGGCACCGTCGGCAAGCAGAACGCACGTGCCGCGGTCGGTCCAGTCGGATATCTTCGACAGAACTTCGACACCGACGACGAGGACGGTGCGGTATGTTCCGGAGGCGATGAAGCGGCGGGCAGTGGCAAGGGCATAGATGAACCCGGTGCAGCCGGCGCTGATGTCCATGGCCGCGGCCTTGTGCGCGCCGAGCTTGTGCTGGATTATGCAGGCGGTGGATGGAAAGAGCATGTCGCCGGTTAC
>Ga0101944_10007116_pt1 | contig 11404 bp, 3 predicted proteins | sample DewCreD2012metaG_FD_75245 | JGI IMG/M metagenome (GOLD analysis project Ga0101944, IMG submission 75245) | Hot spring sediment bacterial and archeal communities from British Columbia, Canada, to study Microbial Dark Matter (Phase II) - Dewar... ... | reverse complement strand
AGGGTTTGAAAGGGACCCAGAGATTTACAAAACATCCCCGCAAGCGGTCTGCGCCAAACCGCTTTGAACACGGTGCGCCACGCAACGGGAGGCCTCTTGGCAGGCCAGACCGACAAAGTTATCCGGGCAACGAAGGTCTTTCAAGGGCGGAAATTGGCAAATACAGTCAGCGGGGCGCGTGACAGTCTATGCGGCTGGCGAGCAGAATTGCAGGCGCGGACCGCGTAGCCGGGCGTCCCGCTCGTGCCCCCAACTCCCGACCGGCATGTCGCCGGTCCAGTCCGGGGCAAAAGTGTTCTGTGGCCATGTCACTCCCCCGATCATAAACTGCCAAAACTGGATCGAACCATGGTAATGCGATCGCATATTCTGAGCTACGTGCTGGTCCGATAATCCGAAAAAGCCTGAAGTAACGGCCGTTGCGAATCAATTTAACCATATGATTATAATGGCTTTATGATCGTATTGCGGCTGTCGCTTGGATCTTCTTCGGGGCTGGCAAGACTGATTGCGTGTCGGGGGTGGGAGCCGATAAAGAGGCAGGCTACTGTTATTCGGTCGCGGACATGGATGGTTGCCCCGTGGGTTCAACGTCAGCGGCTCGGCAGTGTAAGGCTCAAGAGGCAGGGACTGCCTTTTTTGGGTTCGATGCCGCTTTGGCGCTTGGGTATCCGGGTTGTTTGCAGCAAGATGGAGCCCCGAGGGTTGTTTGACGGGGCCGTTGAAGCGGCGTTTTGGGAGATGGAAGCATGAGTCAAGGGACCACTCACAACATCGCTGGCAAGCGGGGATGTGAAGCAGTTGGAGGCTGGCTGGCTTTATCACTTGGGTGCCTGGCGGTTTTGGGGTTGAGTGGCTGCGTGGAAAAAGTGCCCAACGCAACGCATTACACGCAGAGTGACATGCCCAAGGTGGTGTCGGGGAATCCGGATCGCGATTCGTCCGCACTGGCCGAGAGCGAAAGCCAGATGGACGCCGTCAAGTGGACGGTGATCGAGCGCAAGGGGCCCCGGCCGATCCGTCAGCTCAAGGGGGATCAGACGGTCGATGTCGGGACCGGCGGCCGAAACTATGCCTCCGGAGTCCCGGAATTGAAGATCATCACCGTCCCGACCACCCAGCCGGTGGCCGTGGCGCCCAGTACGCAACCGACGACCCAGCCTGCGGTTACACATGAGGTCCGGCCGCTCCAGGTCTGCCTGAACGAATCGGAATTGCCGGTTCGCGTAATCGAGCTGCAGGACGGCAAGCTGCGGATCATCTGGACGCTTCGCAACTACGGCGGGGCGCAGGTGACTTCCGCCCGCGATGCAACCACGTCAAGGCGCACGGTGGCGGTGGCGCCCCCCGATCTGACGCCGCTGGTCGCCGTCGTGCAGCAGCACGTGGGGCCGGCCGGCACGGTCCTGCCCCTGGCTCGCGAGAACACCGTCGTTGTGACCTGTGACAAATTCCAGCGGGTTGGTGTGCTGGAACTGCTCAACAGCCTGGACGTGCCCCCGCGCCAGGTGGAGATCGCCGCGAAGATCTTCGAGGTCAGCCACGATTTTGACTTCCAGACCGGCGCCAACATCCTGGCCAAGCGCATCGGGGCTGACAACAGCCAGTCCGTGCTGAACCTGTTTCAGTCCCAGAGGGCGCTGGATGCCGGCGCCGGGGGCGAGCCGTTCCAGGGGTCGGTCATCACCCTGATGAAAACCTTTGAAAAGGCCGGGATATCGGTCGATGCCCAGTTCCAGATCCTGGCCGATGAGGGGTTGATCAAGGTGGTTTCCTCGCCGCGGATGACCGTCGCGTCGGGACAGACCGGCTATCTGCTGGCCGGGCAGGAACTGCCGGTGCAGACCCCCTCGTATGTGAACAGCCTGCTGCAGATGGGCACGCAGTACAAGCCGGTGGGCGTCCAGCTTTACATCACGCCGCAGGCGGTGGGCCCGGACCGCGTGAAACTGCACACGATTTCGATCGTGTCGTCGATCATGGGTTTTGCGCCCGTGCCGACGATCACCGGCAAGAACCCCGACCGGTTTTTCACCAACCCGATCATCGAATCGCGCGAGGCTGAAACGGCCGTCACGGTGCAGGATGGCGACACGCTGGTGATCAGCGGGCTGCGGATGGTGCGCAACACCACGCGCGAGAACAAGGTGCCGGGACTGGGCGATGTGCCGGTCCTTGGATGGCTCTTCAAGAGCCACCGCTCACAGCAGCAGATGACGGACCTGTACTTCTTCGTGACCCCGACATTGCTGTAAAGCGACTCGATGGCCGGTCCGCCGGGACGGTATTCCGGCAGGTTTCGGGGATGGCTGCCGGAAAGGCCCGGGTCTACTTGAGTTCGAGCAGCTTTTCCAGGACTGCCTCGGAAACGGGAAAGACCGTGCCATGCCGCGCGCCGCGCGGGAAGGAGACCTGCCCCGTGATGTCCTCCCACGTCTTGAAGTCGCGGGTCTTGATCGCGCCGTAATACTGCGGGCGGGCATAGTGGTCGAAGTAGACGACGTACTCGTCGCCAATCTGCACGACGCTTGGGCCTTCCACCCAGCTGATGGTGAATGGCTCGGAGGCCGAGGACCAGGGCCCCTCGGGAGAGTCGGATGTGCAAGCGCGAAGGTTCTTCCTGGCCACGGGGTTTCTTGTCTCATCCTTGACGATCAGGTGGTACTTGCCCAGGGCATGGATCATCGTGGCGTCGATGACATTGAATCCGCCGTCGTAGAACAGTCTGGTTGGGGCGAACTGCTGAAAGTCCTTCGTGGTCGTGTAGTAGACGCGGTGGTTGTAGCCGTTGTCGCCGCTGGCGTCGGTCGCGGGGAATCGTCCGGGGATCGTGCTGGACCAGAAGATCAGGAAACGATCGGAGGCCTTGTCGTGGAAGATCTCAGGGGCCCAGCAGTTCCTGGCCCCGGGTTCGTGGGCCATCGCGGGGATGGCACGCTGCTGCGACCAGTTGATCAGGTCCCGGGATGACGCGTAGCCGAACATCCGCGGTTCGCGCCAGCCGACGGTCCAGACCAGGTGGAACGTCCCGTCGGGCCCCTGGGCGATGCACGGGTCGCGCATGAGGACCTCCGTGTCGCCGATCCGCGGGGCGAGGAAAGACTTGTCTTCCTTCAGGGCGGTGAACTTCAGGCCGTCACGCGACCAGGCCAGGTGCAGCCCGTCCTCTCCGTTGCCCTTGAAATAGGAGAACAGCAGCGGCTGTGCAGCTGTCGCCAGAGAACTGAACAGGACCGACAGAAAAACGGCTCGAAGCAAAGCCATGGACTACCTCTATTCGGGCTCATTGGATGCCGGCGTGTCCACGGACGGCTCCGGGAGAGCCGCATCTTCCTTCATGATCTCACGAAGCAGCGCCGTTGCAAAGCAGCCGGCCGGGAGGGTGAAGGCGACGGTGATGTGGTCGCCGAATTCATCGACACCCCCGGCGATCTGGAGATCCTCCGGCCTGACGCGAAGGGGCCGGCGTGCGCCCTTGACCTTGTGATGGCCCTCGACGCGGAAGTCAGCGGGCTTGAGTTGATGCGACTCGAACACGCCCTCCTCGATGGCAAGCGGCCGGCCATCGGGAAGCGTCATGCGATACCCCACCAGCGGGCCGGTCGGGCTGATCTCGAAGCGGTCGCAGCGGGGTTGCTCGGCCGGGGCATCGGTGACGTGGAAGACCGCCCCGTTCTCGTGTTTCCAGGCCAGATCTCCGGGGAGGATGCGATCGAGCGTGTCGATGCGGAGGGCCACCACATCGTTGAACAACTTCGATTGAAGCGCCGAGACCCAGAGGCGGCGGAGATGCTCGTCGATGACCTTCACCGCGGCCGCGGGCTTCCCGGTCTTGATGAGGCGCGCCAGGACGCGGCGTTCAATCCCGTTGCGGCGGGGCATGAGCTTCATGGCCCCTTTCAGGTCGCCGCGGTCGAAGGCCTTGCGGGCGCCCATGGCCTGGGCGTCATCGACGCCGATGAGGGGATCGCCCAGCAGCAGGCGCAGGATCTCCCGGTCGTCGCCGCGGATCAGCGCCGCCCCCAGCAAATGGTTGTTGCCGCGCCGGCCGAATCGTTGCTCGCCGAAGTAGTTGGGCATGCCGCGACTGCCAAGCACATCGACGATCGGCTGCACTTTGACCACGTCGGTGCCCTTCACATCGCGTATCCGGATGGCAAAACGATTGCCTTTCAGGTGGCCGATGCGCAGCTTGTTGGCGTGGCGGCGGGCCCAGAGAACGTCGATGCCGGGGATTTTCAGGGCCAGTACGGCCTCCTCGGTGGTTCCCCAGATGGAGAGGGTCTGGCGGGTGACGGCGTGGGCGTCCTTCATGCCGGCGTAGCCGATGTCGCGGGGGTGGACATCCAGCGCGCGGGCGATTCGCTCGACGGCGTCAAAGGTGGAAACGCCGGCCTTCTGGATTTCGCAGTAGACATGCTCGCCCTGCCCGCTGGGTTCATACAGGGGGAGTTCCTGGACGAAAAAGTCTTCGGGGCGCTGCTTGATGGACCCGCCAAGACCGGGCAGGGAGGCCGTGAGATAGGGCAAAGACATGGCGGGATTATAGAGGCACACCGGGCCGCGACGAAGGGACCCGCGGTGCGTGACCCTTTCCGCGGCCAGCGGTTCGGAACCGCGGGGGCGGACCCCGCAGCACGGGCATTTTCGCCCGTGTCCAGGCTCCGCGAGGGTGCCGACGCGCAGAGAATCCTCCACATCGTCGAGCGTTACTCCACGCAACGCCCAGGCTGTCACGGAGCAAGGGAAGTGTAAGAGGCCGCATTATTCTTGACACGAGCTTGCCACCGGGCCACAGTAATCGGTACGCGGTTTTCCTGTCTTCGGCGGCAACTTGGGAGTGGCAACATGTCGCGCAGAACCTCCCGGCGGTTCATCGGGTCGGAATGTCTTGAGGCTCGCGTGTTGCTGGCCGTTCCGGTCATCAGCGAGTTTCTTGCATCCAACGACAACGGGTTGGTCGATCAGGATGGCCAGACTCCCGACTGGATCGAGTTGTTCAATCCCGGGCCCGGCCCGGTGGGGCTGAAAGGCTATTTTCTGAGCGACGACGCGGCGCGGCCTCAGAAATGGCCGTTGCCGGATCAACCGCTGGATGAGGGCCAGTATCTGGTGATTTTCGCATCGGGGAAGGACCGCCGCGCCGCGGGGTTTGAGCTTCACACGAATTTTGAACTGGCGGCGGGGGGAGGATACCTGTCGCTGTTCGGTCCCGGCGCATCGGGAGCGCAGATCGTCGTGTCGGAGTACCAGTATCCCGCGCAGCTTGCGGATGTCTCGTACGGTTTTGCCCCGGGCAGCACGCTGGTGAATAACCACGTCAGCGCCGGCTCAACGGCCCGGATGCTTGTGCCGCAGAACGGCGACCTGGGCAGGAGTTGGACCGGAAACCACTTCGGCGACACGGGATGGACCGGCGTGACCAGCGGTGTGGGTTACGAGGCCAACGTCGCCGGTTCGCCCCTGCCCAGCGAGCGGGAGAGCAACAACAGCGCGGCCGAGGCCAACGACGCCGGCTCGAATTTCAATCCACTGGCGGCGGGCCTGTATCAGCTTGGTCTGAGCGGAACGATTGGATCGGCGGGGGATGTGGACTATTTCAGGATCGGCACCATGCAACCGGGGGACGTGCTGACGATCGCGCTGTCGGGCAGCGTTTCCAGCCGCGGCACGCTGACCAATCCGGCGGTGGAACTGTACAGGGCCAACGGCACGCTTGTGGCAAGCGACAATGACAGCGGGCCGGGCAACGACGCGCTGATTTATCGGTTCGCCGTCACCGTGGCCGACACCTACTTCATCGCCGCAAGGGCGTCGGGCACGGAAACCGGATCATACGGGCTGGGCGTGTGGCTGAGCAACGCCGGAGCGGCGCCGTCGATTGGCGGATCGCTGGCGGCGGAGAGCGAGGCGAACAACTCCATCGGGACGGCCAATGACGCCTCCACGAGCTGGCGGGCGGCACAGTACCTGTCGCGGACCAGCGGTACCGGCGGAACCAGCGAGGACTGGTTCAAGTTCAACTTCACGGCCGGCGACCGCGTGACGCTGATCATGGACACGGCCGGCAGTGGCGGCGTCATGGACACGCGCATTTCGCTGCGGGCCTCAAACGGCACGACAGTCCTGGCGCTGGATGACGGCAGCAGCGCGGTGCCGTCGCCCGACGCGGACGATTCGGCCGTCTACGCCTACGTCATCCCGACCACCGGAACCTACTACGTCGTGGGCAGGAAGAACAGCGGGGCCGGCAGCCCGGCCTACAACGTCGATGTCTATCTCTCCACCGACAACCCGCCGCCGCTGGCGGCCGCCTACACCGGGCTGATCGCGACGAACGTGCAATCGGCCATGAAGGACAAGAACGCGTCGGCGTACCTGCGGTTCCCGTTCTCGGTCGAGGACCCGGTGATGCTCGAGTCGCTGAGTCTGAAGGTCAAGTACGATGACGGGTTCGTGGCGTATCTCAACGGGACGGAGGTTGCCAGGGCCAACGCGCCGGCCAGTCCGCAGTGGAATTCCGCCGCGACGTCGGCGCACACGCGCGGCGCCGCCACGGCGTTCGAGGCGTTTGACGTCTCGTCGTTCCGCTCGGCGCTGCAGATCGGCATCAACACGCTGGCGATTCACGCGATGAACCTCTCGGCCGGCGACTCCAACTTCCTGCTGGTGGCGGAGTTGACTTCCACCAGCAACATCACGCCGGGCGTGCAGTACCTGAGCAATCCCTCGCCGGGCGCGGCCAACGTCGCCGGCGCGTTGGGGTACGTGGCCGACACGAAATTCAGCCGCGATCGCGGCTTCTACGACGCGCCGTTCACCCTCACGATCAGCACGGCGACCGCGGGAGCCACGATCCGCTACACGACCGACGGAAGCGCGCCGACGGCGACCTCGGGTTCGGTTTACACCGGGCCGCTCACCATCGACCGGACGACCACGCTGCGGGCGGCGGCCTTTCGCCCCGGCTACATCCCGTCCAACGTCGATACCCAGACCTACATCTTCCTGGACGACGTGATACGCCAGGCGCACGAGACCGCGCCGGGGCCCGGCTGGCCGGCCGAAGGACGCATACCCGTCTCCAACCAGATCATGAACTACGGGATGGACCCGGAGGTGGTGGACAATCCGGCTTATTCGGCCACGATCAAGAACGATCTGAAGTCGATCCCCACGTTTTCGCTGGTGATGGATCTGGACGATTTGTTCAATCCCTCCAGCGACTGGCGCATCGGCGGCATCTACGCCAACGCCGGCGGCGACACCAGGGCATGGGAGCGGCCGGGCTCCATCGAGCTGATCTATCCCGACGGGACGGTCGGCTTCCAGAGCAACGCGGGCGTGCGGATTCGCGGCGGGTACAGCCGCAGCGACGACAACCCCAAGCACGCGTTCCGGTTGTTTTTCCGCGACGAGTACGGCAACGGCAAGCTCAATTACCCGCTGTTCGGGCCCGATGCCGCCCAGAGCTTCGACAAGTTCGACCTGCGCACCTTCCAGAACTACTCCTGGAGCTTCGCCAACGACTCGCGCGGCGTATTCGTCCGCGACCAGCTTGGCCGCGACATGCAGCTGGCCATGGGAAACCCGGCCACGCGCGGCAACTTCTACCACCTTTACATCAATGGACACTACTGGGGCCTGTACAACACCGAGGAAAGGCCCGAGGCGCGATACGCCGCCAGCTACTTCGGCGGCGACCCGATGGACTACGACGTGGTCAAGGTCAACAGCGACGCCGGCTACACGGTCGGCGTCACCGACGGCAACATGCAGGCGTGGACGGATCTGTGGACCCTCTCGCGCCAGGCCGTGACCGATCCGGCCGCCTACTTCCGCGCCCAGGGGCTGAATCCCGACGGCACGCGCAACCCGGATTACCCCGTCCTCCTGGACGTGGACAACCTGATCGACTACATCCTCCTGTCCTTTTACGCCGGCAGCTTCGACGCGCCGCTCTCGAGCTTCCTGCGGAACATCAGGCCCAACAACTGGTACGGCATCCGCAATCGCTACGGGAATGAAGGGTTCAAGTTCTTCGTGCACGACTTTGAACACTGCTTCCTGCTGGGCAGCGTCAACGCCGGCGATGGACTGACCGTGGATCGCACCGGGCCGTTCTTCCTCTACGCGGCGGCCACGAGCGTCACCGCCTCGGGAAACACCGTGACCGTGACCCTCCCGGCCAATTACAATTTCGCCAACGGCGACTACGTGGAGATCCGCGGCGCCAGCCCACCGGAATACAACGGAACCTACACGATCGCCAACGTCAACAACACCGCCCGCACGTTCACCTATACCCTCCCCTCGGTCCCGTCAACCAACAGCGCCGCCGGTGCTGTGGTATGGAAGCCGCTTCAGTACAGCAGCCCCATGGCGCTGTTCGACATGTACCGGAACATCCCGGAGTTTCGCCTGCGCGTGGCCGACCGCATGCACAAGCACTGGCGCAACGGCGGGACGTTCTACGTCGATCCGGCGAATCCCGCGTATGATCCGGCCAATCCGCAGCGCAACGTGCCCGCGTCCCTCTTCATGAAGAGGATCAGCCAGATTGACCGCGCGGTGGTCGGCGAGTCGGCCCGCTGGGGCGACTCCAAACGGGCAACGCCCTACACCCGGGACGTGGAATGGATCGCGCAGGTCAACGCCCTGCTGACACTCAACCCCTCCAATCCCGGGCAGAGCGGGTACTTCGTTCAGCGCTCGGGCATCGTGTGGAATCAGCTCCTGGCGGATGGGTTCTGGCCCGGCCTGGCCCCGCCGTCGTTCAGCCAGCACGGCGGGGCGATCAGCGCCGGCTTCCAGCTCTCCATGACCGGCGCGGGCGGAACCATCTACTACACGCTGGACGGCACCGATCCGCGCAAGCTCGGCGGTGCGGTGTCGCCCAATGCACTGGTTTACAGCGGCCCGGTGACGCTCAACCAGACCACCCGGGTCCTGGCGCGGGTGCGCAACGCCAGCGGCAGCTGGAGCCCGGTGACCGAGGCGGTCTTCACCGCGGACGTGTCCGCGTTGCGCGTGACGGAGATCATGTACCACCCCCTGGATCCGGCGCCGGGATCAGGAACGGTCGATGACGACTACGAGTACATCGAGATTCTCAACACTTCCTCCACCGCCACGCTCAACCTGCTCAACAGCCGCCTGGTCGGCGCGATCGACTATACCTTCACCGGGAATCTGTTCCTGGGACCGGGGCAGCGCGTGGTGGTGGCGAAGAATCTGGATGCCTTCAACAGTCGCTACGGCGGCCGCGGGCCGATCAACGTCGTCGGGCCCTGGGTAGGCAAGCTCAGCAACGGCGGCGCGGAACTGCGACTCCTTGGGCCGGCCGGGCAACTGCTCCAGAAGTTCACCTACCAGAGCTGGTTTGGAAGCGTCACGGACGGCAAGGGCTACTCGCTGGTGGTGCGAAACGTGCAGGCGGACCCGACTTTCTGGAGCATGAAGGCCGGATGGCGGCCCAGCAACCATTACCTGGGCAACCCGGGGTATCCTGATCCGGGCTTCGATCCGGGCGCGGTGGTCATCAACGAGGTGCTGGCGCACACCGATGAGCCGACCGGCGACTGGATCGAGTTGCACAACACCACCGCGACGGACATCAGCGTCGGCGGATGGTTCCTGTCCGACGACCCGGACAATCTCATGCGATATCGCATACCAGCCGGCAAGACCGTCCCGGCCAATGGCTACCTGGTGCTTGACCAGGCGGATTTCGGCGGGGCGTTCGCGCTGTCGGAGTTCGGGGAGGATCTCTACCTGTCGAGCAACGACGGGCTGCTGCTGGGCGGCTATCGCGAGCACGTGGACTTCTCGGCTTCCGAGCGCGAGGTCTCCTTCATCCTCCATCCCACCAGCGATGGCCAGACCGATTTCGTCGCCTCGTTGCATAATACCCCCGGCCAGGCCAACAGCGCCGCCCGCGTCGGTCCGGTGGTCATCAACGAGATCATGTACGCGCCGTCGGCCGACGCCATGGAGTTCATTGAGCTTTACAATCTCTCCGCGGGCGATATTCCCCTCTACGATCAGGCCGGCGGCAGTCCATGGAAGTTCACCGATGGCGTGACCTTCGCATTCCCGCCCGGCGCGAAGATTCCCGGCCAGAGCTTCGCGCTGGTGGTGCCCGTCGATCCGCAGACCTTCCGCACCGCCTACCAGGTTGACCCCTCGATTCCGATCTACGGTCCGTATGCCGGTGTGCTGGACAATGCGGGCGAAAAGCTGGAGCTTCGCCGGCCGGGCGAGAAGGAACCGACCGGTTATGTGCCTTACATCGTGGCCGACCGGGTGCGTTACTCCCCGGCGGCGCCCTGGCCGGTGCTTTCGGCGGGGGCGTCGATCGGCCGCGTCGCCGCGTCCGCCTACGGCAACGATCCGGCCAGTTGGCGGGCCGAGGGCGTGGGCGGTTCGCCCGGCAAGCCCAATTTCGATGACACGCCGCCCACGGTCAGCATCGTCTCGGTGTCCAGCCCGCGGAGCACCGGCGTGACATCGATCCGCATCATGTTCTCGGAACCGGTCAACGGATTCACCCTTTCGGACCTGAGTCTCACCCGCGGCGGCTTACCCGTGTCGCTGGCCGGCGCCACGCTCGCCTCCGCGGACAAGCGCATCTGGACGCTGGGAAATCTCTACGGCCTGACGTTCGCGCAGGGCAATTACTCCCTTAGCCTGGTCGCCGGCGGATCGGGAATAACCGATTTGTCCGGGGTTGCCCTCTCCAACAGCGCCGTCGCGAATTTCAATGTCACGGCGACGACGCTCCAGGGGACCCCCGACGCCGACCGTTTCCACGTGCTGCTCTCGGGCTCCACTGTCCAGATCTTTGTCAACGCGGACCCGGGGCCCTCGCCGACCTACTCCCTGCCGCTGTCGTCCATCACCAGTTTCATCGTCAGCGGCGGACTGGGAGACGACCTGTTCAAGCTCGACTTTTCCGGCGGCATCATCGCGCCGGCCAACGGCTTCAGCGTCCTGGGCGCTGCGGGCGAAACCGGCAATTCCATCGCCGTCATCGGCAGGGCGGCTCTTGCGGCCGTCTTCCGCCCTTCCATGACGTTCGGCTCCGGGTCGATGACCCTCGGCTCGGCCAGCATGACATTCTCCGGTTCGGCAAACGTCGAACTGTCCGCCTTTGCCTCGGCCAGCCTCATCACCCCCGCGGCGGCGGATCAGTTGAGCGTGTCGGCCCTCGGGGCCGCAACACAGGTTTCCGGTTCCAGCGCGGGTTCAATGCTGTCCACCTTGACCGTCCGCGAGATTGCCGACCTGGTGATCGACGCCTCGGCCAACGACGCCGCCGGCGGCAGCCCCGACCAGCTCACCATCAGTTCCCTGGGGACTCTCTCGCGGCTGCAGTTCAACAGCGGCTTCGGGGCCGACCGGC